>Ga0268280_1001098_pt1 | contig 19078 bp, 19 predicted proteins | sample saktaG_9_FD_190139 | JGI IMG/M metagenome (GOLD analysis project Ga0268280, IMG submission 190139) | Saline water microbial communities from Sakinaw Lake, British Columbia, Canada - sak_2011_5_24_40m | ecosystem: Environmental > Aquatic > Non-marine Saline and Alkaline > Saline ... | reverse complement strand
TTTAGTGGTGGGCAGCACAGGGCTCGAACCTGTGACCCCTACCATGTCAAGGTAGTACTCTAACCAACTGAGCTAGCTGCCCACATACTTATATAAAAACTGGAGGCGCGGAGCGGAATTGAACCGCTGTATAATTGTTTTGCAGACAATTGCCTTACCGCTTGGCTACCGCGCCACCTTATCTTGGTTTACCTTCGGTACTATGCACCCATTCTACGGAGCCATTCACCCTGACGACATTTCGTCCGAAGCCATTGTGATTGCCGTCCCGGTCGTAAATTATTACTTCCGAGGGCATGGATGACTCCGACAGCCCGGGAATATACTCATAATCGCTCTTCGCCGCGGTGCCTATAAATTTACTCGCCGGGCAATCAAAGACCTGTTCTTCTTTGACATAGCCCGGATAGAGACTGCCGAGATCCTGCGGGAACATATCATCATGGTCCGCCGCGTACATATGAAGGGCCAGGCTCAGCAGGCGTACATTCGCCGAGCACTTTATCACATCGGCCCTCTCGCGCATCTTATTTACAAAAGGCGTAAGCAGCGCGAACATGATCACAAATACCGTGATCACGATCAAGAGCTCCACCAGCGTAAACCCTCTTCTCGTCGCTATCATAAAGTCTAGTGTATTCGAAACTTCAACGCCTTGTCAAGAATAATCTCGGCCAGTCTTGACTTGCGCTTGTTGAATATCCTCGTCCTGTTCCCAAATCTATCTATGACCGCCACATCGAGCGCCTTATTCCCAAAAACACCCCTCTTCGCGGTCAATCTATTTGCCACTATAATGTCTAAATTCTTGTCCTTCAGTTTTTTTAACGCGTTCTTTTCCAGGTTTTCCGTCTCCAGCGCAAATCCTACCGCCACAGTCTCTTTCTTCATCCTGCCGACCTCGGCCAATATGTCCGGATTCTCGACCAACTCGATAAGTCCCGCGCCGGGCTTCTTCATCTTGCGCCTGGCGCAATGTTTTGGCCTCCAGTCCGCTACGGCCGCCGTCATTATCACACAGTCGGTCTTTTTTATGCGGGCCAGCACCTCTCTCCTCATATCATCGGCGCTCTCTACCGAGACGAACTTCACCCCTTTCGGCGCGGTAAGCATCGTCGGACCGCTCACTAAAGTGACGGAGAACCCCCGCCTCTTAGCGGCACGCGCGATCTCATATCCGAAAGTCCCTGTGGAATAGTTCGATATGTATCTTATCGGGTCTATCTTTTCGCGGGTGGGGCCCGCTGTGACGAGGATACGCTTTATCAATTTATCACTCTATTAACTTTTTGACTTCTTTGATTATTTCTGCGACCGGCGCTATGTGGCCTTGCCCATCGTGCCCGCAGGCCAGGCGGCCTTTTACGGGTCCTAGAAAAGAATATCCTATCTTCTCCAGCTTTGCTATATTGGCCGCGACCATTCTATGGCTATACATATTCTCATTCATAGCCGGAGCTATCAAGACCGGCGCCTTGGAGGCATAGGTAACGCATGTCAGAAGATCGTCGCATATCCCATTAGCCAGCCTTCCTATCACGCTTGCCGTGGCCGGAGCTATCAATATTAGTGAAGCGCTCTGGGCTAGCGATGTGTGCACAGGCTCCCATCTATCCGGGGGTTCGAATAGGTCGGTCAGGACCTTGTTGCCGGAGAGCGTCTGTAAAGTCAGCGGCGTGACGAACTCCATGGCGTCCTTAGTCAATATGACCCTTACGTCGAACGAATCCTTCCGTAAAAGATTCACGATCTCGCAGGCTTTGTAGGCCGCGATGCTCGCCGTAACACCTACGATGACAGTCTTCCTGACAACGCTCATTTTTCTTCTCTTACCTTGTAAGTCACCTTGTCTTCCATGATCTCTTTCATGGCGATATTTGCCGGCTTGAAATCGGCGGGGGTATCGACGAGCTTTTGGGCGCCGTCGGCCAATTCTATCGTCCTGCGGGAAGCGAGTATCACGAGCTTATACATGCTCTGGATCTTATCTAAAAGCTTATCTATCGCGGGCCCTTGCATCGCTTTCTCCTTCTGAGATTATTATCTCTTTCAGCTTCTTGTAGGCTGCGTCTAGCCTATCATTAACCACCACGTGGTCGTACTTGTCTTTACATGCGACTTCCTGCTTTGCTACCTTAAGCCTGTTCAGTATCGCCTTGGCCGTATCCGCCTCCCTGGACTCGAGCCTCTTCTTCAGCTCTTCCATCGACGGAGGCATTACAAATATCAGGATGGCATCTTCGGGATAACTCTTGCGCACATTCATAGCGCCCTTCACGTCTATGCTCAAAAGAACATTTCTGCCTTTATTGAGCAGATCCTCTACGGCTTTTTTCGGGGTCCCGTACAAAAAACCGAAGTTCTCTTCGTATTCGAGCAGCTCTTTAGCGTCTATCATGCGGATGAACTCTTCGGCGGAGACGAAGAAGTAGTCCGATCCGTTCCTCTCGCCCCGGCGCGGCGGCCTCGTAGTGATCGACACCGATTGGTGCAATTTAACTTTGACTTTGTCTTTGAGCAGTTTTCTGCAGAGGGTGGTCTTGCCGCAGCCCGACGGCGCGGAGACTATGAATATCTTGCCTTTTGGTCCCGCCTTGGTCTTCATGGTTCGACTCCGCTCACCATGACCCCGAGCAAAGCTATTGTCTGATAGTTGGCTGCGCCGCGGGGTCATTCGATGTTTTTCGCCTGTTCTCGAATCTTTTCGATCTCGCTCTTTATCTCAATAACATTCCTGGAGATGTTGAAGTCGCTCGCCTTCGACCCTATCGTATTTATCTCTCTGTGCAGTTCCTGGGCGATAAAATCTATCTTCTTGCCGGCTTCGCCGTTCACATCGATGGTCCTTTTAAAATTGGCCAGGTGGTTCTTGAGCCTGGTGATCTCTTCCGATATATCAATATTTTTTGCGAATATAGCTACTTCCATCTCGAGCCTGCCCTTATCTATCTTATGCCCGCTCGTAAGGCTCTTGACCCTCTTTTCAAATCTCGCTTTGTATTCTTTGATGCTCAGGTGCGAGCTCGATTTTATCCCGGCGAGCATCTTGTCCACAGCTGCCGCTCTCTTAAAAAAATCTTTATGCAGAGCTTTGCCTTCTTTTGCCCGATCCGTTATCAAAGAGGCCAGCGCCGCCGAAAGAGCCTTCTCTATCTTGGGCCATAATACCGTCAAGCTCTCCTGCGTGGCCGCGTAATTGATCACACCGGGCAGGCTTATCAGCTCTTTTAATCCAATCGGCTCTTTTAAGCCCAGAGCTTTTTTCAGTCCGACGATGCCGGCATAGTAGCTCTTGGCCAGTTTTCTGTTAATGGCTATCACTTCGTCTTTTGCGCCGCTATGATCGTAAATTATGTTGACGTTGACCTTGCCCCTGTTTATCTTTTTCTGCAATACCTCTTTGATCCTGTCTTCGAAAGGCGCTATCGTCTCTGGCAGCTTCAGGCTGGCGTCGAAAAATTTATGGTTAACGGTCTTGATCTCTACTATGATCTGCCCGCCGGGAAATTTTGTTTCACCCTTGCCGAAACCGGTCATCGATTTGATCATGCTATCTCCTTAAGATTATTTACGCCCAAATGAGCGTCTCCACGCTCTTCTTCGCCGCCTTGGTAGGATAAAGATCTGCTATTATCTCTTCTGGAGTAAACCATAATTTAATTTCGCGTTCGGATTCTGCCGGGTTAGCCGAGGCATGAATAGCGTTCTCATAGACGCCCTTTGTGGTGATTCTCCCATAAGCGCCTCTTATGGATACGGGATCCGCTTCTTCAGGGTTTGTAGAACCACATATGGTCCGCACCTTCTGGATGGCGTCCTCGCCGTAATAGACCAGGGCCATGACCTTTTTCTTATGATACTCCCCCATCAAATATTTTAACAAATCTTCAAAAAATGGTTTATCCTTTAGCATTACGTAGTGTTGTTCCGCAAGTTCCCTGGAGACCTTCACTATCCTGGCGCCTATTATGTCCAGCTTTGTTTCCGAGAGGCGCGTTAAGATGTTCCCTGTGAGCGATTTCTTCAACCCATCCGGCTTTATTAATATTAATGTCGCTTGATTCATATTACCTCCTATCAGTAACTTATAATTATTATAAGGGCTCCGATACAATGAACTCTATATTTAACTATAGATTGGGGGTTTTGTCAAGGCTAAACAGATGGGGATGAAAGAATTAGGCCTTTTTTGAGACTATTATACCCAGGATGCGGTTCAGGTCTTCTACAGAGTAGTATTCGATGTGTATGGTGCCGCGCTTCTTGCCGTGGAATATCTTCACGCGCGTGCCGAGCGCCTGCTGCATCTCGGCTGTTACACTGTCAAGGCTATGATCGTGCTTAACGGTCTTTTTTTGCGTCCCCGCTTCGACGCGCCTGCGCTCAACAAGTTTTTCGGTCTCGCGCACAGACAGGTCCTTGTTTATGACGACGTTGCAGACCCTGATCTGTTCGTTCTCCGTCGGAAGCGACAGAAGCGCCCTGGCATGGCCCGCGCTTATAGTATCTTTAGAAATCTCCGCTTGTATCTTCTGCGGCAATCCTAAAAGCCTGATCGCGTTAGATATGGTCGACTTATTTTTGCCCATTGTCTGCGCTATCTTATCCTGTGTGAAATTGAATTCTGTTGTAAGGCGCTCGAAGGCCTTTGCCTCTTCTATAGGGTTTAATTCTTCGCGCTGTAGATTCTCTATGAGCGCGATCTCCAGCATGTCAACATCATTCACGTCTTTGATTATGGCCGGTATGTTTTCGAGCTTCAGTATCACAGCGGCGCGCAGACGGCGCTCACCGGCGATCAACTCATAACCATCGATGGCTCGCCGCACAAGGACGGGCTGTATGACGCCCTTTTCTTTTATGGAATTAACGAGGTCGTTGAGCTTTTCTTTATTGAATTCCGACCTGGGCTGGTATTTGTTTGCTTTAACATCAGATAGCGGAATATTTATAATAGATTCTGCTGAATTCTTCACAAAGATTATATCATGCTGCGGTATCAGTGCGCTTAACCCCCTGCCCAAAGCTTTCTTTTCCATTACTTAATTTCTCCTTCGACTATTTTCTCTAACTCACTTTCAATAATTGAGTTAGGCTCTATAACATCCACTGTGGCTGTCTGCTGAGATATCTCTTTTTTTATGCCTAACAATTCATTGGTAAAGTCTTCATATTTTCTGGCGGCTATCGAAGCCTTATCATACAGCGCGATAGGCTTTCCAAACCCCGGAGCCTCGGCTAATCGAATATTCCTCGGGATCACCGTTTCGTAGACCTTGCCTGAAAAAAACTTTTTGACCTCATTTATAACTTCAGTTGTAAGCTTTGTTCTGTAGTCAGCCATCGTAAGCAGAACGCCCTCTATTTCAAGAGAGGGATTGATGTTCTCTTTAACAAGATTGACGGTGTTTACCAGTTGCCCCAAACCTTCCAGAGCGTAGTACTCGCATTGTATTGGAATAAGCACCGAATTTGCGGCGGAAAGGGCGTTGATGGTCAAGAGGCCTAATGACGGCGGACAATCTATTAGTATAAAATCAAAATCATCTAAAAGGCCTGCCAGGGCCTTTTTAAGCTTATGCTCACGGCCTAATACGCTGACAAGCTCTACTTCGGCACCGGTGAGATTCAGATTGGACGGAAAGAGCGATAGGTTGTTGACCTGCGTATCGATCATGATGGATCTGGGGTCTGCATCATCTATCAGGATGTGATATACACTGTGCTTTATATCGTGCTTATTGATCCCGAGCCCGCTGGTGGCATTGCCTTGTGGGTCAATATCTATCAGAAGGATCTTTTTGCCTGACAAAGCAAGATATGTGGCGAGATTTATAGCGGTGGTCGTCTTACCGACACCGCCTTTTTGGTTGCAGAGCGCTATTACTTTTGCCATATTATCGAGGCCTGATTCTACACGTGAAAACTAACCACCGAGAAACTGCTGCTTTGTATAGATATTACACTACATTTCGCTTAAAGTCAATATAAACTAACTATTTTTTAATATTGCTGACTGTTCGACTATCGTCAAGAGCGTATTCACCACCCAATATAGTACCATGCCGGACGGCATGCTATAAAATATGAACCCGAACATTATCGGCATTATAACGAGCATCATCTTCTGCTGCTGTTTTTGCTCTTCGGTAACTGCGCTGCCCATGACCTTCGTCGATACTTTCTGCTGAAATACCATGAGAACGACCATCACCAGCGGTAATATGTTCAGGTGATTGCCAATCAATGGTAAGGTAATAGGTATCGATACGGCATCGGGCATTGAGAGATCTTTTATCCATAAAAAGCTTGCGCCTCTCAGATCTACGGACTTGGTAAGCGCCTGATACAATGCGACGAATATAGGCATCTGAAGTAAAAGCGGCAGGCATCCGCCCAGCGGATTTATCTTATTCGTTTTATATAACTCCATTACCTCTTTATTTAATTTCTGCGGGCTGTCTTTAAACTGAACTTTTAGTTTTTCCATCTGGGGGTGCAATTCATGCATCTTCTGCATAGACTGAAAACTCTTGAGCGTGAGAGGGAAGAGCAGAATATTTAAAAGGACTGACAGAATGATCACCGACATGCCCCAGCTTTTAACTACACCGTGACATAGCCCAAGCACAAAAAGCAGCGCCTTGGCTATCCAGCCGAAAAATCCATAATTTATGGTCTCGTCGAACTCCATGCCTATCTTCTTGAGCTCTGATTCAACGCTTGGCCCGGCATATAATAGATATTTGTGCTCTATGAATGAATCGACGGGTATTGTGACCCGATCCATCTCAATGCCAGCCACGAGATCATCGCCTATCGCAAAATTATGAAATTGCTGCTTGGTCTGACCGAACGGTTTCATTATGAGCGAAAAGTATCTCGTCTTCAACGCTACCCAGCTGACTATCCCGGGATTGGTAATTATATTATTCTTAGGGCGCTTGAAGTTTACCGTCTTGCCATCAACTTTTGCCGTAACCTCAATAAGCCGCTTGTCAGCCACGTTAGGTTCAACAATACCTGCTCCGCTTATGATTTGATAAGCCACATCTTTTGGCTGAGCAGAAAAATTCTTTATGAAGAGTCGTAACTCAATGGTATCACTAGAGTTGCTTAAAGTGTATTCTTTTACTATTTGCAGATCTTGTAGGTTTAGTGTATAAATTACTTGATTTGGCTTGGTGCTCATAGAGTATTTTGAGGACTCTAGTGGTAGGACTCCCAGAGAATCTTTTATTGAAAAGATATACCGGCTGGGGTCTTTTTCGTCAACCAACGTCAACGGTTCGAGTGAATTCTGTTTTTTATGCTGCTTAAGCTCCACCTTCTTTACAGAGCCGCCTATATCGCTAAACGTCACTATGCCTCTATCCGTAACGACGGCCGATTCTTTCTCGCCCTCCGTCGGCACCGACAGAGCCGGCACAAACGATCTCACGTCTATATTTTTTACGATCGCCCTCTCCTCGGGCCTTGCCACTTGAGTCTTCTTAGACGCAGGGAAGAGGAACTGGAACATCACTATCACTATTATAGATAAGGTAACCGCTGTTATGAGTCTCTTTTCCATAGATTATTGTACCGGGTCGTAACCGCCTTGTGAAAAGGGATTACACCTGATCAGCCTCCAAGCGCTTTTGATCCCGCCGAATATCACGCCGTGCTTTTCTACGGCCCCTAAAGCATATTCAGAGCAGGAAGGATAAAACCTGCAGCATCTTATATTCAATGCTGACAGGTACTTACGATAAAATTTTAGTGCCCAAACTACCAAGAACTTCATAATAATATACCCGCCTGTCTACTCAGATCCAGGAAGACTTGCTCTGCCTCGAGATAAGAATAGCTCTCTTTGACGTCTCTTCTCACTACAAAAACAATGTCAAGCCCCTCCTTCAATATCTTCTTATTTCTTCTGTAGGCTTCCCGGAAGAGGCGTTTTATGCGATTGCGCCTAAAAGCCCTCTTTATGCTCTTTGCGCTTATTGAAAAACCGACGCGGTTCGTTGATGCGGTGTTTGGCAGCAATCTTAAGATGATAAAACCGGCCTTGTAAGACCGCCCATCCCTGTAGACCTTTCTGAAGTCCTTAGTCTTTAGGAGACGTTCTTGTTTGGCGAAGGTTTCGCCCGTCGACTTGGTTCGACCCTGCTCACCACGGGTGACGCCGGGCCCCCTCCGCTCGTCGGAGATCATGGTTCGGCTCGCTCACCATGACCCTGAGCAAAGCCATTGCTTGACAATTGGCTGCGTCGAAGGGTCATACGGTAAGCTTATGACGGCCCTTCTGTCTTCTTCTGCTTAAAACGGTGCGGCCATGACGGGTCTCCATCCTGGCCCTGAACCCGTGCTTTCTCTTTCTCTTTATATTGGAGCCTGCTTTTAAACCATACTTCATTATTTGGTCCTTTCGTAACGTCCGTAAATTATACCACAGAGCGTCTTTTAGTCAAGATTTTAATTAATTAATACTTGCAATCGCAAATACTTTTGATTATAATGTTCCCTGCGGTTAAAAAGAGACTGTGCACAACCTGTTAATAACCTATGTATTCATCTGGACAAGTAAAAAATGCCTCAAAATGACCCTTCGGTGTGGTTAAGAGCCCGGGAATTGATCAAAAAAGAGCTCGATAATGACCAGGCCTTTGATATCTGGTTTGGCCCGGTAAACTTCCATTCCATGTTGGAAGAGACCCTGACCCTCGAGATCCCTAATAAATTATTCCAGGACATTCTTCTCGACCGCTATACGGCCGTACTTAATTCTAACGTCGCCAAGTCCTGCGGGAAAGAGATGAAGGTCGAGTTCTTCATGAAGGAATCTTCCGACGATGCCGTCTCAAAACAGCCTCATGACGCGGCGTCTAAAGAGAAAGCCCACGGCAAGACATTTTGGACATTCGGCCGTGATAAACAGGACGCCGGGAAAGATATCGGGCTGAGCTCGAGATATACTTTCGACAGCTTCGTCATAGGCCCGAGCAATAGATTCGCCCACGCCGCGGCATCCGCGGTAAGCGATTCTCCGGCGAAGGCTTATAATCCGCTTTTCATATACGGCGGCGTGGGGTTGGGCAAGACTCACCTCATGCATTCGATCGGGCACAGGGTCATACAGAAGACACCCAAGGCGAAGATACTCTATCTTTCGAGCGAAGAATTCACAAACCAACTCATCGGCGCGATACAGAACAGGACGATGATAAAGTTCAGAGAAAAATACAGAAGTGTTGACGTACTGCTCATCGATGATATACAATTCATCGCGGGCAAAGAGGCTACCCAGGAAGAGTTCTTTCACACATTCAATACATTATACGACGCGCATAAGCAGATAGTCGTTTCGAGCGACCGCCCGCCAAAAGAGATACAGTCTCTCGAAGAACGGCTCGTATCGAGATTCGAGTGGGGGCTCGTCACCGATATCCAGCCGCCGGATTTTGAGACGCGCATGGCCATATTAAAGAAGAAATCCGAAAAGGAGACGATACATCTGCCCGACGACGTATACTACTTTTTGGCCGAGAAGATAAAGAGCAATATCCGCGAGCTCGAAGGCGCGCTCATACGCGTGGTCGCTTACGCTAAGCTGATCGGCCGGGAGATCTCCGTCGATATGGTGAAAGAGGTCTTGAAGGATATGATCCGCGAGGGCGAGAAAAAGATCACTATAGATATGATCCAGAAGAAGGTCTGTGAATATTTTGATATAAAATTATCCGACATGAAGATAAAGAAACGCAGCCGCGCCATAGCTTACCCGAGACAGGTGGCGATGTATCTTGCCAGACAGCTCACGGACTTTTCTCTCCCGGAGATAGGCGAACACTTTGGAGGGAGAGACCACACTACCGTGATACACGCCTATGAAAAGATAAAGAACGACCTGAAGGAGAAGAAGGGCTTAAGCGACATTATTGGGAGGCTTACTGACAATATAGGCGGATTGTAGCGCAAAAGTTGTGGATAAGTTTTTTTATTATACATGGAGTTAAAGTTTTGTAACATGTTGTGGGTGGGTGCCTTATAAAGTTACACACACTATCAACAGCACTACTACCGTTGCTACTATAATTTATTAATATAATAAAAGAAGGAGAAACATGTAAATGAAATTTGACACCACAAAAGAGATCCTTATAAAAGGTATCCAGGAAGTACAGAACGCGATAAACCCAAAGACGACATTACCGATATTATCAAACATACTAATAGAAGCCACAAAAGACTCTCTATTATTAACAGCCACCGACCTTGATATAGGGATAGTTTCAGCTATACCGGTAAAGACCGGGTCTGAGGGGGTCATTACGGTGCCGGCTAAAAAATTCTTCGATATAATCAAAGAGCTGCCCGATGGAGACGTTTCAATATCTGTAAAGAAGAACAACCTTGTCTGTATAGAGTGCACAAGCTGCGTCTTTAAGATAATGGGCCTGCCAAAAGACGAGTTTCCGCAGCTGCCGGATTTTAAAGACAAAGATTCTATAACCATGCAGCGCCCAAGACTTAAAAAGATGCTCTCAATGACAAGTTTTGCCATAAGCCGCGATGAGACGAGATATGTTTTGAACGGCGTGCTCTTAGTGATAAAGCCTACCTATATAAGGATAATCGCTACAGACGGAAGGCGGCTCGCTATGGTGGAGGAGAAGACGCAATCCCCAAAGACGCATGAGAAGAAGGTGATAATACCGGCCAAGACGATAACAGAGCTGGTGAAGCTGCTTGGTGATGAGGGTGAGGTAAAGATATGTTTTGGCAATAATCAGGTATTGTTCGACATGGGCAGCACAAAGGTCGTGTCGCGCCTGATAGAGGGGGAGTTCCCGAATTATGAACAGGTTATACCGAAAGAGGCCAAGGACAAGGTGCTGATCACGAGAGCGAACTTTCTTTCGGCGACGAAAAGAGCGGCCCTCTTTACCAATCCGGACTCTTTGGCGGTGAAGGTGGAGCTGGTAAAGGATAAGATGGTGCTCTCAAAGAACGCTCCTTATATAGGAGAGGCCCGCGAAGAGATAGTGGTGGATTATAAAGGCAAGGATCTGGCGGTCGGATTCAACCCGGACTATTTAATAGACGCGCTGAAGAATATAAATGATGAGATGGTACCGTTTGAAGTTGTGGATGCCGAGAAGCCGGGAGTTATACGTATAGGCAGCGAGTATGTCTATGTTGTATTGCCGATGCAGATATAATGTTTTATGAAGGATGAATCCAAGAAGCCGTTGGAGGACCTGGTAAAGAGCATCATAGGCAACTTTGCCGGCAAAGAGAAGCTTACGGAGGAGGAGATCCTCTCGAAGTGGAGCTCTGTGGTCGGGGAGAAGGCGGCAAAGCATTCGAGGCCGCGCTCTTTCGCGGATTCGAGGCTCATAGTGCATGTCGATGATTCGGGCTGGCTATACGAGCTGACGACACAGAAGAAGTATATATTGAATAATTTATCGTCGGAACTAAAAGGAAAAAGGTTAAAGGACATAACATTCAGGATAGGTGACTTAAAATGAGCGAGAAAGAAGCTAAGAGTAAAAAGACCAAAGAAGATGGTGGCAAAGATAAGGCCGCGGCCGTAAAGAAGTACGACGCGACGACGATACAGGTCCTCGAGGGCGTAGACGCTGTCAGGAAGAGGCCCGCGATGTATATAGGCGATACGACGTCGCGCGGGCTCCACCATATGGTATACGAGGTCGTCGACAACTCGATCGATGAATGCATGGGCGGCTATGCTACGTCTATAGAGGTGATAGTTCACGCGGACAATTCCGTGACGGTAATAGACGATGGGCGCGGTATCCCCGTAGACATACACAAGACCATGAATAAGCCGGCTCTCGAGGTCGTCATGACCACGCTGCACGCCGGAGGAAAGTTCGACCACAAGGCCTACAGGGTCTCGGGCGGGCTTCATGGCGTCGGAGTGAGTGTAGTAAACGCGTTGTCCGAATGGCTCGAGGTCGAGGTCAGGCGCGACGGCAAGATATATCATCAGGAGTATAAATGCGGCAAGACGGCCTCTAAGGTAAAGGTGATAGGCTCGGCGAAGAACACAGGGACGAAGGTGACCTTTAAGTCGGATCTCGAGATATTCCCCGCCGGCATAAATTACAGCTTTGATATCTTATCCAACCGCCTCAGGGAGCTGGCATTTTTAAATAAGGACCTCAAGATAATATTAAAAGATGAGCGCGCCAAGGGCAGAGAGGTCGAGTTCAAGTTTGCCGGCGGCATCGTATCATTCGTGGAGTTCCTTAACAAGAACAAAAACGTCCTGCACAAAAAGGTGGTCTATTTCGCGAAGGAGAAAGACGGTGTGCAGGCGGAAGTGGCGATGCAGTATAACGACGGATACGCAGAGAGCATATTCACCTTCGCCAACAATATCAATACTATAGAAGGCGGCACGCACTTGACCGGGTTTAAATCCGCGCTGACCAGGACTATCAACCAATACTGCAAAGCGAAGAAATTACTGAAGAACGAAGACTCCACCATATCAGGTGACGACGCCAGAGAAGGATTGAGCGCCGTAATAAGCGCGAAGATACCGAATCCGCAATTCGAAGGCCAGACCAAGACGAAGCTCGGCAATTCCGAGGTCGAGGGCATAATAGAATCCATAGTCAACGAAGCGCTCGGCTCTTTCATGGAAGAGAATCCGCCCGTAGCCAACAAGATCATAGAAAAGGCCGTATTGGCGGCGCGCGCCCGCGAGGCCGCGAGAAAAGCTCGTGAGCTCACCCGAAGGAAAGGCGCTCTCGAAGGCGCGTCTCTGCCTGGTAAGCTCGCCGACTGCCAGGAGACCGACGCGAGTCTCTGTGAAGTATATTTGGTCGAGGGGGATTCGGCCGGGGGCTCGGCGAAGCAGGGGCGCGACAGGCGCTTCCAGGCGATACTGCCGTTAAAGGGGAAGATACTGAACGTAGAGAAGGCGCGGCTGGATAAAGCGCTGTCTAATGAGGAGATCAGGACTATCATCACCGCGATAGGATGCGGTATAGGTGAAGAGTTCGACATAGCAAAGATCAGATATCATAAGATAATCATTATGTGCGATGCCGATGTCGATGGCTCTCACATCAGGACACTGATATTGACTCTCTTTTACAGGCAGATGCCGGCTCTGATCGAAAACGGCCACATCTATATAGCCCAGCCGCCTTTGTATAAGATCAAAAGGGGCAAGCGGGAAGAGTATATACAGACAGAGGATGAATACAACAATCTTCTGCTGGAGCTCGGCACCGAAGGTATGACCCTTGTAAGAGTAAAGGATAAACACCAGTTCACAGATAAGCAGCTGAAGGCGGTCTTGGACTCACTTATTGAGCTGGAGGGCTATGGGAACGCAATTGAGCGAAGTGGAGCAACATTGTCAAAATACATCAGTTTGAGGCATAAGAAGACCAAAAAACTGCCACTTTATATGGTAAAAGTGGAGCAAGAGCCCCATTTTCTCTACAATGATGACGAGCTCTCCAAGTACGTGGGTGACGATGACGCGGCCAAGAGCAAAGACTATATAGAGTTCTATGAGGCAAGGGAGATAGAGAAGATCATAGACAAGATAGACAAGCTCGGGGTTGATATGGAAGAGTATGACGCCCCGGAAGAGGCCGTAAAAGAGAAGAAGTCCTCCAAGAAGGATACCGGAAAACCCACATACACAATAAAGATGGAAAAAGAGACCAAAGGGCTCTATTCCCTGAAAGAAGTCCTGCGCTTCGTAAAGAGCGTAGGCAAGGAAGGGATGAGCATACAAAGATATAAGGGCTTGGGAGAGATGAACCCCACCCAGCTCTGGGAGACGACGATGGACCCCGAGAAGAGGACGCTCCTGAAGGTCATGCTCGAGGACGCGGTTGAAGCTGACTCCATGTTTACCATACTGATGGGTGAGGCCGTTGAGCCCAGAAGAGATTTTATCGAAAAGCACGCGCATGAAGTGAAGGTTTTGGATATCTAATTAAAGAGGAGAGACATGTACGCACGCAATGAAAAGATACGCCCGGTATATATAGAAGAGGAGATGAAAGACTCCTACATAAATTACGCCATGAGCGTCATAGTGGGCAGGGCACTCCCAGATGCCCGCGACGGCCTCAAGCCGGTGCACCGCCGCATTCTTTACGCGATGAAGGAGCTCGGCGTAGAGCACAATAAGCCGTACAAAAAATCCGCGAGGATCGTGGGCGACACAATGGGAAAATATCACCCGCACGGCGACTCCGCCATCTATGACACTCTCGTGCGAATGGCGCAGGATTTCAGCTTGCGCTATACTCTGGTCGACGGCCAGGGAAATTTTGGATCTGTCGACGGTGATATGGCCGCATCTATGCGTTATACCGAAGCGAGGCTCGACCGGATCGCCGACTGGATGCTTCTCGATATAGATAAGAACACGGTCGATTTTATGCCGAACTTTGACGGGTCTCTGAAGGAGCCCACCGTGCTCCCGGCATGCCTGCCTAATCTGCTCGTCAATGGCTCGAGCGGTATCGCCGTCGGTATGGCTACGAATATTCCGCCGCACAATTTAAGAGAGATAGCCGAAGCTGTAATGTTCGTCATAGACAATCCCGGCTGTGACCCAAAGGACCTCTTAAAGAGGGTGAAGGGGCCGGACTTCCCGACGGGCGGGATAATCCGCGGCACCGAGGGGATCAAGAGCGCCTATACTACGGGCCGGGGGCTTTTAAAGGTCCACGCTAAAGCGTTTATCGAAGAACAGAAGAACGGCAAAGAGGCGATCATAATAAAAGAGCTGCCATATCAGGTGAATAAGGCGAACCTGGTAGAGTCGATAGCGGATCTCGTCACTGATAAGAAGATAGACGGCATCACGGATCTGCGCGACGAATCCGACAAGGACGGGATGCGTGTGGTGATCGAAGTCCGCCGGGGCGCGAACTCCAAAGTTATACTTAACCAGCTATATAAACATACCCAGATGCAGACCACCTTTGGCGTGATAATGCTCGCACTGGTCGAAGGCAGGCCGCGTGTCCTGAATTTAAAAGAGGTCTTGGAAGAGTTTATCCGCCACAGAAAAGAGATCGTTACCAGGAGGACAAGATACGACCTCGAGAAGGCCCAGGACCGGGCGCACATACTCGAAGGTTTAAAGATAGCGCTGAAGGAGCTCGACAAGGTCATCAAGATAATCAGGGCCGCGAAGGATCCGCAGGAAGCCAAGGCGGGCCTTATGGAAAGAATAGGGCTCTCCGACAGGCAGGCCCAGGCGATACTTGAGATGCAGCTGCAGCGCCTCACGCACTTAGAGCGCGATAAGATAGACAAAGAGTATCTAGAGCTTATAAAGAAGATAGAACTATTTAAATCCATATTGGAGAGTGAAAAAAAGGTCCTCGATATAATCAAAGAAGAGACGAAAGAGCTCAGTGAAAAATTCGGGGATGATCGCAGGACGGAAGTCCTGCCCGAGACCGAAGAGCTCGACATCGAAGACCTCATAGCCGAAGAAGATGTCGTCATCATGATAAGCCATGCCGGCTATCTGAAGCGTCTGCCTGTATCTAGCTACAGGAAGCAGAGGCGCGGCGGCAAGGGCGTGACGGGCGCCGATATAAAAGAGGAGGACTTCATAGAGCACCTCTTTATCGCCTCGACGCACGACTATATGCTCTTCTTCACCGACAAGGGCATAGTGCACTGGCTGAAGGTGCACGAGATACCGGAAGGCGGCCGCACATCAAAAGGCAGGCCGATCATAAATCTCCTGACTCTCGGCACCGGAGAGAAGATCAGCGCGTTCGTACCGGTGAGACAGTTTAAAGAGGGCGAGTTCCTCGTCATGGCGACGAAGAACGGCACCATAAAGAAGACGGCCCTCACGGCTTATTCAAATCCGAGAAAAGGCGGGATCATAGGTATCACCCTGGAAAAAGGCGATGAACTTATCGAGGTCCAGCGCGTCGATGGCAACGCGGAGCTTCTATTGGCTACGCGCGAAGGTAAGGCCATCCGGTTCAAAGAGTCTCAAGTCCGGGACATGGGCAGAGGCGCCAAAGGAGTGCGCGGCATAAATCTGGGGAAAAAGGATTCCCTCATAGCCATGGAGATAGCCAAGCAGGATCAGACCATACTGACTGTGACACAGGAAGGTTTTGGAAAGCGCACACCGTTTAAAGAATATCGCTTGCAGTCCCGCGGCGGAAAAGGTATCATCAACATAAAAGTTACGGGCAAGAACGGCGAGGCTGTCGGTATGAAGACGGTCTCGGACAAAGACGAGCTGATGTTGATCACAGAGCAGGGCATGATAGTCCGCTCGCCCGTCAAGGATATCAGGGCCACGGGCCGCTCGACTCAGGGCGTCAGGCTCATGAAACTTGACAAGGGTGATAAAATAGCATCAGTGGCAAAGATCATCCCTGAGGATGAGGCCGCGGAAGAAGAGAAGCTTAAAGAGGCGGAGGCCCTGGTAAAGAAAGAGGCCCCGGCAGTAAAAAAAGAAGAGCTGGCTCTGCCAAAAGAAGAAGCGAAGACAGAAAAACCAAAAGAAGCGCCGAAGAAAGAAGAGCCGAAGGCTAAGCAGAAAGAGGCCCCGAAGAAAAAAGCGACAAAGCGTAAAAAATAATCGTCGTCCCCATCGTCTAGCCTGGCCTAGGACATCAGGTTTTCATCCTGACGACTCCGGTTCAAATCCGGATGGGGACGCCAACATAAGAGACGCAGTTTCCAAGTAGCGACGGAGACCGCGTCTTTTCTGCTTTATCCCTATCTGTATCAAGCCGTTACATCTCTCCCCTACTCCATATTACTCAAGGTATCACAACGCTTGCAAAACATAAAAAACACTACTTTTGGTGGTGGTTTTGGTGGTAGCTTTAGCGGCAAGGCGGCTCTATGAATGGCTATCAATACCTCGAAAACGATTTCTTTGATCTCTGCAAGACCCGCAAGATAAGAGCTGTCCCAATGCTTCTTTACATCTACCTCAGGGGTTTATATTGTCGCTTTCAAAGCTCAGAATTCTTCTACAAAGATAAACAGATTCAAGACCACTTAGGACTTAGCCATAAGACACTTCAGCGAGCGAGGCTGTTCCTGCAGGAGCGCGGCTTGATTAAGTTTGTATCGGGGGTAGGTAATACTCTCACTACTTATCAGATGTTAGGCACAGTATTACTGCCTGAGGGTATGGCCAAAAAGCCCACAGGGTGTGGACACTTTAAGGGCAAGGGTGTGGCCAAAATGACCACACCTATATATAAGAGTTATGAAAGAGCTAAGAATAGAATAGGGGTGTTTCAAGGAACGACCAAAGACGAAAGAGTAGACCTACAATCGAAGGGGCTATATGAGACGAACTGTAAGAGCATATGACCATAAGAAAGCAGTCGGACCATCACCTTTAGGGTATGATTAATTCGCATTTTAATTCTCAAGGAATTCACATCGAGGAGGCCGTTAGCTTGCACATTATATAGCGCATTGATTTGTGAGTTATTTTTTAAAGATGTTCTTTATCCCCAAGCACTTACGCTAAACCCCATGCGGTTACCTTCGCCCAATTCTAACAAATCTTCTGGCGAAGGTAACCGCATGGCTTTAGGGAGAAAAAATCACTTGAACACTCTCTAAGCCAAGAGAAAAGAACCTCACCAAAACGAAAGGTGAAAAACAGATGAGTACTGGAGATTCGGCTTGTAAACTATCTAGTTTTTGGGAGATTTCGCACAAGTCTTTGACGTCACAGAAGTTAAAAATACTTGAGCAAAGTTGGTGGTGAGGGTTCACACCGAACTAAACTCTTACTATAATCTTCCTCTATGTCCTCAAAACAGAGCTGATCCTATCCTTTTTCTATCTGTAAAAATGACAACAGAGTTCTAATAATCACCAGTGGACTTGGCGGGCATCCCGGAATATGCAATGCGACAGGTAATATATCCTTTACGGCTTCCTCAACATAATACGAACCCTTAAAAATACCGCCATTTAAGGCACAGTCGCCGCATGTAATAACAAATTTTGGTTCGGGTATAGCTTCGTAAGTCTTTTTTAAAGCTAAGAGCATATTTTTAGATACGGGGCCGGTTACCAAAAGGCAGTCAGCATGCCGCGGCGAGGCCACGAAATTTATACCAAACCTCTGCAAGTCATAGATCGGATTGTTCGCTGAGATAATCTCTGATTCGCAGGCGCCGCAGGAACCGGTATCCACTTCACGTATATGTAAAGATCTGCCAAATTTTTTCTGAATTAGCGATCTTAATTCATTACCAGCCGATTCTATCTTTATAGATAAATCTGGCCCTATATGCCTTGTAACTACACCTTTTAAAATTCTGCTTTTTAGTATGTATCTCATAATTTATAAATCGTTTCCGGAATAAGAGAGATCAAAACTTTTGTTGCAAAGTGGAAAATCAGGGATGATATTGCCTAATACGGCATACGATAGCCCTTGCCAATTATGAAAAGAGGGATCGACTATCTTACATCTCTCTATGAGGCCAGCAATATCGGTTTGTATCCAATACAATACTGGGCCTCTCCACCCTTCTATATAGCCCAAGGCGGAACCTTGCCTTAATTCTTGATGGGCATTAACGTTCTCATTCCCTGTTAATTTTCGTGTAAATTCTTCAATTAAACGACATGACTCTTTAAATTCAGATATTCTAACTTTCAGCCTGGCCAGAACATCTCCGGATTCTTGCATCGCCATTTTAAAGTTAACTTCTTTATATGCTCCAGGAAAATATTTCCTCAGATCCGTTGGGATGCCTGAGGCGCGTCCGGCAAGACCAACCACACCTAGATCCTCAGCAGTTTTTCTTCTTAGGACGCCGGTTGTATCCACCCTATCCATAAACGAAACGCTGGAATTCAATATTTTAATCAGTTCATTAAAATCATATTTTATTTTTTTAAGCGACTCTACGAGGGCTCGTTTTTTGACCTCATCAATTTCTGCTAAAACTCCACCCATTGTGTTAATATTCTTAAGGTATCTGCTTCCGGTGAGATTTTCGTTTAATTGTAGGATAGCTTCTTTTATGATCGAAGCATATGCTGCCGGAAAACTAAACCC
>Ga0268280_1001097_pt1 | contig 19079 bp, 14 predicted proteins | sample saktaG_9_FD_190139 | JGI IMG/M metagenome (GOLD analysis project Ga0268280, IMG submission 190139) | Saline water microbial communities from Sakinaw Lake, British Columbia, Canada - sak_2011_5_24_40m | ecosystem: Environmental > Aquatic > Non-marine Saline and Alkaline > Saline ... | reverse complement strand
CAAAAAAGAGGATACCGCAATCAAAGAGCTTGCCGCACTTCGTCCCAAAGGAATCAAGTCCTTTGTCTGGGAGGTATCTTCAGGCAGGGTGAAATATTACAGACTTGTAACCGGCAGTTTTTCCGGCAGCAGTGAAGCGGCAGGGCAGATCAGGGGTCTGTCTGAAAAAACGCAGGGTAGCCCGTATATTCAACACATTATCAGGAAGGTCGTTCTTTATGGAAAAAAAGGGTTGTAACACCTTGCATCCCCAGTCCATGTGTCCCGCATTCGGCGGGCTGAGGGTGCTGACAAGAATCGACGGCGTTCAGGTCTGTCTGGTTGCCGATCAGGGTTGCCTCTACGGGCTGACCTTCGTGTCGCATTTTTATGCTGCGAGGAAGTCCATAATTTCTCCGGAACTGATGAATGTGCAGATTTCGGGCGGAACCATGATTGACGATCTCCGCCGCACCATTGAGGAGATTGCCCTTGACCCGGCGGTGAGGTTTATTCCCGTCGTCAGCACCTGCGTGGCTGAGACAGCCGGCATAGCCGAAGAGCTGCTGCCGCGTAAGGCGGGCAATGCGGAGGTTCTTCTGGTTCGCCTTCCTGCATTTCAGATCAGAACGCATCCGGAAGCAAAAGACGTTGCGGTAGCGACGCTTCTGAAGCGGTTTGCCGGGTTTGAGGGTCCGAAAAAATCGAAGTCGCTGGTTGTACTCGGAGAGATTTTCCCGGTTGACGCCATGACCATAGGAGGAATTCTGCAGAAAATCGGAGTCGAATCGGTCATCACGCTGCCGGGAACCGCACTTGAGGATTATATCGAGGCCGGGCATGCTGAAGCGTGCGCAGTGCTTCATCCGTTTTATGAAAGAACGGTCTCTCTGCTTGAGGAGAAAGGGGTGAAGATTGTCAGGGGGAACCCGATCGGTGCGAATGCCACGGAACAGTGGATACGCCGTATCGGTGAAACTCTGAATCTTGATTCTGAAACCGTTCAGGCTGTAGCTGAAGAGGAGGGCCGGAAAGCCAGGGAAGTCCTTGCTCAGTTCAAACACCTGAAGGGCCGGGTGATCGTCGCCGGTTATGAAGGCAATGAACTTCCGGTTGTTCGCCTCCTGCTTGAAGCCGGTCTTGACGTGCCCTATGCGTCCACCTCCATTGCGAGGATGGCGCTTGGAGAGGAGGATCACAAGGTGCTTTCGATGCTCGGAACGGAAATCCGGTACCGGAAATATCTTGAAGAGGATATGGAGGCCGTGCTCAAATATGAACCGGATCTGGTGATAGGAACCACGTCGCTCGACAGTTTTGCCAAGGAACGGGGAATTCCGGCGATCTATTACACCAACAACATTTCAGCCAGACCGCTTTTTTTTGCCGCGGGAGCGGCGACCGTGCTCGGCATGATCAGCGGGCTGCTTGGGAAAAAAGAGGTGTTCCAGAAGATGAAGGAGTATTTTGAAGGATAAAATCCGTAAATTTTCCATTATATGAATTCTATGGTGGAAAAAGTAAAAAAACATAAAGTTCTAAAAAGTCCATTAAGGTACCCTGGTGGAAAAGGTTCGGTTTACCCTTTTTTTGAGGAAGTGCTTAAGTTAAATAATTTAATTGGTGCAAAATATTATGAACCTTTTGCTGGTGGGGCTGGAATCGGTATTGCCCTACTCTCATTAGGAATAATATCTGAAGTATTATTGAATGATATTGATTATCATATTTATTGTTTTTGGCTTTCATTGTTAAAAGATAATGAACGTTTTGTAGAAAAAATTGAAAATGTACATCTTTCAATTGACGAGTGGCATAAACAAAAGAATATTTATTTGCAGCCAAATACTTATTCTATATTTGAAGTTGGCTTCTCAACGTTTTTTTTGAATAGATGTAATAGATCTGGAATAATATCAGGTTCAGGCCCTATAGGTGGATATAGTCAGTCGGGGAAATGGCGTATGGATGCAAGGTTTAATAAAAGCGCATTGATAAGTCGGTTTATTGAAATTGGAAAAATGCGTAATATGATATCAATAAAAAACAATGATGCTATTGTTTTTTTAAAAGATAATTTTGCGGATGATGATATCAATAAGTCATTTATATATATTGATCCGCCATATGTTTCAGCTGGTAATCGGTTATATATGAATTTATATAAGAATAAAGATCATAAAGAGCTGGCTGAATATTTGCTAATAATAAAATTAAAACATTGGATTCTTACATATGATGATAACGTTTTTATTAAAGAGTTATATGATTCATGTTCTAAAAAGATTTTTTATAAGAGATACTCATTACAAAAAAGAAATGTTTGTAATGAGCTTTTAATAACGCCGAAAACATTGCTTATTCCTGATGGACTATAATAATATTTTTATATTTCACTTATTTTTATGCCATGAAAAATAATTGTGGTTGCAAATTTTGCGATATAGTGTCAGGTAGATATATATATCCTGATATTGATAAGCCTTTGCTAGATAATAATAGATTTATCTCAATCGCATCTATAGGGGCAATTGTTGAAGGGTGGACTTTAATTATTGCTAAAGATCATGTGCTTTCAATGAAAGATTTATATGTAAAGAAAGAATTTTCTGAAATAATAAATAAATTGCTTCCTGTATTAATTGACGAATATGGACCTGTAATTATGTTTGAACACGGAAGTAATAAAGAAGGGTCCCTTACTGCTTGTGGTACAAATCATGCGCATATTCATTTGGTTCCATTTAATAGTTCACTGATTAGTGAACTATTTGAATCTAATTTTAAGTGGACATCGGGAAATGCTTTAAGTATTTCAGGCGTTGTAGGTGATAATGAATATTTATTTTATAATGAAATTGGCAATAATCAGAGTTGGAATCAATCGATTGGGTATATTCATATCCTTTCAAATCCTATATCACAATACTTTAGAAAGATAATTGCCAAAAAAATAGAATTTGAAACTAACTATGATTATAAAAGATTTCCTTTTTTAGAAAACGCAAAAAAAGGAAGGCAAAAAATAGTAAATAATATTTACTGTAAGTGATAGGTGAAAAATGGATAATAAAGATATAAAGGAAAATATCTGCCAAAACAATGAATCATCTGATTCGACCGATGGTCGAAGAGTATGTGAATGGCAGTCAAGATACCCTGTTGAAGCAAAAAAGGAAATGTTTTGGGAATCCGTACTTGTTCTTTGTTTATTTTTCTTTGCTCTGTTTTTAATTTTTGCTACATGGCGTGGTTGGTTGGCAGAATTATGTGTAATTCCTGCTAAAGACTTAATAGCTTTTAATAAGTATGCTTACTACTCTTTTTCAGGATTTCTTGGTGGCCTTGTGTTTGGAATGAAGTATTTATACAGAGTGATTGCGAGAGGGTATTGGCATCAAGATAGAAAAGCATGGAGGATAATGTCTCCATTTATAGCACTTTCTGTTGCATTTATTGTTGGAAATCTAATCGATGCTAGTATAATTAATGCAAACAAACCTCTTATAACTCCAGCAATTGTATCAATCGGATTTTTATCTGGGTATTTTGCAGATGAAGCTGTAGGAAAAATGTATGAAATAGCAAGTGTTATTTTTGGCAAAAGTACTATAATGAAAAAAGGTGAGTCATAAAATTGAGAATAATTATTTCAAGCCAATAGAGAAAATTCTATTTGTTGAAGAAGTTAAGTCATCATTTTTGTCCATTGACAAAATAGCAGTTGAATTAGTAGGTGAAAAGGCATATGGTTTATCATGTATGCCTTCTGCTTGGACTTTGCCTTTTTTTGTAATTTCAGGAGAATTATTCAGTTTTTATAAAAATACCGGCATTTCATCAAGTACAAAGTTATTACAAAACTGGGAAAAATCGATAAAAGGTGCAATAAGCCAAATAGGGTTTACTGATGATCAGTCCATTATAATAAGATCTTCAGGTTATCAAGAAGGTTTAGGTGAAAGAGGGAAATTGTATTCGAATGAAGGTTATGTATACGATATCAGTGACAAAATTATTCAGTGTATTAATAAAATATATTCAGATGATGACATAAAAGAAAATAGTATACCGCTAATAGTCCAGATGTGTATTTCTCCAATATCAAAAAAAGGGCATTTGTCTAATGAGCGAAGAGTATGTAAGGAACATAGAGATTGGTTTGGTGAGTATGATCACTTTGATTCAGTAAAAGATACTGTATTTGAAATTCATTTAAGGAGCTGGCGAGAAAAAATAAATATTGAAAACTATATTAATAAAGGATTAATATGTAATTTATCGCCTCATATATCTGAGGTATTAAAAATTCCTGCAACATGGGCAACACAAAAGCAAATAAGGCTTCATTATGAATGGGTCTGGAATGGAGAATGTCTTTTTATTGTTCAAGCTGATCAAGAAAAAAAAGTATTAGGGATAAATCCTAATAATATATTTATATCGAAACCGTTAATTGAAAAGTATTCGCCTCTATGCTTAAAATTAATTAATAATAGTCATGAAAAGTTCAATAAGATACATAATGTATTTATATATCGGAAATTAGGCTTCGCTGAAGTGCCTATATATGTGCTCGATGATAGGTCAGTGATAAACGATTTAGTTTATGATGTCGTTCCGGAAAAATTAAAAAAAGATATTGAGTTTTTTGTTAGAGGCTCTTTGGTGATAAGAATGGATGTGGATAGTGAAGATCAAGGTGTACTACAACTGTTACCGAGAACACAAGAAGTAAGAAATGTTGTTGACGCGCTAGCTTGGCTTAAGGAGAAAACTCAAGAAATCAGAAAGAATATAGAGAATGATATAATATTTATATTTCATAATTTTATCCCTGCTATTTCCTCCGCATTTGTTTACGCTGCTCCTGGCGAAAGAAAAGTTCAAATAGAATCGTTATGGGGTTTACCAGAAGGATTATATTATAATTCGCATGATAAGTATATAGTTGATACTAAAAATTCTAAAATAAAAGAAATTGATGAAGTCGCAATTCAATTATTTGATGTCCGTCCAAAAATAAACTATAAACATTATTTTGTAAAACCTGATGAGCAGGGTTTGTGGAAAACTGAAATTGTTCAACCCCCTTATGATTTATCGCCAAGTATAAAGAAAAAAGAATGGATAAAGCAAATTGCATATGAATCTAGATGCTTAGCAGAAGAAGAAAAGAAGCCGTTAAGTGTTATGTGGTTTATCGGAGTGCCCTCAAAAGTTAATAATAAACAGATTATACCATGGCACCATGAATATTGTCAAATAAAAGATTCTAATAGATCGAAAATTAACAGAAAAAAGAAGCCCTTTGAGCAATCTATTATTATTAGGAAAACAGAGGATATTGCAAAATTAGAGAGGCAGATAAATGAGGGGAAACTGTACATAAAAAGTATTAGGATACAGCCTCAAGAAGATGAATTACTTCGTGATAAAAATACACTCAAAAAAATTGGAGAGCTTTGTAAGAAAACAGATTCAATAATATTACTTGAAGGCGGAATATTATCCCATGCCTATTATCAATTAATGCAAATAAACGCGGTTGTTGAGGTTGTTCATCCATTTGTTGATAAAGAAGAAGTGAGTGAATATTATAAACTTATAAGAGATAATATAGTAACAAATATAACAGATAGAGGGGAAAAGGTCGATTATATAAGATTGAATGGTGAGAATTTATTAAAAGCTTTAAAAAATAAGTTGATTGAAGAGTCGTTTGAGGTATTAGATGCAAATGATCAAGAATCAATAATTAGTGAGATAGCAGATGTAGAAGAAGTTATGTCGGCGATATTATCTCATTTAAATGTTAAGTCCGGGATATTAGAAAAGGTTAGAAAACAAAAAAAAGAGAAGTCAGGTGGCTTTGAAAAAGGATTGGTATTGATTAAAACAATAAATATAATACCTACAAAGCAAGATCTGCTTGATAATGATATGATGCTTTTCGATGAACAAAGGAGTAATCAAAATGATATCTCTTCTATATATTCGCAGTCAGATATCGACAATATTGGGAAGAAAATAGAGAAGTGGACAGATAGAAAGAAACATCAGGCTGTTATCGAAAGTGTTTTGCATTTATTTGTGCCTATAATATTAGATAAGTGGAATGCGAGGTCATCAGAAATTGAAATTGATAAGGAAAAACGAAATACCGTAATGGTTGAGATAACAGGAAAAAGAAATAAAAATAATATTGAAATTGACTTATCTGTCTACATAGATAGGAAAGAAAAAAATATAAATGACCGACAACTCGAATTATTATTTTGAAGGGTAGAACATAATTATCTGAAAAAAAAAGCCGGGTAGATACCGGCTTTTTTTTGGAGTGCTCGCTTCGTGCAGAGCCTATACCTCCATGATCTCTTTTTCTTTCAGGGTGATCAGTTCGGTAAGCTGCTTTTCGAATTTGTGCAGCATCTCATCAGCATCCTTTTTGCCGCGGTTTTTATCGTCTTCGCTGACAACTTTTTCTTTTTCAAGTTTTTCAATCTCGTGAATCATATCGCGTCGCAGGTTGCGCAGGGAGATCTTGGAGTCTTCACCGAATTTCTTGGTGAGCTTGACGAACTCTTTACGGCGCTCTTCGGTAAGAGGAGGAATGCTGACCCTGACGTTCTGACCGTCAGCGGACGGGTTGAGCCCGAGGTTGGCGTCACGGATAGCCTTTTCAACTGCCGAGACCATTGATTTGTCCCAGACCTGCACCACAAGGGTGTGGACGTCCAGAACCCCGATATTGCCGACCTGCTTCAGCGGCATCTGCTGCCCGTATGCTTCAACCTTGACACGGTCAAGCAGTGCCGTTGTAGCCTTGCCTGTCCTGATCGATGCGATTTCATGCTGAAACGCCTCGATGGTTTTTTTCATTTTAGGCTCGGTTTTCTGATAAACCTCCCTGACACTCATAGCGGTTCCGATTGGTTAATGCTGGTTAGCCGAACAGTGCAATATTCCTTATTGTGCTTTTGGCTGTGCTGCTGTTGCTTTTGCAAAGCGCTTGTTGAAACGTTCGACGCGACCGGCGGTATCGACAAGGGTCTGCTTTCCGGTATAGAACGGATGGCAGTTGTTGCAGATGTCAACCTTGATGGTCGGGCGGGTTGAGCGGGTTACGAAGGAGTTGCCGCAGTTTGCGCAGTTGACGGTAACGCTGGTATACTTTGGATGAATATCTTGTTTCATGACTTTCGTTGACTTTATCGTACAATAAGTGATGTGAGCCGGGCCAGTAAAATTGTAAAGGTGCAAATATACACGAAATTCAATCCAGATACAACCATTAATATGACCGGCGGTACTTCAATAACCTGTCTGAAGGGAGTAGGCCCGAAAAAGGCATCAGTACTTAAGGATGCCGGTATAGTTACCCTTGACGACCTTTTCGATTATTATCCCCGCCGCTATCTTGACAGAAGCGCCATGAAAAGCATCGGAACCCTTGCTGGCGGTGAGATGGTAACGGTTGTCGGAAAAGTGATAAAAACGCTGGTAGAGGGAAATTCCGGCAGGGCGCGTTTCAAGGTATGGCTTGGTGATGATACGGGTGTTGTTGAACTTACCTGGTTCAGGGGTGTGCGCTATTTTTCCAGAACTGTTGTTACCGGTGAAGCTCTGGCAGTTCACGGCAAAGTCAGTTATTTCGGACGTCAGGCGCAGATGCAGCATCCGGAGTATGAGCGCCTCAGTGCAGCTCCTTCTGAGTCGCGTGATGGCGAGAGCTGTGATTTTGAGCTTTACCGTACCGGCAGGATCATTCCTCTTTATCCGACAAGCGAGGCCATGAAACAGGCCGGCCTTACTTCAAAACAGCTGCGCACGATTGTCGGCCGTGCTTTTGAAGAGATTCCGCAGGGTAAAGAGGAGAATCTCAGCCCGTCCATTCTTTCGGCTTACGATCTCCTGCCGCTTGCCGATGCATATCGTGAAATCCATTTTCCCTCAACGCATGACGCGCTCGGAAAAGCCCGTTACCGGTTGAAATGGACAGAGCTGTTTTATGCCCAGCTGCTGTTTGCACTGCGCCATAAAGGCGTGAGGCAGATCAGAACGGCAGTCCGGTTTACGCATTCCGGCGGCTTTACCGAAAAGCTTTACGCAAGCCTGCCCTATGAACTGACGGACGCCCAGAAAAATGCCATCCGTGAAATTTACCGCGATCTCAAAAGCGGCAGCCCGATGAACCGCCTTCTGCAGGGAGATGTCGGTTCGGGAAAAACCATTGTTGCCATGTTTGCAATGGCCCTTGCGGCTGATAACGGCCTGCAGTCGGCTTTCATGGCCCCCACAGAGATTCTTGCCGTACAGCACTTTCTCGGTTTGAAACGATTTTTCCAGCCTATAGGTCTGACGGTGGGAGTTTTGACGGGCAGGCAGGGTAAAAAAGAGCGCCGTGCGGTTCTTTCCGCTCTGGCGTCCGGTGAGGTGAATATTGCTCTCGGTACTCACGCAATGATAGAAAAAGGGGTTGATTATGCCGGGCTCGGACTGGTTATCATTGACGAACAGCACCGGTTCGGAGTGCTGCAGCGCAAGGCGCTTCAGGAAAAAGCGGAAAATCCACATGTGCTGCTGATGACGGCCACTCCCATCCCCAGAACGCTTGCAATGGGAGTATTCGGTGATCTTGATGTGTCGGTTATCCGCCAGATGCCTGCCGGCAGAACTCCTGTTATGACATCCCTCAGGCATGAAAAGGAGAGGATGCAGGTGTATGATTATCTCCGTTCGCAGGTGGCTGAAGGAAGACAGGGTTATATTGTCTATCCTCTTGTCGAGGAGTCGGAAAAAATGGATCTTAAAGCTGCGGTGGAAAGTTATCATGACCTTTCCACCGTCGTTTTTCCTGATCTCCGCCCCGGATTGATTCACGGCCAGATGACGCCGGACCAGAAAGAGGAGGTGATGGGTGCGTTCCGGCGGGGGGAAATTGACCTGCTTGTCGGAACAACGGTTATTGAGGTTGGTGTTGATGTGCCGAATGCCACCGTAATGGTCATCGAACATGCGGAGCGGTTCGGTCTTGCCCAGCTGCATCAGCTCAGAGGACGTGTCGGTCGGGGTGCGCACCGCTCCACCTGCTTTCTGCTCTATGCGAAACTGACAGAGGAAGCCCGTGAACGGCTTGCTGCAATGGAGTCCACGACTGACGGATTCATGATATCCGAAATAGACGCAAGGATAAGAGGAGCGGGAAATATTCTCGGAAAAGAGCAGTCCGGAACTTTGAGCGGATTGCGGATTGCCGATCTCAACTGTGATTTTGATATCATGCAGTCGGCCAGGTCTGCGGCATTCAGGCTTGTCGAACAGGACAGCAGGCTGCAGGAAGCGGAGAACGTCATGATACGGAGTTTTTATCGGCGTTATTGGCATGATCGGTCCTCACTTGCTGATATCGGGTAGTTTCATCGAAAATAAAGAAGGGAAGAGAGGCTGTTTATAATGAACACGAAAGGAGAAAATGAAGCGGCCGCCGGCGGAGTTGTAACCGAAGTTTCGGGTGCATCATATATTGTTGTTTCCGGCAACGGAACCGCTTTCCGTTGCCGTACCTTTCCCGGCACAAAAACGGACAACGGGGATGCCTCGCTTGTCGCCGTCGGTGACAGGGTGGAGCTGAAAATGATTGATACAGGAACGGCTCTTTTTGAAGCAGTCATTACGCTGGTCCTGCCACGAAGCAGTGCCCTGACAAGAAAAAGGGATGTGCGCCGGAACAGGAGCAAGGAGAAAGTACAGGTGATAGCAGCCAATATTGATCAGCTGGTTGTCGTTGTCTCCGCCTTTGATCCTCCGCTCAGTACCCGTCTTGTCGACCGTTACCTTGTGTTTGCGGAATCCGAAAAACTGGAAACGGTTATTGTGGTCAACAAGATGGATCTTGAGGATTCACCGGAGACCCGCGAAGTGATGGAGCCCTATCATGAACTCGGGTACCCTGTCTTTTATACCAGTGCTGAAGAGGGGAGCGGGATGGAAGCCCTGCAGGAGGTTCTTGCCGGAAAGATTTCCGCTTTCAGCGGTCACTCAGGTGTCGGCAAGTCAACCCTGATCAACCGGCTCTCCGGTCAGGATCGGCTTAAGACCGGCGAAACAAATATGAAGACAGGAAAAGGGCTTCATACAACCAGTAATTCGGTTATGCTTCTTCTTCCCGGCGGTGGATTTATCATCGATACGCCCGGTATAAGAGAGTTTAATCTTTCAGGGATTACGAGAGAAAATCTGCGTTTTTACTTCAAGGAGTTTCTTTTGTTCATGCCGGGGTGTGCATTTTCATCATGCACGCATACGGTCGAACCGGATTGCGCGATTCTGGGGGCTGTGGATGAGGGTCTTATTGATACTTACCGTTACGAGAGTTACCTTGCAATCTATGAAAGCATTGATCGTGACAGGTGAACATTTCGTTCCACGATCTGAATGACCACGGTCCTTTCCGGTCTGCAGCCAATGAATCCAGCGCCTTTCAGTTTCTGACTTCACAGCAAAACCATCTGACCCATGATTATTACCGTTAATCCAGCAACAGCGGAACCGATTGCTGAATACCGCGCCATGACAGCAGGCGAGATTGCAGAGGCCATAACCCTTTCGCACCGCGACTATCAGTCATGGAGGCAGATTTCCCTCTCAAGGCGCAGTGAACTGATGAAGCGCCTTGCATTGCTCCTCCGTGACGGAAAAGATCGCCATGCCGTTACGATAAGCCGTGAAATGGGGAAACCTCTGTCACAGGCCGTAGCGGAAGTGGTGAAGTCGTCATGGGCCTGCGATTTTTATGCTGAAAATGCAGACTCGTTTTTAAGGTCGGAAGAGAGTGACCTTGACGGAGGGACAAGGGGTGTGGTGAAGTTTGAGCCGATCGGTCTTGTTCTCGGCATTATGCCCTGGAATTTTCCTTTCTGGCAGGTTTTCCGGTTTGCGGCACCGGCCATCATGGCCGGCAACGGTGTTATCGTCAAGCATGCTCCCAATGTGACAGGATCGGCTATTGCCATAGAACAGCTTTTCCGTGAGGCTGGATTTCCGGAACATCTATACAGAACGGTCCATATCGGCATTGAGGATGTAGACAGCCTGACCGGCTTCATGATCGGGCATGAAGCGATACAGGGAGTATCGGTTACTGGCAGTACTGCTGCAGGCCGGGCTGTTGCAGCAAAAGCCGGAAAGGCACTGAAAAGAAGTGTTCTCGAACTCGGCGGCAGTGATCCCTGCATTGTTCTTGATGATGCCGATATTCCACTGGCGGTCGGGCAGTGTGCTGCCGCTCGTCTTCTGAACAGCGGCCAGAGCTGTATAGCCGGCAAGCGCTTTATTGTTCACCGGCGTGTCATGGATCAGTTTGAAAGACTTTTTCTGGAGCGTATGCAGTCAGTGGTTATGGGTGACCCTTTTGATCCTGAAGTTTCCGTCGGGCCGCTTGCACGCGCGGATCTTCGCGACCAGCTTCACAATCAGGTTTCCCGGAGTGTCATTCAGGGTGCGCGGCTGCTTTGCGGTGGAGAAATTCCCCGGGGGACAGGATTTTTTTATCCTCCGACACTGCTTGCCGGGGTTCAGAAGGGGATGGACGTCTATAGCGAGGAGACGTTCGGGCCTGTTGCCTCCCTTATCGAAGCCTTCGATGACAGTGATGCGGTAAGGATTGCCAATGACACCCCCTACGGGCTGGGTTCAGCGGTCTTTTCCTGCAATCCGGAAAGGGCGCTTGCAGTTGCCGATCAGCTTGATGTTGGCAGTTGCTTTATCAACAGTATGGTCAAATCCGATCCGAGAATGCCTTTCGGCGGGGTGAAGGAGTCAGGATACGGTCGTGAACTTTCGCGCTATGGTATCCGTGAGTTCGTTAATGTCAAGTCGCTGTGTTTCGTAAGCGGGTGATACCGGTAATTTTTTATCCGGTTACAGGTTCCGGATCTTTTTTTTTATTCCGGGCGCATTATCCGTTTTGATTATTTATCAACGGTTTCGGGTCTGGTAAAATTAGTGGAGTCTTCTCCAAGGTATCTGGCAAGGATTGCTTCAAGATCAGATTTGCGGATCGGTTTTGCAATATAATCGTTCATACCGGCACAGATGCATTTCTCCCGGTCACCTATCATGGCATGAGCAGTCATCGCCACAACAGGAACATCACCGGTTTCGCATTGCATCCGCTCACTCCTGATGATTCTTGTCGTCTCATATCCGTCCATTTCAGGCATCTGGCAATCCATCAGAACAAGATGATATGGTTTCTTTCGCATGGCATCAAGCGCATCTTTTCCGCAGGAAACAACATCGGGAAATTGTCCGAGTTTCTGAAGAAGCGCCACGGCGACTTTCTGATTGACCAGATTGTCATCAACAACAAGAATATTGAATTTTCTTGGTGCCGGTTCCGTTTTTCTTCTGCTTTTTTCTGTTTTTTCAATCTCATTCTGATCGGAATTCAGAACATCGTAAATTGACTGAAAAAGCTCTGCCCGCTTGACCGGCTTCTGCAGACATCTGAAAATTTTTGCGCAGGCCTGTTTTTTCATTTCAACAAACCTGACAGTCGGTACCAGTATTATGATCGGACAGCGTAATATGTCATCAATCGTGCTGATAAACCGGTACAGGTCTTCCCCTATTGTGTTCCGGATATTGATATCAAGAATAACAGCATCCCAGGCTTGACCTGAATCCGGAATTTTACGGGTGCCGTTGATCAATGCAAGGCATTCTTCAATACTGGAAGAAACGGTAAACGTACACTTCCAGGAATCAAGAAGATCGCACAGCATATTCCTTGCAGTCTCGTTACTGTTGACGATCAGGATTCTGGCACCGCTAATTTCCCTGCAGGAAAACGGGCATATTTCTGAAGCTTTATTCTGTTTTTCAAGCATAATGTCAAAGCTGAAAACAGAGCCGGCTCCGTGCCGGCTTTCCACATTGATGCTGCCGCCCATCTTTTTGACAAGAAAGCTTGAAATCGACAGGCCGAGTCCTGTGCCTCCGTATTTTCTCACCGTCGAACCGTCCGCCTGAATAAACGGTTCAAATATTGAGTTTATACTTTCAGGCTGAAGGCCGATTCCTGTATCTCTGATTGCAAACCTGATCGTGACGACTCTCTCTGTCTCATGTTCAGACGTTGCTATGACGATAATTTCACCGTGATGCGTAAATTTTACGGCATTACCGATAAGGTTAACAAGTATCTGGCGGATTCTTACCGGATCGCCTTTAAGGGAGGAAGGGAAATTTCTGCCGGTTACAATCGTTAATTCGAGACCTTTTGCCTGAGCCTCAATGCCCAGCATTCCGCAGACATCTTCCAGGATTCCGAGTATATCAATATCAACGATGTCAAGTTCAAGGCAGTTTGCTTCTATTTTGGAGAAGTCGAGAATATCGTTGATAATTTCAAGCAGACTTTTGCCGCTGCTTATAATCGTGTCAACATACATACGCTGTTCTGTATCAAGCACGGTATCCAGAAGCAGGTCGGCCATACCGATAACCCCACCCATCGGTGTCCGGATTTCATGACTCATATTGGCAAGAAACTGGCTTTTGGCCGCATTTGCCTCTTCGGCGTTCCTTGCCATTTTCTGTGTCTGAAATATGGATTCTTCAAGTTTCCGATTGGTTTCAATAAGCTCATTGTGTGCATTGTTCGCATCTTCAATGAGGTTGAGCAGTGCATCTCGCTGCTGTTTCGGGTAGATCAGCTTATCCACCTGATCATTATCGCCATCATTTTCTGAAGAGAAGAGACCCTCATGCTGTCCACTCTCATTTCCGGAAAAACATTCATCCTCATTCCATAAATTCTTAAGCAGATCATCATCTTCCGGATCCGGGACATCAGCACTACTGGCGGTATATTTCTCGAGTTCCTTTTTCAGCTGCTCAATCTCCCTTTTCAATTCAATATTGCGGATTTCCCGGCCTACCAGAACACGGTTAAAGCGTTCCAGATCATTCAGCATTATTTTCAGTTCTTTTTCCATTCTCTTCCGCCCGGTAATATCCGAGAAAAGCATGATAACAGATGTCACCCTGCCATCGGTAAAAGATGGTCCGAAACGTGATTCAATTTCAAGGGTCTCCCCGTGAGCAAGATCGATCTCACACTCAATGACTGTCGGCTTGCCGGTATTGAGGACGTTGTCAATCGTCTGATGGTATCTGTCCTGGTGAGGTGAAATGATATGCTCACAGAGATGTTCCCCTGTATGCAGCATATTTGCATGACCGGGCAGAGATCGGTTGCTGTAGGTTATCCGGTGATCCCTGTCCACTGCGACAATGGTATCGGGACTGTTGGCAAGCACAGTATTGAGGGTATTCCGGCTTTCACGAAGCGAGCTCAATGCCTCTTCAAGTTTTGACTGCGATAATGCGAGCTCGTAATTATTATCTTCAAGCTGCCTTTTAACATCAGAAAGTTCGATTGATTTTCTGATCAGCTTGATATTCTGGTCAAGGAGTGCATTCTGTTTTTCAAGAAGTTCCTCTTCAAAACGTTTGCTTCGGACTGAATCTTTTTCAAGCTCGAGTACTCGCTGCTGCAGATTATGGTATTCTGTATTACTCATGACCGATTTTTGGGGAAAAAAGGTTATTGCGATTACTCGAATCTGCTATTTCTGTCCAAGCACCCAGAGCACAACGGTTTCATTATGAAATTTTGCTGATGAAAGCTTTTTATTTGTGTTATCAACAGGGCCGATTTCTCCATAAGTATAAAATCCTATCATCGGCACATCCTGACCCATGCACTCCTTGACTGCGTCAATCTCTTCCTGGATGCGCCGGCCAAGAACAAGCTTTCTTCCGACACAACTGAACATAATAACCGCCAGCGGAGTGGCACCTGCAAGAGCGGATCTGGCCTGAGCAGCGGCTTCACGCGCTCCGTTGATGATATCGCCTCTTGACGCGGTTGTAAGGGTCACTGCACTGCCTTCCGGAATTGATGCGGCAAGTGAAATGGTCCCTTTTTCATGATCAACTGACAGCCCGCAGCGCAATTGAAACTGGTTCTCCCTGTTGTCGGTATTATTAACGTCAATGATGCCGAACGGATATTCAAGACAAATAGCGGGAAGTTTTGAAGAGCGTTCTTCTCCAAGAAAATTTTTATACAGCTCGAGTGCATTGGTGTGTTCGAATTCCTTGACAATATTTCCTTCCGATGCTGTACAGATAAAACTGTTTCCGATCGAAGTAAAACCGCTCCTTACTCCGATTCCGGTTCTGAAATCCTTTGTTTTTTTTATCACCATCAGGCCTGCGATAGCATCTTTATAGACCTTCCCGTTATAATACTGAAATGTGTTTTCGAATCTTTCGTCATCGCCAAGGAAACCTCCGGTAATCTCAAAATCTTTTCCAAGAATCAGATGCAGTCCTTCAAGAACCTTAAGTCCGTCTCCGCCCATCCCGTTAGGAAAAACAAGAAGGGATGCATCGGGATCAAACGGAACCTTTCCGAGAATATCGTTTACCATCTGGACGCCGCATGACGTTTCATCTGCACTCATATTATATCCTATACCGGTAACGAACTCAAGATCGTCATAGCTCAGAACCATGACAACTACTGATCCGGTTGAAACACCCGCTGTTGAAATCTCTCCGGCGGTTGTTCCTCCAACCATGGGTATATGACCGGTAACCGAAATAATCCCTGCAAGAAGCTCACGATGATTGAACCGCATTGCGCCGAAAACAATCAGTACCTTGCCTGTTCCTTCAAGCTTTTCAAGAGCATCATGAGCTGCGGCTTTTCCTGCACAAAAGGAATCGGCAAGAGAACTGCATCCTACGCCTATGTGTTTTTTTGACATAGTACATCCTCCTTGAAGATCATGATGAATAGTTAAGGGTATGCAGGAAACCGCTCACGACAATTAATGGAGCTGCCTATAAGAGTGCATTTGCTGACGGTGAATCGAAACTGACTTCCGGAATGTTGAAAGCTTCTAATCACCCATAATTTACTTGTATTCAGCTGCAATTTACCATCTTAATCGATTGTTTAAAAATGGGTGACTTGATTAACCGCAGCTTGACCTGCCACCCATCCCGGCTGATTTAAGCTGTTGATTTGTTGCGGGTACCGGATGCTTGGCCGACCGGCACTCAAAATCCGGATTTGTGCCGCTTTATCTGACCGGGATCTCCGACAATCTTCAGTTGCCCTGAAATAAGTGATACGCAAAAAAGCCTCTTTTTATGCGATAAAAAAGAGGCTTTTGATTGTTGAGCGGTAGTCTGCTGCGTCCTAAAAAGAGACGGCGAGATCAGAAAGGTAGGTCTTTATTGACTGGTGTTTTCCGAGGCCAAGCTTTTTATGCATTCTGTAGCGGATGCTTTCCATGCCTCTTGTTGATATACCGATAGACCGGCCAATCTCTCTGGTGTCGTAGTTCAGTTTGACCAGCAGACTTATTCTCAGTTCACGCTGGTTCAGGTTTGCGTGTTTTTTCTGGAGTTTGGACAAAAAATATGAATCGGACTCAGTCAGTTCGATATTAAGACGTTTTTCAATAGTCTCAGTCTCAATAAGGCTCAGGCAGGAGTCGGTCATCAGTCTTTTTACAGTAGAGTCAATTTCAAGGGCATGTATCTGGTCAAGCAGATTGCGCAGTGCCGTAGTTTTTTCTGCGATTGCTGTTGACACTCTCGTCAGCTCCATATCCTGGGCTGCAATTCTTGTTTTAAGCGCGGCAATTTCTTTTTCAAGATCCTGAGTAGATTTGGTCTTCGTTTCTTCCTTGGTATTCATTTTTTCATTATTTCGTTTATATGGTTTCCGATTTCTTTATTCCCTATGCAAGAGTTATCAGGCCTGTTTAAAGGAACAATACTTCATGCGGAAAAGTTCATTACCGAGTATTTCCAGGATATAAACCGAGTGTTTTTCAAGCTGTGGCCGAATGCCGTTTCCTTCAATCAGTATAAATTGATAAACCTGGCAGCACCTTGTTTTCCGTTCCGGCATTGGTTTCCTGTATTTCACGGTCGGATATTTCACGGGACGGTGTCTTTTCTGACGTGTTTGCGGATGTAATATGGGCTTATTTTTTTAAAAATGAAAGGATGTTACTTTTTTTTTAAAAATAATACGGTTATTTGCGGGCACTTCACTTCACTGAAGTAAAAGTTCGGCTGATAAGAAAGGGGCAACCGAAACATATGTCCGTGTGCCTGAAAAGTTTAGCCTCTATTTCCGGGTAGTGAGTTCAAGAAGGCATGTTTTAATTGACTGGTGTTTTTCAAGGCCCATTTTTTTATGCATACGGTAACGAATGCTTTCAGAACCACGTTTCGATACTCCCAGTGCATGGGCTATTTGTGTGTTGTTATAATTCATTTTCACCATAAGGGCGAGTTTCAGTTCCCGTTGATTGAGGCCCGGATGATCTTTTTGAAGTTTTAAAAGGAATTCTGAATCTGTCTCGGTCATGGGAATGTTGTTGTAACGTTGTTCGTCTGTTTCCTTGTCAATCAGATCATGACACTGATTGAGTATCGTATTTTTCAGTTTCGGGTCAATGTCAATAAGGTGAATGGTGCTGCAGAGCTTGTTAAGCGATTCAATCTTTTTATTGACAGCTGACGTCATTCTTGCGATTTCCATTTCAAGGGATGAAATCTTTCCTTTCAATGCAATCTTTTCCTGTTCGAAATCCTGTGTTGTGAGTTTTTTCAGAGCGATTTCGGCGTTCAATTGAATGTTCTTTTTTGAAAGATTCTCTTCATAGTCGGTTTTCAGTTTTTCAAGCGACAGTTGATGTTCTATATCCATGGCGTTCAAATCCTGCTGCAGATTTTTTATTCCCATGAAAAAAGGATATAAGCTGTGTTCTTTCGGAGGCAAGTTTATTTGCTGGGTGGTCATCTGCAGCAGACTTATGCGGGCAGTGAAAGCGAGAAACTCGCGCTTGAGCTGTTCATATGTTTTGTTGCCGGGGGGGTCAATTGAGGTGGGGCTGAGCTTGCCATTCTTGAATGCTGTCAGTTTTTCCATGGCTTCCCTGTAGTTTCCGGTATGGAACAGTCGGGTTTGTTCCGTGGAGATTGCCCCGAAGGTGTCTATATCGATTGCGATATCCGGATGTATGTTGTAGAGCACGACAAGCCGGATATTGCTTCCCCAGTTGAATAAAAAGTTGAGAAAATCTTTTTTGTACCTGTAGGATACCTTCCGGACATGTTCAAAGTTTCCCATCAGGTAGATTGATTTATCGGTCAGATTCAACTCACTCAGAACCTCATGAAACCGTTTGGCGTCAATGTTCGCAAGCGTTACATCCGTCCGGGATTCAATTTTCATATGGATGATATCTTCTCCGATGCACTTGAATAGTGTAGTATAGCCGTTTTCAAGATGCGATGCGGACCATTCAGGTTTTTCTCGAACAGGTAATTTTGAAACCGGACAGATATTCATTTTTCGGAGGAGGTTGTTTTTCTGGGAAAATTATGGCTTTTGCTTTTTTCGCTCTTGTTTTTTTGCGGTACAGGCAGTCTGTTAATTAGACAGAGAGAACTGCCCGGTGAGCTGTTCTGATCTTCCGACAACAGTGAAATGTTGTTTTATACCCTGTTTTTTGTCTAAGCAAAAGCCCATATCTCTCCATAAAGGTACTTTGCTTTATAAATAAAATGAAAAATATGATTAATACAATCACTGTTATTTTCATCTGTTATGAAAATATCTGTCGTTCTCCCATGGCAGAAGGGATTTTTTCCGCACTGCTTGCCAGCAGAAATCTTCTGAACTGTTTTTCGGTCAGTTCCGCCGGAACCGTCCCATTTCAGCAAGGATACTCTCCTGATCAGCGTGCAATTGCAGCTCTCTGTCCTCTCGGAATTGATATCTCTTCAACCCGTGCACGCTGCATTGAGGATCTGGATATGGAGGCCTATGACTGGATATTTGTTATGGATCATGAAAATTATGAGGAGATATGCCGCAGTTTTATCTCTCATGAAAAGGTACATCTGGTTATGGATTTTGTTGAGGGTCATTACGGTGAAGAAATTCCCGATCCTTATTATCCTGAAAGTAGGATAAAGCGCACACTATCAGGAGG
>Ga0268280_1001095_pt1 | contig 19090 bp, 15 predicted proteins | sample saktaG_9_FD_190139 | JGI IMG/M metagenome (GOLD analysis project Ga0268280, IMG submission 190139) | Saline water microbial communities from Sakinaw Lake, British Columbia, Canada - sak_2011_5_24_40m | ecosystem: Environmental > Aquatic > Non-marine Saline and Alkaline > Saline ... | reverse complement strand
TTTCTCGTAAAAAAAAAGAGCTACTAACAGATTACAACGGTTAGTAGCTCTTTTTTATCAAATGAACTATTTTCTGTTTCCTAATATTCTGAGTAACATTAAAAAAAGATTGATAAAATCCAGATATAAAGTAAGAGCACCTAAAATTGTTCCTTTTCTTATTACGCCTGAATCAAGGCCTTCAGGTTGTGCAATTGCCATCTGTTTCAATTTCTGTGTATCATATGCTGTTAAACCAACAAAAACAATGACGCCGATGTAGCTGATTATCATATCCATTGCAGAGCTTCGGATAAAAATATTTACTAGGGAGGCAATTACGATTCCTATTAATCCCATTGTCATGAATCCGCCCATGGATGTCAAATCGCGTTTTGTCGTCATTCCATAAATACTGCATGAGATAAAAGTTGCAGAACATATAAAGAAAGTTGTAGTGATAGATGAACTTGTATATACAAGAAATATTGATGACAAGGTAGCGCCGTTTAAAGCAGCAAAAAGGATAAAAAGAGATGTTGCGGTTGAAGCTGTAATTTTCCCGATTCTCGCACTAATAAAAAATACAAGAGCTAATTCGCCGATAATTAGTCCAAAAAATACAAGTTTATTTCCAAAAATTAAATTCTGGATTAAGATATTAGTTGAAACATAATACGCAATAAAACCTGTTATGGCCAAGCCAATACCCATCCAGTTATATACGCTTCTAATGAATTCATTAACTATAACCTGTGTTTGTGAACTTTTTACAGAATATGTTTGTTGCATATAATTTCTCCTTTAAATTTTTTAAGTTATGGTTAGTATATTAACACATGCTGGTTTTTTTTCAAGAGGATAATTGTATATGAAACCGGATAAATTATTTCTGGAAATGAAACTAATTGCTGAAAAACTTGACATAACTGTAAGCGAACAAAATTTCCGTAAATCGGGAATTAATATAAAAAGCGGATTCTGTAAAATAAAAGGTGACAATTATTTTATTATTGATAAAGATCTGCCAGTAAGAAAAAAAAATGAAATTATTGCTGAATTTTTAAGCGGACTCGAATATGATAACATTTACATTATCCCGGCGGTGCGTGATCTTCTCAGTCTTTATGATAATAGATAACTGGAGGAGGGTGTTTTCGCACAAATTTAGATTTACATAAATTATTCTTATTAGTTTACATAATATTCATTATCAGACGTTGTATTTAGGTACGGTTTTAAAGCGCTTCGCGGATTCTCATTGATCGACTTGTCTGAGCGACCGTGTTGGCTCTTATGCCTTTTGTGTAAAGAAGATAATATATGCAATACTATCATGCTGTTATAATATATTTTTGATCATAAAATGGAAACAAAAATCTATTCAGTAACAGAGTTGACATCCGAATTAAAGAGTCTCATAGAGGATAAATATCCTTTTATATGGATCTATGGTGAGATCTCGAATATAAGCGCCCCCTTTTCAGGCCACATATATTTTACCTTAAAAGATGAAACAGCCAGGATCAATTCCATAATATTTAAAGGGCAACTCAAAAACTTAAAATTTAATCCTGAAAACGGGATGTCTGTTATCGGATTCGGTAGATTAGGCCTTTATGAATCAAAAGGAACCTATCAGATTATATTTGAATATCTGGAACCAAAAGGTATCGGTTCTTTACAGATAGCCTATGAACAGCTTAAAGCAAGATTATCGGCGCAGGGTCTTTTTGATGTTTCTCATAAAAAAGAATTACCGTTTCTACCTGAAACAATCTGTATCATTACTTCACCTACTGGATCAGTACTATATGATATTCTTAATATTATAAACAGAAGATACCCTGGCATTAATATTAGAATAATACCTGTAAAAGTTCAGGGAGAATCATCGGAATCAGATATTATTTCAGCAATTAAATTATTAAATAAATTTAATTATGCTGATGTAGCTATAATTGCCCGCGGAGGCGGTTCTTTAGAAGAATTACAGGCTTTTAACTCGGAATTTGTAGCAAGAGCAATATATGAATCATCTGTTCCGATAATATCTGCTATCGGACACGAAACAGATTATACCATTGCAGATTTTGTTTCGGATTATCGGGCTCCAACACCCTCAGTTGCTGCCGAAATTATTGTTCCCTTAAAGGATGAACTAAATATCAAAATTGGTAAACTGACTCTTTCTCTTAAATCAAATTATTCAAGATTTCATAATTATTATAAAAACAATTTAAATACTTTGATAAACAGGCTTAAAAGTCCAAAGAAAAAAATTCAGGACCTGATGATTAAAAACGACGATCTATCCCGGAGAATTGCAAGAGCACAAACTAATATATTAAATCAGCTTAGAGAGCGAACTGAATGGAAGAAAGATAAAATATTATTCAATAATCCAATTAATTACATAATTAAACATAATGAACATATTAAACATATTCTTTCTAATATGCTAATAATAATAAATATAATTATTAATAACCAGAGACATGCATTGAAAGAATTTTCAGTAAAATTAAATGCATTAAATCCAAACGCTATACTTCAGCGAGGCTATAGCATCACCAGAACTATTCCAGATAAAAATGTTGTAATTGATTCAAATAATGTAAATATCGGCCAAAATGTAGAAGTAATGGTTGCGAAAGGCTCTTTAGTATGCATTGTTGAAAGGAAAATATGAGATATGGCAAAAGTAACATTTGAGGCTGCAATGAAACAGCTTGAACAAATTGTTCAGGAACTTGAATCAGGGAACCTTTCCCTTGAAGATTCTATAAAAAAATTTGAGGAAGGAATAAAACTTTCCAAATTTTGTTCTGCAAAGCTTGATGAGACTGAAAAAAAAATTACCCTCCTTTTGAAAGATCAGGATGGAAATGTAATTGAAAAACCGTTTGTTCCCGAGAGAGTAACAGAATGAATTTAAAGAATTCCAACCATGGTTTTTCAGGTTTTGATTTATACTCATACATCTCAAATAAAAATATCCTGATAAATGATGAATTAAACAAAATCATTAATTCTTCACGAGATTCAAGCCTTTTAACAAAAGCAATGGGTTATTCGCTCTTGTCGGGAGGAAAAAGAATAAGACCTGTTCTTTGTATTGCATCTTCAGAAGCTGTCGGCGGTACCGAATATGATGTATTACCTGCAGCCTGTGCACTGGAGATGATACACACTTATTCATTAATTCACGACGACCTTCCTGCCATGGATAATGATACTCTTCGAAGGGGGAAGCCAACCTGCCATGTAACTTTTAACGAAGCTGCGGCGATACTTGCCGGCGATGCCCTTCTTACCCTTGCGTTTCAGATCCTTTCTTCGATTCAAACGAACATTAATGCCGCAAAATGGTTAAAGGTTATTCATTTAGTTTCCCTTGCTGCCGGTTACAAAGGAATGATCGAAGGACAGATGCGGGATATAGCTTCTGAAAACAGCAATATTTCATTGAAAGAATTAGAAGATATCCATTCATTGAAAACCGGAGCTCTTATTGAAGCATCGGTTGAATCAGGGGCAATATTAGGGAACGGAAATTCGGAACAAATAGAGCATCTTAAAATTTATGCAAAGAATATCGGTTTAGCTTTCCAGATAACCGATGATCTTCTTAATGTTAAAGGTGATCCTGCAATAACAGGGAAAGCCGTAGGAAGTGATAAAACAAGAAATAAAAATACCTACCCTGCCCTGCTTGGAATTACCGGATCGGAAAATCATGCAAAAAAACTTATAACGGATGCCTTGCATACGCTCGAAACATTTGATAATAAATCTAATTCGCTCCGGGCAATTGCATTGTATATTATTGAGAGAGAACGATGACCCGAAAAAACAGCGAGCGCATTTCCGCCGAAGGTCCGCCTTGGCGGGAGCTTCAATATAAAGGACAATTTATAGTTGAGCTTACTTAGCAATATTAACTCACCCGACGATTTAAAGAGTCTTTCCCGTTCGGATCTTCCAGAACTCGCTTCCGAGATACGCAAACTGATTGTAGATGTAGTATCAAAAAACGGCGGTCATCTTGCATCGAGTCTTGGCGCTGTAGAACTGGCCATAGCAATTCATTATGTTTTTGATGCTCCCGTTGACAAGATTATCTGGGATGTCGGGCATCAGGCATACGCGCACAAGATTATCACCGGCAGGCGTGAAAAATTTCATACGCTCAGAAAGCATGAGGGTATTTGCGGATTTACCAGAATATGTGAAAGTCAATACGATGCATTCTCAACAGGCCACAGCAGCACCTCAATTTCTGCAGGGCTTGGAATTGCATGTGCGAAACACCTGAAAAATGAAACCGCAAAGGTTATAGCCGTAATCGGAGACGGTTCAATGACGGCAGGTCTTGCCTATGAAGGCCTGAACCAGGCGGGATATCTTCATAAGGACAAGGATATTATTGTTATATTGAATGATAATGACATGTCTATCGCACAAAATGTAGGCGCCCTCTCCTCTTTTTTAAGCAGGACACTTTCAAAAAAATATCTCCAGGATCTCAGGAAAGAGTTCGGGGAATTATTAAAGTCCCTTCCAAGGATAGGTGACGATGTATATAAATTCGCCAAACGCTCGGAAGAATCATTCAAAGCATTTGTAACCCCGGGAATGCTTTTTGAGGCTTTTAATTTCGAATATTTCGGTCCGATTAACGGGCACAATATGGATCATCTGATAGATATACTCAACAATATAAAGCATATGAAAGAGCCAGCGCTTCTTCATGTAACTACGAAAAAAGGCAAGGGATATCCCCCTGCAGAAAAAAATCCGGTTTATTTTCATGGTGTTGGAAGTTTTGAAATCAAAACCGGAAACAGTAACGGTAAAAAAAACAATATTCCAACTTACACCGAGGTCTTCGGGGAAACAATGATAAGACTTGCCGGAGAAGATGAAAAAATAATTGCCGTCACTGCAGCAATGCCGGAAGGCACGGGCCTTACAAAATTTCATGAGTTGTTCCCTGAAAGATTTTTTGATGTAGGAATTGCCGAGCAGCATGGCGTTACCTTTGCAGCCGGCTTGGCTACCGAAGGTTTTAAGCCTGTTGTAGCAATCTATTCAACTTTTCTGCAAAGAGCTTATGACCAGATATTGCATGATGTTTGTATTGAAGCCCTTCCCGTTATTTTTGCCATAGACCGTGGAGGTATTGTCGGTGAAGATGGAGCCACTCACAACGGATTATTTGACATATCATATTTGAGAAACCTTCCCAACATGGTGCTTATGGCTCCGAAGGACGAAAACGAGCTGCGACGTATGCTTTTGACAGCCCTGTCTCATAATGGCCCGATTGCATTCCGGTATCCCAGAGGAACCGCTGTTGGTGTTCCTATAGAACAGGATATTAAACCGTTGCCGATAGGAAAAGGAGAAATACTTACAAAAGGCAAGGATATTCTTATTCTTGCCATCGGCAAATCGGTTTGCGAGGCGTTAGCGGCAAATGAAAAGTTAATTTTAGAACACGGAATATACCCTACGGTAGTAAACTGCCGGTTTGTGAAACCCCTTGATGTAGAATTGATTACTTCCCTTTCAAAAGAAATTCCCCGCATTATTACCGTGGAAGAGAATATCCGCCAGGGGGGATTCGGAAGCGCAATCCTCGAATGTTTGAATGATGAAGGTATTTCCGGTTTTAAAATTGAACGTCTTGGAATACCCGACCTTTTTGTAGAACACGGCCCGCAGGATCTGCTCAGAGCCAAATATAAAATTGATTCAAAGGCCATAGTAGATTCGGCTTTAAAATTGACGGCTTCGTAAAAAGTCCAAACAGATTTCCTTGTTTCCGATATATACACCTATGCCTGAAAATAAGAAACGACTTGATATTATTATATATGAGCAGGGACTGGCTCAAAGTCGGGAGAGGGCAAAAAGTCTTATCATGGCCGGAAAAGTCCGCGTAAATGACAGGATTCAGGATAAGCCGGGCTTTTTAGTCGCAAAAGAGGATTCCCTTGCTCTTAAAGAAACAAATATTCCTTTTGTAAGCAGGGGCGGGATAAAACTCGAAGCGGCATTAACGGCTTTCGGCATCAATGTCAATGGACGGATATGCCTTGATGTCGGAGCATCAACAGGCGGATTTACTGATTGCCTGCTGAAACATGGTGCGAGAAAGGTTTTTGCAGTCGATGTCGGATATGGGCAACTGGCATGGACATTACGACAAGACCTCAGAGTAGTTCCTGTTGAACGAACCAACATAAGATACATGTCATCCGAAGTGATTGCCTCGCCTGTTGATTTTGTTACAATCGATGTTTCGTTCATATCCTTAAAAATAGTTGTTCCGGCCATTTTGAAGTTCATGAAAAATAATTCGGGTATTATAGCCCTTATTAAACCACAGTTTGAAGTTGGAAAAGGCAGGGTCGGAAAAGGAGGTGTGGTAAAAGACACCTTATTGCACAAAGAAGTCATTAAGAATCTGGCGGACTGCTTTTCCGAAGCCGGATTAGAAATAGCAGGTGTTATCGACTCTCCCATATTTGGCCCGAAAGGGAATAAGGAGTTTTTAATTTACATGAAATTCCCTGGTGTAAAGGATTCTGGGATTGAATGACTAATAAGCCTGAACCGAAACAGCGAGAGCATCCCCGCTTCGTTCGACTGGGTTAGCGAGCAAGTTACAAACAACCACTATTCCCTACGGTCGAAGATTCCCCGCTTCTTGCGGCTGGGAGCTTCAATAAAAGGATTTTGAGCTTGATTTTATTTGATCAAAACTATATATTTTAAAGGTTCGTATTTTCAAGTACCGTCGATCAAAATACTATATGGAGAGGAGCTTAAATGAGTGAAAGGTTAAACAAACTTAGAAACATCGCGCTTGTCGGTCACGGGAGTTCCGGAAAAACATCTCTATCTGAAATCATGTTATTCAAAACCGGCACCATTAAAAGACTCGGGCGTGTTGAGGACGGCAATACTGTCATGGATTATGAGCCGGAAGAATTAAAACGGCTCATAAGTATCAGCAGCGGATTCAATCAGTTCAACTGGAAAAAAAATATTATTTCACTTATAGATACCCCCGGTGATCAGAATTTCTTTACCGATACCATAAACAGCTTGCAGGCGGCAGACGGAGTTGTTGTTGTAATTGATGCTGTTGACGGCATAAAAGTTCAAACCGAACTCGCCTGGGATTATGCCAGGGAATTCGGTCTTCCAGCCGTTATTTTCATTAACAAACTCGACAGGGAGCGTGCGGACTTCATCCGCACCTTCAATAATGCGAGAAATATTTTTCAACCCAAACCGATCATACTTCAGTTGCCTGTCGGATCTGAATCCGGCTTTAAGGGTATCGTGGATCTCATATCCATGAAAGCGCATATCTACGATTCGGATGGTAAAGTAACAACAGGCGAAATTCCGGCGGATATGATGGAATCGGCAAACAAGGAAAGAGAAGCCCTTATTGAAAACATCGCCGAAGCAGATGACAAGCTGATTGAAAAATACCTCGAAGGTGAAGCCCTTTCAGATGACGAGATCAAGGCAGCTTTGAGAAAAGGCACTATATCCGGAACTTTTGTCCCGGTTATATGCGGCTCCGCAATAAAGGACATAGGAATCGATCTTCTTATGGAATTGGTTGTAAATTGCATGCCCTCACCTCTTGAAAAGGCGCCCAGAAAAGGAATGGATCCCAATGACGAAGGAAAAACAATCGAGCGGGCTCCCGATCCGGAAGCTCCATTTTCTGCCTTCGTGTTTAAAACAGTCGCGGATCCTTATGCCGGACGTCTTTCAATAATGAAAATCGTGTCCGGATCTCTTGGGGAGAGCGGAAATTTTTACAATGTCAACAAATCTTCCAGAGAGCGATATAACCAGCTTCTCACGATCGCCGGCAAAGAACAGAAGCCCATAACCGAAGCCGGCCCGGGCGAGATTGTAGCCGTTGCCAAACTGAAAGAGACCGCAACAGGCGATACTTTATGCGATGAAAGCAGCAAGATATTATTTGAATGCGCGAAACCTCTTCCGACACTCATATCTTTTGCGGTCGGATCAAAAGTCAAAGGAGAGGAAGACAAGATATTTATCTCTCTGTCGAAACTTTTGGAAGAAGACAGCGCTTTAAAACTTGAACGTAATGCCGAAACAAAAGAAATCCTTCTGTCTGGAAGGGGCCAGGTTCACATCGAGGTCATAGTCGAAAAAGTAAAACGAAAATTCAATGTAGATGCACAGCTCAATACTCCGAAAGTTCCTTATAAAGAGACAATCAAGAAAAAAGTGAGAGTTCAGGGAAGACATAAAAAGCAGTCAGGCGGCCACGGTCAGTTCGGGGACTGCTGGATACAGATGGAGCCTTTGCCGAGAGGAAAAGGATTTGAATTTGTCGATGCTATTGTGGGAGGTTCAATTCCCAGGCAATATATTCCTGCTGTTGAAAAAGGTATTATAGAATCTTGTCAGAAAGGTGTCATCGCAGGATTTCCGTGCATCGATTTCAGGGTAACTCTCGATGACGGATCTTTTCACGCTGTCGATTCGTCTGAAATGGCCTTCAAGGTTGCAGGATCAATTGCGTTTAAAAAAGCCGTCCAGGAGGCAAAGCCTGTTCTTCTTGAACCGGTAATGAAAGTTACTATTACAACACCCGATGAGTACATGGGCGATATAATGGGGAATTTAAACAGTCGAAGAGGCAGGGTTCTAGGCATGGATACTGCAGGCAAAAATCAGGTTATCATTGCTAATGTCCCGATGTCAGAGTTTCTGACTTATGAACCTGATTTAAGATCTATGACCGGTGGACGCGGCATTTACACCATGGAATTTTCCCATTATGATGAGGTACCGGCTCAGCTTGCTGAAAAGATTATTGATGCGGCGAACAAAGAAAAAGAACAATAACATGGCGTTAGCCCTGATCTTATGCAAAGATCTAAAATAAAAGAGCCATCAGCCTTTATACGGGTAAAGTAAAAGAGAAAGTGGACCCTTTACCGGGTTCACTTTCCACCCAGATTTTACCGTTGTGAAAATCTATAATTCGTTTGGTTATAGTCAAGCCGAGACCGGTCCCGCGGGGACGCCCCCAGGCAGCATCTATCACCTGCCTGAATTTTTCAAATATAATATCCTGATTTTCGCGGCTTATACCGATACCATTATCCGAAACATCAACTCTCAGATGTTCATCTTCTTTAACTATCTTAATATCAATTTTTCCATTCTTATTGTCACAAAATTTTACCGCGTTTGAAACAAGGTTAAACATTACCTGTATAAGCCTGTCCCTGTCACCTGAAACAAGAGGCACAGTAGCCGGTAAATCCAGATTTACTATGATATTTTTTTCATGAATAAGCTGGCTTGTGGCATTAACGGCTTCATTGACTATATCTTTTAAATCAATCGGGGAAATCTGCCATTCCATCCTGCCTGATTCCATTTTCTGATAATCCAGGATCTGGCTGATAAGACGAGTCAACCTTTTGCTTTCATTAATTATTATCCCGGTAAAATTGCTGTGTTGTTCAGGATTTATATCAGGATTCTCATGAAGTATTTCAGCAAGAGATCTGACCGAAGTAAGAGGAGTCCTTAATTCATGCGTTACAGTTGAAATGAATTCATCCTTAAGCTGATCAAGCTCCTTGAGTCTTTCATTTGCGGCTTTTAACTCTGAGGTTGCTTTTTCAAGCTCCTTTGAATACGCGATAACCTGCCTAGTTTCATCCAGAATATCCATCACTTCATCGATACCGAGAGGTTCTTCCTTGACAACCGAATCGACCATAACGCGCGCTGAAGCCGATCCTATGGCTCCGGCAAGCAATTTTTCGGCATAACTTACAAGTCCGGCATCAGCAGTTAAAGCGGCTTTCCAGTCGATATTTCTTTTTTCTGCGTATGAGGAAAAAGCTTCGTCGGCCCTTTGCCGCCCGAGAAACCTGCTCAGAAGAGACCGCAGATCAGGAACCGATGCCGTTCTCCTCCATATCGGAGACTCATCCGTCTCACCGGAATGTCTGAATACATCCACGAAAAGGGCGGCCTGGCTATGTTCAATGGCAGTCGGGCGGCTGTACAAAGATACTCCTGTGTATGCGCCAATATTTGCAAGCATGCTCCAGAACAAAGAATGGGCTATGTGATCGAAATTCTGAAGCCCGAAAAGCTGAAAGGGTTTTAAAAACCCTATTCCAAAAGGACCCTCTGCTACTAAGCTCTGAGGAAGGAAACCAGCCTGAACAAGGGATGGGAAAACAAGTGTGTACGCCCAGACCAGAAAACCTGCAATCAATCCGCATAAAGCCCCTGCCTTTGTTCCCCGCTTCCAGAAAATACCTCCGAGTATGGATGGGGCAAATTGAGCGACCGCAGCAAACGATACAAGACCTATAGACACCAGGGAATAAAACTCTCCGATGAAACGGAAATAGATATAGCTGAACAGCAGTACCAGGACTATGCTGCCTCTGCGTATTGAAAGCAGTATGCTACTCAAATCGGCTCTTTTTGATATCTGGAAAAACTGCACGCGTATCAGAAACGGCATAACAAGATCGTTGCATATCATGGTCGATAGCGCGATTGTTTCAACAATTACCATTCCCGTAGCAGCCGACAAACCGCCGATAAAAACAAAAAGAGCGAGCCCTTCCTTATGTTCGGCCATAGGAAGGGTGAGCACAAAAGTATCGGCATCCACTTTCCCGATTCCGAAATGAAGAACCCCTCCCAGCGCAACCGGCATAACGAAAATATTTATAGCAAGAAGATATAAGGGGAAAAGCCATATGGCCTTGTTTAAATGCTCTTCATTCACATTTTCAACAACGGCCACCTGGAACTGCCGGGGAAGAAATAAAATAGCCATCATGGACAGAAATATAGATATGCTCCAGCCCGTATAGACTTCAGGACTTTCTCCCATCGTAAATAGTTTTTTCAATTCAGGAACAGCTTCAGCTTTTCTGAAAACATCCCCGAAACCATCATATACTCCGTAAGTGACAAATATGCCTACTGCAAGAAACGCAATAAGTTTTACAATCGATTCGAAGGCTATAGCGGCTACAAGCCCTTCATGGCGTTCCGTAGCCTCAAGGTGGCGGGTTCCGAAAAGAATAGTAAATACCGCGAGCAGAAGCGCAACATAAAAAGCGGTATCGGCAAGCACCGGTATCGCAGAGAAATGAACAGGTTCTGAAATCAGCGGATACTGCCTGATAAGGAGATAACTTGTTGAAATCGCTTTAAGCTGAAGAGAAATATAAGGTATGATTCCAAGCACGGCAATTATAGTAACAACTCCTCCGAGAGTTGTGCTCTTGCCGTAACGTGAAGCAATAAAATCTGCTATGGAGGTTATATGGTGAACCTTGCTTATCCTGATTATTTTTCTCAACACAAACATGCCCAAAATTGCTACGAGAGTTGGACCTATATAGGTGGTGAGAAATCCGGGCCCGTTGTTGACAGCGCGTCCGACGCTTCCATAAAATGTCCAGGCCGTACAGTAAACAGCAAGTGAAAGTGCATATATATAAGGATTGCTTATAATGCTTCGCCCGATATCCGCCTTTTTGTCTCCGTAATAAGCAATTGCAAAAAGGAGTCCGATATAGCCGAATGAGACTGTAAGAATGGTTCCTGTCTCAAGCATAATGACGCCTCAGTTATTTGTGTCGGGAAATTTGGATTTTAGAGGATATCGGTTTATAATAACAACCAGGACAATTGACAATATCCAGACAAAAAAAAGATACAGGTATAAAACAGGAATACCTGACATCGTATTTGAAATATTGAAGAGAGATAAAATCGGGTAATTGTATAGAACAACAACAAACAAAAATAAGCCTACCAGGCGTCTGCTTTTTTCTTTATCAAAAGTCATCGGCTGATTCCCCCGGCTATTTAAAATTAAGGCATTTTTTACACGGGGCATAACCATCCCGGTAAGCATCCCTTATTTTCTTATAGATTTTTATGCTGTTCTTGTCAATTTTTCCGGCAAACGGACAACTTTCAAGATGAAATCTTTTCGATCTGCTGTTTCCGATATATTCTCCGGAATTATGATTCAGGTTCTGCCAAATGCCTTTATTCAACAGCAAGGCATTCTGCTGTGACTTCAAAAACAGTTCTTCGTATTTCACATTCGGTTTCTTAGGCAGACAATAAGCATATCCATCTGTTATAAGGGCATTATTAATAAAAGTGCCGTCCGGTAAAAAGACATACGCAAGCAACCGGTCATATTGGTCATATTTTTCAATGTCAAATTCAAGGCGCACTTTTTTCAGATAAACCAGTCGCCGGTTAAATTCTCTTGCTTCATCCCCGAACGGTTCCGCTTTGGAATATTTGCTTTCAACTTCAGGCGAATTTATGCCTATGTACCTTACACGCCTTCCATCCGTCAAAACAATAGTGTCGCCGTCATCCACCCATCTGACTTCAAAAAGCTCGGAACATTCCGCATAACCGCCTGCACATAACAGCAGGAAAAGAATACCGGTAACGATTATATTACCACGAATCCGATCTATTAATCTCATTATATAACCCTAAAAATTTATCTGACAGGATTTGACGGATCAACTTCTTGCATCAGGCCGCTCCAGGAGAGCGGCCTGAAACAATCCCTACGCCTCACGACTTTCGACATTCGATGTCCGATATTCGATGTTCGATATTAGACTTCCTCGCCGCAGGCAACATAATCCTGTCTAAAAAACCTTAAGTCCGCAATGCCGTATAGCGCTCTCATCAAGCATCGCAGCCAGCCCGCCTCTGTCTTTCGGAACAAATCCGGCAGCTTTTTCCCATACCTCGTCGTCTTCCATGCAGAAATAAACAAGAACATCCGGAGCTGTTTCTTTTATCCATGCAACCATTTTTTTATAAATATCTATCCTTAACGGTTTGAAATATCTCATTTTACCATCAAGTCCCGTAATGAATTCACCGTAGGGGATTTTTGAATCCGGAAACCGCTTCCGTACTATTGATTTCAGGGCAGGAATAAAGCGGAATGTGCCTATACTTATCCATACTATATTGTCAGGAGAAACATATGAAAAGATGCTTTGGATAACCTTTTTATACTCTTCCTCGCACCCATTGTACAGGATCACAGGATCAAAGTGAAAGGCAACAGGATATCCCCATGATTCGCATTCTGCTGCAGCCTTAAGCCTTGCGGTAAGCGAAGAAGTGCGGCGTTCCTGTTCTTCAATTATCCTTTCCGTATTCAAAGACCAGGAGACTATAGTTTTGCGGTTATGGTGAAGCCCTTTCAGAAGATCGATATTGGTTGTTTTTGTCTTAAGCTCAAGAACCGCGCTCGACTGCTTCGAAAATTCAGGTACTAAGACAGTTGAAAGGTCCGTCCCTCTTTCCCATATCATGCTGTCTGTAAACTCTCCCGTTCCCACTCTGGAGATGGCTTTTTTCTTAAAAAGGATATCTATTTCCTTTATAAGATCTTCATGGTTTACAAAGAACTGGAGAACGGGAGGGTGAAAATATGACTGGAGAATGCAGTATGAACAATCCATGCTGCAAAAAGTTCCGATATGCAGAATCTTATATCCGCAGCATGTATAGTAACTTGTTCCCGGGCATTCTTTTATGAAAGAGCCCCTGTTTTTGGTTATATAGAGAGTCTCTTTTGCCTGTTGAATGGGATACTCTGAATTTAATATGAATTCATATACGTTATCCTGACTTCCGGCTATTTCATAGGGCATCTTATATCGCTGCAGCATCAATTTAGCCGCAGGAAAATCAACCGCATTTTCATCCATGAAAAGTTTTGATATCTTCAAATTATCCGGTCGTTTTCTCCTTTCACTCACTTGAACCCCTGGACCCTGCCGAAGGCCCGCCAATCACTATGGCGGGAATCCTCGAACCCTCCCTTTTCAAGGCATTCCTGTAAATTCAAAGCCCAGTTTAGTCTGTATTTTTTCTATTTTCTTGAATATTTCTTTTAACAGGGTCTGTTCCATTCTGGAAAGTTTCTTGGGATTAATATAATTGTCGGGTTTCGATTTTTCATCGATTATAGATGTTATCTGCCTGACGAATCTTAGCTGCATCATGAAACTGTACGCCTGATCAATTTCATTATAATCTTGCCAGTTTAGTACTTTTTTTAAATACAGCTGATAGAGCCTCTCCTGAGTGTTTGTTTCTTCAATACCATTTTTTAACGCATATATTCTAGCAAAATCAACAACCGGCGTCATGGCGCTTTTAATATCAAGCGCATCCCGGTGCTCGCCTTTTGATTCGACAACAAAATTCCGGAAAAAACCGATCGGAGGCTTGAAGTACAATGCGTTTTCCGAAAGATGTCGGAAAAAACCCGCCCATCCTCCAAGTGATTTTAACAAATATTTCCTTAATTGTAAGGTAAGATTTGAATCACCGTAAGCGCATCTGAAATCGAAAAAAATACTTGCTTTAAGCAAATCTTCCGCTTCGGCAGTGTGAATCCAGGAATTGAAGTATCTTTTCCAGACAGACAAAGGCTGGCACCATTTGGGGTTCTTAGCCATGACATCGCCTTTACAAAACTCGTAGCCTGCCATATCCAGCCATGTGCAGACTTTCTCTCCGAAATTCAAGAAATATTCCCTGACTCCATCTTCTTTATCTTTCGGAATATCATCAAAAATTATTGCATTATCCTGATCGGTTTTTAATGTCTGTTCTTTTCTCCCCTCGCTTCCCATTATCATGAATACAAACGGGGCAGGAGGAGGGCCAAGGTCATTAATTGCAAATCCAATGATTTTGTTCAAAATCGTATCCGACACAGTTGTAATAAACCGGGTGACATTTTTCGACTTTGCTCCATTATTGATAAGAGCCTGTATCAGTTTAGGCAAACGCCTGTGTTTGTCAATAATTTCATCGATACTGTTTGCAGTGACTATTTCACGCACAACAAAAAAAGGAGACTGACCCTGCGCGGTTATAAGGTCTTTGTTTGTTACAATGCCTTTTACCTTTCCATCCGTATCGGTAACCGCTATGTGTTTTATATTCTGCTGCATCATCGCCATGAATGCCTCAAAGATAAGAGACTGCCCTGATATTTTGCACAAAGGCGAAGACATTATATCTGCAGCAGGAAGTTTTATATCGTAACCTTTTGCGATAACTTTTTTTCTTAGATCATTATCGGTTACAACACCGATAAATTCGCCGACGCTGTTTTTTACAAAGATGGAACTGCAGCTCTGTTTGCTCATAATAGATGCCGCATCCTGAATCGACGTATCTTTTGCGCAATAAACAAGCCTGCTGTTTGTAACTGTCGATACAGGCTGGTTTAGAAACTGTAAGGCCTCTTCTTTCGGCTGAATGTTCTTTGCTATTATCTCGGCATATGATTTATCCAGCATCCTCTTTCCGAAAGTATCTGTAAAATAATCTGAAAAGGCTTCATATCTTCTGCAGATATCCAGGAACCTTTTCTGGGGCAGAATATAAAAACAGGTATTCTCATTCGTTTTAAGTGTCCTTACAGCTATACCGTCATTTAACAGCATGGTGATGCCGCCGTACAGATCCCCTTCTCCCAGGATACCAATAAGTAATTTCCTGCCTTTATCTTCAAAATACCGCTCCGCCGCCCCTTTTTGAATTATATACAGATGGCCTATCCTCGATTCACCCTGTATGAATAAAATCGTGTTTTGGGGATAACAGACTGTTGAGAGTTCGGAAGCTATTTTTTCGATCTCTTCTTCCGGAAGAAAGGAGAAAGGAACGATATCTGTCAGAAACTGGAATGTCTGCCCGGCGGCTATTATTGAAGCATAAGATTCATCCAGCATGCGCCTGCTGAATGTTTCCATGAAATAGTCATAAAACGTCTTGAAGCGGGTGCATAAATCCAGAAACTTTTTTTTAGGTATTATATAAATGGTTGAATCCTGACATACTGTTGCGGTGCGTATTGAGAGACTGGCATTCATCAGTATCGAGATTCCTCCGAAAATATCGCCTGCCTTGAGAAAACCGCTTAAAACTTTTTGGCCCTGCTTATCAAAATATAATTCAACAAGACCATCTTTTATAATATAAACATTTTCTATATTCGTAATATTCTGAACTGCCAGAACTGTGTCTTTGGGATATATGCTGATGGAAACAGAATCGGCAACCTGCTGAAGTTCTTTTTCAGGCAGTTTGGAAAACGGTAAGATACCCGATAAAAAAGCTGTAACATCTTTATTCATTCATTCACCACTTTTCGGTTGTCAGTAATCAGCTTATTCCCTGATCTCTGACAGCTGAACCCCGACAACTATTTCAATATTTTATCTTCGCAAAATGAGTTTTTTGCGAGGCTTCGCGGGCCTGTTTTAAAGTATATATACCCATTTTCGCCAGAAGAGGAATGAGTTTTGTAAACAACTCCCCTGTTGCGATTGCATCCCCCAAAGCGGTATGTCTTCCAATTATGTTGACTCCTAGTCTGGCTGCAATTGCTTCCAGATTATGGTCGGTATGAACCGGGTGAACAATCGCCGAAAGAAGCATTGTGTCAAGGATAGGATTAATGAATTTTGTCTTTGCGGATAATTCCTTCACCTGGAGCATTCGCATATCAAATGCGGCGTTGTGCGCCACCAGAACAGTGCCTTCTGCAAATAGTAAGAACCTGGGAAGAACCTGTTCAATCGAAGGCTGATTTTGCAGCATGTGTTGTTCAATTCCGTGAAACCGTATCGATTCAAAAGGTAAGGTGCGTCCCGGATTGACTAGCTGCTCAAAGCTCTCTTCACGCAGAAGATGATTGTTTACTATCCGGACGGCTCCTATGGATATTATCTCATCTTCTGCCGGATTGAGCCCTGTCGTTTCGGTGTCAAAAACAGTATAAATAAGTTCACTTAAAGGGCGATTATCTATCTCAGGAACCTGTCCGGGCTGATTGAACAGGTCAAAGTCGTAATAAACCGGGCGGCTCTCCGGCAGAATCGTCAGGTTTCTGATGTTTTCGGAAGTGCACTCTCCGGTAGAAGGCAGAAGCAGGCGGATGCATGAACGATTGGTGTCATTTCTGTCAATAAAAGAGAATGCTTCAGCCTCATGATGTTTCATTATATCTTTTAAGATCAGAGGTTTTCCCTCTTTTTCAATCCTGATTATCTTCTTATCAAGCACCCTGAAAGTTTCTATTTTCAGAGGATTGCCTTCCCAAGTGATATTTATTATTACGAACTTGTTGTTGCATTCTATATTGCATCCGAATTCCTGCTGTCCTGTTTCATTTTTCAGCTCTTCCAGTAAAAACAGGCAAGCTGTTATCATGGAATAGGTATCGACTTTAATCCAGCAGGGAAAATCAGGTTTAACATAGTGAATAATCACTCCCGGTTTTTCTTCAGCCTTCTTCCTGACTGTTTCTATGAGATCTCCAGCTGACATCTTCACAAGCGGCCACATGCTGTTAAAGCGGCAGGAATAATTGAAAAAAGTTTCATCGATCATATTGCCGAGAGTTATTGATTCCTGATGAATAATCCTCATAAGCTCCTCAAACTGATCCTTTTTAATATCCGGATATTCAAGTACGACCTCTATTGCCGATCTTATTCCTGCAATTGAAGCCCTTACGCCTCTTGTAAAGGAAAGAAGAAGAGAATCAAAACGACTCTCATTTTCAAGCTGTTCTGTGATATCTTCGAGTATTAGTATAAACCCCGTAAATACTTTAAGATGATTCAATACCGGCACTGCTTCGGCACGAAGCAGCTTGTCTTCCCTGCTGACCGTTATAAATGAAGAAACATTTTTGTTCTCTTCCTTCAATCCTGCAGCAATTTCATCAAGAGCATGAACCAGAAGTTCTTTCTCGATGATACCAAAAACAGAGCGCCCTATTCCAACGAGGCCGTTTTGTGCATTCCGTTCCTTTTTCACGCCGATACCGCTTTCAAACAACTGTTTCGATCTTTTATTGTATAATATGATCTGGCCGTCGGAATTGCATATCAGGATACCTTCGGATAATTCGGACATGACTGCGGCAAGAATATTTTTCTCTTTTTCAGATTCCGTTCTCGCGAAATGAATCATCTCGTCAACATTTCGCTGGAGATTTTCATAACGATCTGCGCCTTCATTTATGGCTTCTGCAAGGCGGATTATATCGCTACTTCCTTCCATCTTTATGCGATGCGAAGGATTGACCGTATTTATTATATGAGTTTCCGCTGTGAGTTTTTTCGCCGGAAGAATATAGACATTAAGAATGCCGTCAAGGATGAGTAACAGACAGCCTAATAGAAGAATTGTTGAGCTGAAAATATAAAAAAAATGCTTTCCGGAGATGCTTTCCAGGATTATCTTTTCGGAAGGTGCAAGTTGCTGCCAGAAGAGCCAGCCGAAACTGTACAGGACAATGCCTATTATTGCAAAGGCAGCAGCGACAAACAACCAGAATTTGTTAATGGATTTCATGAATTAATGACCCAGAACTTCTCTGACTTTCTGTATTATCTCTGCATTTGCAAAAGGCTTGGTGATATAGGCATCGGCACCGAGCGCCAGGCCTTTTGCGATATCCACCTCACGCCCCATGGCGGATACAAAAATAATTTTAATGTCTTTCCAGTTAGGGTTACTTCTTATCATCTGGCAGACTTCGAAACCATCTATTATCGGAAGCATGATGTCAAGAAGAATTAGATCCGGGTTGAAAGATATGATTTTTTCTATGGCCTCTTCACCGTTATAGGCGGCCATAACCTGATAACCTTTTTGTTCCATTAGAAATTCCAAGGGAACGACGATACTCTGCTCATCATCTGCAATCAGTATTTTTGGCGGCATACATATCCTTTGAAGATGTGAGAATAGCCGGAATGGGAAGGCAGGGCATGCGAAACACGCCCTGCCTTGATGTTGAAAACAGCTGAAAGATGATACTTTTCGTAAAAATTTCTATTTCTGAACCATTTTAGTAATCTCTTCGACTATCTCAGGATTAGCAAGCGTCATGACATCCCCGACATCACTTTTATTTGATATCGCTCCTAACACGCGCCGCATGATTTTTCCCGAC
>Ga0268280_1001094_pt1 | contig 19093 bp, 18 predicted proteins | sample saktaG_9_FD_190139 | JGI IMG/M metagenome (GOLD analysis project Ga0268280, IMG submission 190139) | Saline water microbial communities from Sakinaw Lake, British Columbia, Canada - sak_2011_5_24_40m | ecosystem: Environmental > Aquatic > Non-marine Saline and Alkaline > Saline ... | reverse complement strand
CGCCGGCTATGTAGGGCTTGTGACCGGCAGCTGTTTTGCGGATCTTGGTAATGAAGTTATTTGTGTGGATATTGATGCTTCCAAGATTAAGAAATTAAGGGCCGGAAAGGTGCCTATATACGAACCTGGCCTCGAGAAGCTGATAAAACTTAATTTAAAAGAAAAAAGATTATCCTTTTCTTCCGATACAAAAGAAGCGGTAAAGAAGTCAGATATAATTTTCATATGTGTAGGCACCCCTCCCAAAGATAACGGTGAAGCGGATCTGACATTTGTTGAACATGTTTCGCGCGATATAGCCTCCTCGATGTCATCGTATAAGCTTATAGTAGATAAATCGACCGTTCCGGTCAATACCGGAGAGTGGGTCGAAAGGACCATAAAAGTCCATAATCCCCGTAATGTGGAATTTGACGTCGCATCAAATCCGGAATTTTTAAGGGAAGGGTCGGCGATAAAGGATTTTATGAATCCCGACAGAATCGTTATAGGGGTAAAATCCAAAAAAGCCAGAGATTTGCTCATAAGGCTCTATAGGCCGATTAAATCCGAGATGGTCGTGACAGATATAAAGTCCGCCGAACTCATAAAGCATGCGGCGAACTCATTTTTGGCTATGAAGATATCTTTTATAAATTCGATAGCAAATGTTTGTGATAAGCTAGGCGCCGATGTTAATGAAGTGGCGCGCGGAATAGGATTAGATAAGCGCATCGGTAGGAGTTTCCTGAATGCCGGCATAGGGTTCGGAGGGTTCTGTTTTCCGAAGGATCTCGGAGCCTTTATACGCATATCGGAGAAATGCGGGTATGACTTCGGGATATTGAAAGAGGTCGAGAAGGTAAATCATACGCAGAAGTTCTTATTGATAAAAAAAATAGAGGAAATGATATGGAATCTGCAGGATAAGACAGTAGGTGTGCTGGGGCTCTCCTTTAAGCCGGATACCGATGATATAAGATATTCCCCGCCTATAGATATAATAGCGCTCCTGGTAAAAGAAGGCGTAAGGGTAAGGGCCTATGATCCGGCCGCTATGATTAAGGCAAAGAGCGTACTAGATGCGAATGTAAAGTTATGTAAGGACGCTTATGAGGTTGCCGAGGACTGCGATTGCATTATAGTAGCCACCGAATGGAATGAGTTTAAAGAGCTCGACCTTAAGAAGATAAAGAAGCTTATGCGTCAGCCGGTAATAATAGACGGCCGCAATATTTACGATCCTGAAGTAGTGAAGTCGCTCGGATTTAAGTATTCCGGAATAGGGAGAAGATAGAAATGATAAAGGGCGTAAACGTAAAGAAGCTTAAGATTATACCGGATGATAGAGGAAGGCTCATGGAGATAATGCGGGCCGATGATAAATTTTTCAAAAAATTCGGGCAGGTATATATGACGACCGCGAAGCCCGGCGTGGTAAAAGCGTGGCACTATCATCGCTTACAAGAGGACAATTTTACTTGCGTTCACGGGAAGATGAGGCTTGCGCTTTATGATGCAAGAAAGTCGTCTTCAACATACGGTGAAGTGAACGACTTTATTATAAGCCTTGAAGATCCTATGCTCGTAACGATACCTAAGAATGTGTATCACGGTTTTAAATGCGTAAGCGACTGCGAGGCGGTGGTGATAAATACTCCGACTAAAACTTATAATTATAAAGAACCGGATGAATACAGGCTCGATGAATATGATAATGATATACCTTACGACTGGAGGAAATAGCTCATGGGTATAAAAGGCGTGATACTTGCCGGAGGTCTCGGGACTAGACTTTATCCATTGACCAAAATCACTAATAAGCATCTCTTGCCGGTATATGGCAAGCCGATGATATATTATCCGATACAGACGCTCGTAGACGCCGGTATTAAGGATATCCTTATAGTTACAGGAGGAGTACACGCAGGCGAGTTCTTAAGGCTCTTAGGCGATGGCGCGGAGTTCGGACTAAATCATATAAACTACACTTATCAGGAAGGCGAGGGTGGGATAGCAGAGGCGCTAAGGTTAGCGCGCCACTTTGCCGATGAAGATAGGATCATCGTTATCTTAGGGGATAATATAATAGAAAAGAATATAAAAGGCGCCGTGGAGGAATTTAAAAAACAACAGAGAGGCGCCAGGATACTACTTAAGAAAGTTGAGGACCCGGGGAGGTTCGGGGTCGCGGAGTTTAAGGGTAAGAAAATAGTATCGATAGAAGAGAAACCCAAAAAACCCAAATCCGATTACGCGGTTACGGGAATATATATGTATGATGAACGGGTATTCGATATAATAAAGACGCTTAAACCTTCACGGCGCGGCGAGCTCGAGATAACAGACGTAAATAATGCGTATATTAAGAGGGGTGAGCTCGAATACAGTATGCTGGACGGTTGGTGGACCGATTCCGGAACATTCGATTCGCTGTTACGGGCGAATAACTTAGTAGCGAAAAAATCGCGGAAATAATGAAAAAAATACTTGTTACGGGCGGCGCGGGATTCATAGGGTCGAACTTCATACGCCATATTCTCGCCAAATATCCAGATTACCGCGTCACTAACCTCGATAAACTCACATATTGCGGAAATCTCGAAAACCTGAAAGATATAGCGAAAAATAAAAATTATAGATTTGTAAAGGGTGATATTGTAGATCCGAAAGTTGTAAATACCCTTGTAAAGGGTGCGGATATAGTATTAAATTTTGCCGCCGAAACGCATGTTGATAGATCAATTAAAGATCCGTCCGGTTTCGTGCGCACAAACATATTCGGGACTTATACGCTTCTTGAAGCGGCTAAAGCGCATGGTACAAAATTATTTATACAGATATCGACCGATGAGGTTTACGGGAGCATATCGAAAGGCGCTTTTACCGAAACCAGCCCCATAGCGCCGAATAGCCCTTACTCGGCAGCAAAAGCGGGAGGCGATCTTTTAGCAAGATCTTATTTTATTACGCACGGCTTACCCGTAATAATAACGAGAAGTTCAAATAATTTCGGTCCATACCAGTACCCCGAGAAGGTAATACCGCTTTTTGTCACGAATCTCCTGGAGGGTAAGAAGATCCCCCTTTATGCGGACGGTTCCAATGTGCGCGATTGGTTATTTGTTATAGACAACTGCGAAGCTATAGACGCGGTAATGCACAAAGGTAAAGTTGGAGAGGTATATAATATCGGCGGCGGTAATGAGATAACAAATATGGAGCTTACTAAGGCTCTTCTGGGTTTATTGGATAAGGGAGAAGAATGTATTGAGTTTGTAAAGGATCGTCCGGGCCATGATAAACGCTACGCGCTCGATATATCTAAAGTAAAGACTTTGGGCTGGAAGCCCAGGCATGATTTTAAAGATGCGCTCGAACTGACAGTTAATTGGTACTCCCGAAATAAGATGTGGTGGAGGAAACTAAAAAATTAGTATATGAACCAGCGGATATTGATAACAGGCTCGGAAGGAATGCTGGGGATAGAGCTCTCGCGAGAGCTTCGAGGGTCGTATGATGTTTTCGGGACAGATATTTTCAGAGTCCAGAAGTCAGAGCTAAGAGGTCAGAAATATTTTGGCTGTGACATAACGGACCGTAAAGGTATAGCGGCTTTACTGAAAAAAGTTAATCCGGATATAGTTGTGCATACCGCTGCATGGACCGATGTAGACGGATGTGAGCTCGACAGGAAGAAAGCCTACCGCATAAATACAGACGGTACAAAGAATGTGGCGCTTGCCTGTAAATCTATCGACGCGATACTCGTATATATTAGCACTGACTTTGTGTTCGATGGTAAGAAGAATAAACCTTATAAAGAGCGCGATAAGGCGAGTCCTTTAGGGGTATATGCCGATTCGAAGCTTAAAGGTGAGGTTGAGGTAAAAAAAACGCTTAAGAGATATTTTATACTGCGCTCCAGCTGGCTCTATGGGAAACACGGCAAAAATTTTGTGGATACTGTTATAGTAAAGGCTGAAAAAGCCGGGATCCTTAAAATTGTGAATGATCAGGTGGGTTCTCCGACGTATACGAAAGACCTGGCAAGTGCGATCCGAGCATTGATAGACAAAAGAATAAAGGACTTCGGGGTCTATCATGTGTCAAACTCAGGGCGTGTTTCATGGTATAGATACGCGAAAGAGATAGTCAGGATTTCTGGCATAAAAGCGAAGATCCTGCCTATATCCTCAAAAGAGCTCGCCAGGCCGGCCAGAAGGCCATCGATGTCGGTGATGGACAATTCAAAATTTGCAAAGGTGAGCGGATATAAAATGCGTGGTTGGAAGAGCGCCCTGCAGGAGTATCTGAATTAAAGGAACGGGAGCGTGTATGCACGAAAAGCTTAGAGAAAAGATATTATCCAAGAAGGCAAAGATAGCGATAATAGGCTTAGGCTATGTGGGGCTGCCGCTTGCAATGACCTTCATAGGTAAGGGCTTTAAGGTATATGGCATAGACGTAGATAAAGATAGGGTTGATAGGTTAAAAAATAGCAAGTCCTATATACTAGATGTGCCTTCCCAGGATATAAAAAAAGCCATTTCAGAAGGCTCTCTTATGGTGACTACGGATTTTAGAAATATAAAAAAATCGGATGCTGTAATAATATGCGTGCCCACCCCGCTATACAAGACTAAGGAGCCGGACGTCTCCTACATAGTATCAGCCGTAAAGAATATCAAGAAGCACATGAGACGTGGGCAGATAGTTGTGCTTGAATCTACAACTTATCCGGGCACTACAGAGGAGGTTATACTTCCTGTGCTTGAGTCAGGAGGCTTGAAAGAGGGGATGGATTTTTATCTTGCCTTCTCACCGGAGAGAATAGATCCGGGTAACGCTAGATATAACACCAAAAACACCCCAAAGGTAATAGGCGGCATATCAAAGAATTCCACGGAAATAGCAATGCTATTGTATAGGCAAGTCATAGATACGGTAGTGCCTGTATCCTAGGCCAAAGTTGCCGAGATGGTGAAGTTATTGGAGAATACTTTCAGGATAGTCAATATCGGCTTAGTGAACGAGCTCATGCTGATGTGCGATAAGATGGATATAAATATTTGGGAAGTCATAGATGCCGCGAAGACGAAGCCTTACGGTTTCATGCCTTTTTACCCGGGCCCGGGCGTCGGCGGCCACTGTATTCCGGTGGATCCGATATACCTTTCGTGGAAGGCTAGAATGCAGGGGTTCGAAGCTCGTTTTATAGATCTTGCTTCCCAGGTAAATTCCGAAATGCCACACTATGTTGTAAATAAGGTGACAGAAGCCCTTAATTACAGGAGGAAACCGGTTCGCTGCTCAAAGATACTTATAATGGGCGTCGCTTATAAGAAGGATGTAAAGGATCTGCGCGAGTCTCCAGCACTCGAGATAATAGACATTCTTTTAGAAAAGGGCGCGCTTGTATCCTACTATGATTCGCACCTGCCGTATCTGAAGATAGGGAAAATAAATCTAAAAGGCTTAAAGTTCGGCAAAAATGCTTTTCGCGATTCCGACTGTGTGGTTATAGTTACTGACCATTCGGGAATAGATTATAAATTCGTTGCGGAAAATTCCGATCTCGTAGTAGATACGAGGAATATTTTAAAAGGGATAAAATCGAAACGTAACATAGTGAGGATCTAATGGCCAGGTATCTTGTAACCGGCGGAGCTGGATTTATTGGTTCAAACATTGTAGAGGAGCTGGTGAGGCGCAGGGCAAGTGTAAGGGTCCTAGACAGTCTTATTACCGGTAAACTAGAAAATCTCAGGCCGTTTGGAAAAAATATAGATTTTATCAAAGGCGACATCAGAGACAAAAAAGCCCTTAAGCGCGCCCTTAAGGACATAGATTATGTAATACATCAGGCCGCGCTCCGCTCGGTTCCGAAATCGGTAGACGATCCATTTACCACAAATGATATAAATGTATTCGGGACGCTAAACCTCCTGATGGAATCCAAAAAGGCCGGAGTAAAAAGGGTGGTCTATGCGTCATCAAGCTCCGCTTACGGCGATGTGAAGAAATTTCCGCAAAAAGAGACGGATTTAGCCGTTCCTATATCGCCTTATGGTGTCTCTAAACTGGCGGCTGAACATTATTGCATAACATTTGCAAAAACCTTCGGCCTTGAAACAGTGTCGCTTAGATATTTTAACGTATTCGGCCCGAGACAAAACCCGGAGTCTAAATATTCAGCGGTAATACCTATGTTTATATTTAATATGTTTAAAGGGAAATCCCCTGTGGTTGAATGGGATGGGAAACAGGCAAGAGATTTTACATACGTCGGTAATGTGGTGCAGGCAAATTTGAACGCGTGTATCATACCCGGGATATCAGGAGAGACATTCAATGTCGCCTGCGGAACATCGATATCAGTTATGGACATTGTGAACGAACTCAATAAAATATTAAAAACGGCTATAAATCCTAAGTATGCGCCTAAAAGAAGGGGCGACGTGAGGACTACATACGCAGATATAAGTAAGATGAAAAAATTTTTGAGGATGAAAAATTTAACCCAATTCAACGAAGGCCTAAAACTGACTGTAGAATGGTTTAAAAATAAATGAAAAAGCGCGTACTCATAATGGGCGGAGCGGGCTTTATAGGGTCTCACCTTTCAGATCTATTTATCGGTAAAGGTTATAAGGTTATATGTATGGATAATCTTATAACCGGCAATATTGACAATGTGCGGCATCTTCTTAAGAGTAAGGATTTCGAGTTCATAAAGCACAACGTTACAGAGTATATCAATATTAAAGGCCGGATAGATTATATACTCAACTTTGCGTCTCCCGCAAGCCCGATAGATTATCTGAAGTATCCTATACAGACTTTGAAGGTAGGTTCGCTAGGTACGCACAATGCGCTGGGGCTTGCAAAAGCTAAAAAAGCGGTGTTTTTGCTGGCATCTACAAGCGAAGTCTACGGCGACCCGCTCGTGAATCCTCAACCGGAAAATTATTGGGGCAATGTTAACCCTATAGGGCCGCGCGGAGTTTATGATGAAGCCAAGAGATTTGCCGAAGCAATAACCATGGCGTACCACCGATATCATGGTATAGATACCAGAATTGTTAGGATATTCAATACTTATGGAGAAAGAATGAGGCCAAATGACGGCAGGGCGATACCAAATTTTATATGCCAGGCCTTAAAGAATGAATCTATAACAATGTACGGCTCCGGAAAACAAACCCGAAGTTTTTGTTATATTTCGGATCTTGTAAGCGGTATTTATAAGCTTTTGCTGTCTCGGGAAATTCTTCCCACAAATATTGGTAATCCAAATGAGATGTCTCTCCTTAGCCTGGCGAAAGATATAGTAAGGCTCACAGGCTCACGGAGCAAAATCACATATGAAGCCATTCCGATAGATGACCCTAAAGTCAGGCGTCCCAATATAGCGAAGGCAGCGTGGCTTTTAAAATGGAAGCCGCAGGTTAAATTAGAAGCCGGGCTTTTAAAAACAATAGCATATTTTAGAAATAAATAATTTATTAGGAGAAAAACATGAAAGTACCTCTTTTAGATCTAAAAGCGCAATATGCCGCAATAAGGCAAGAAGTTGAGGCGTCTCTCAAAAAAGTTATAGAGAATCAGGACTTTGTTCTCGGCGCCGAGGTTACGGGCTTGGAAAAAGAAGTAGCGGCATACTGCGGCGTAAAATACGGCGTCGGGGTAGCTTCCGGTACCGACGCGCTAATACTTTCTCTCGAGGCGCTTGATATAGGACCGGGCGATGAGGTTATAACGACCCCATTTACTTTTTTTGCTACCGCCGAATCTATTTCTACAGTCGGCGCTAAGCCGGTCTTTGTCGATATCGATCCCAATACCTATAATATCGATCCGCTGCTTATCGAAGCTAAGATCACAAAAAATACAAAAGCGATTATGCCGGTGCATCTTTATGGGCAATGCGCCGATATGGATCAGATCATGATAATCGCCAAAAGACACGGCCTCAAAGTAATAGAAGATAACGCTCAAGCGATAGGGGCTACATATAAAGGCAAAAAATCCGGTTCCATAGGCGATATAAGCGCTCTGAGTTTTTTTCCCAGTAAGAATCTCGGCGCCTTCGGAGACGCCGGCATGGTAGTTACAAATGATGAAAAATTGGCCGAGAGGGTAAAAGTTTTACGCGTTCACGGAAGTTTTGTAAGGTATATACATTCGGAAATAGGTATGAACTCCCGGCTCGATAATCTTCAGGCGGCCGTATTAAGAATAAAGCTTAAATATCTCGACAGATGGCTTGAGGCCAGAAGGGGGATCGCTGATTTCTATAAAGAGCGGCTAAAGGATCTACCGGTTATTATCCCTCACGTTCCGGTTTATAATGTCCATACTTATCATCAGTACACTTTGAGAGTCAAATCGGATCAGGAAAAAATGATGAAACATCTGCTGGATAATGGTATCGAGACGAGAACTTACTATCCGATAGCTCTTCACCTGCAGGAGTGTTACATGCCTCTTAAATATAAAGTAGGGTCGATGAGAGAGTCTGAAAATGCGGCCAATGAAGTTTTTTCAATCCCGGCCTTTCCTGAAATGACCTTAGATCAGAAAATATACGTGGCGGATACCATTACCGGATTCTTCAGTTAAAAGCCATTATGAAAAATCTTATTACGGGCGGCGCGGGTTTTATAGGATCACATTTAGCCGAAAAACTTCTGGAAAACGGCGAAGAAGTTGTTATCATCGATAACCTTTCAACCGGTAGTAAAGATAATATTAAGCGCCTCCTCTTAAACCCTAAATGTTCATTTAAATTTGATACTATTCTAAACGAAAAACTGATGGCCGGGTTAGTTAAGAGCTGCGACTGTATTTATCATCTTGCCGCCGCTGTCGGTGTGAAATTTATAATAGATAATCCGTTAGAATCGATAAGAACAAATGTCGGAGGCACGGAAATAGTGCTGAGACTGGCAAGCTCTTTGGGCGGTAAAAAGGTTATATTGGCGTCTACTTCGGAAATATACGGCAAGGACAGGCCGGGAAAACACGTATTTAAAGAAGACGATGATAGAGCGCTGGGTCCTACAACAACCTCTCGCTGGAGCTATTCCTGCACCAAAGCGCTTGATGAGTTTCTCGCCCTTGCGTACTGGAGGGAGAAAAGGCTGCCGGTAGTGATAGTCAGGTTTTTTAATACATGCGGCCCGCGGCAGACCGGAAGATACGGAATGGTCGTTCCGCGATTTGTCAAGCAGGCGCTTTCTAATAACCCCATAACGGTTTATGATGACGGCAAGCAAGCCAGGTGCTTCACGGATGTTAAAGATGCCGTCAAAGCCGTTATTCTTTTAGCAAAAAATAAAAAGGCGGTCGGTGAAGTCTTTAATATTGGTAATCCGAATAATAATATCACCATTAATGCTCTTGCAAAAAAAATAAAAATAATGACAAAATCAAAATCCCGGATAAAACATATTTCTTATGAAAATGCGTATCACGATGGTTTTGAGGATATGAGGCGCAGAGCCCCGGACATTACCAAATTAAAGAAGGTGACCGGGTTCTGCCCCGAGATAGGTATGAGTCGAATACTCGAATCTATTGTGGCAAGTATAAAATCGGGTAGGAGGCAGCAGCGATGGCCGAAACTTTAGGAAGCCTTGTTGATAAACTGACCATAAAAAATATAAGAGAATTTTACCTTCGTCGAATGCTTTTTGATAAAAAGCGGAAGTTTAGTGAAAAGGAAATGAAGGATAAGCTTGCGATATTAAGCGCACAAAAAAAGTGTCTTAAGGATGAAATAAATAGCTTTATGGTTACAGCATATGTGTCAAAGTCCGTTTTGAAGGAAGAAAAGCTTAAACTTTATAATGCCCGTGAAGACATGGGCCGTATACCTAAGACGAAGCGAATCGGGGAAGCGATCTCACTGCTGGCGCAGAAAAATTTGGAACTCTGGAATTTGGAAGATGAGGCAAGACGCAGAGACGTTGATCTGAGCCACGTGGGAAGCACCAAACGAAAAATTGATTTAGCCAACCAGCAGAGGAATGATCTTATCGATAAGATAGATGAGCTTTTTGGTAGAGTCATTAAAGGTAATGGCGGTAAAAAGTAAGTATAGGTCTTTCTTAGTTATAAACACCTTTGGGATCGGGGATATGCTGTTTTCAACTCCGCTTTTGCGGAATCTTCGAGATAATTTTCCCAAGGCAAAGATCTACTATCTCTGCAATAAAAAAACAGCTCCATTGCTCAAAAACCATCCTTTAGTGCATAAAATATTTGTTTATGAACGCGATGATTTTGTGGCCGAGCAAAAAAGATCATTTTTTTTAGCTATCATAAAATACTGGCGCTTCATATCGGAGATAAGAAGCGAAAGAATTGATTGCGCAATAGATCTTTCATTGAATGTTCAGTTTGGTTTTTTCGCGTTTCTGGCCGGTATAAAAAACAGAATCGGCCTTGATTATAAGAATCGTTCGAAGTTCTTAAATAAAAAATTTAAGATTGAGGGATTTACAGATAAGCATGCGGCGGATTACTACCTTGATGTTTTGAAGTTAATCGGGCTTCATGTCAAAAAGTGCGCTCTTGAAATTTACAGCGATCTTAAGAGTGATCGATGGGCTGATGATTTTTTCGGAAAAAACGGTATCAAGGACGGAGACCTTGTGATAGGCGTTGCCCCGTGCGGCGGGGACGCCTTTGGTAAGGATAATCACCTTAAGCGCTGGCCGGCAGATAAATTTTCCAGGCTTATTGACGAGCTCGTAAAAGCGCATAAGGCCAAGGTTTTTATATTTGCCGGGCCAAAAGAGAAAAAAGATGTTGAGGGTATTATGAGCTCGCTTGGAACAAAAGTCGGCGTTTTTGAATTTTCCGAAGAATCTTTGGAAAGAACGGTATCTCTGGTAAAGCGATGTGATCTGTTTATAAGTAATGATACAGGGATACTGCGTTTCGCCGACGCGCTAGGAAAGAGAATAGTGGCATTGTATGGGCCTATTGATGAAAAGGTATACGGATTTTATCCTTATCGCGATGATATAAATGTGGTTATAAAAAAAGACCTGCCATGCCGGCCATGCTATAGGAATTTCAGGTTAAATGTTTGCGGAAGAGACAGGGAGTGTTTAACGTCGATAAGCGTTGATGAGGTATTTACCGCGGCGGGTGAGGTTCTTAAAAAAAGGGAGAATCTATGATGAAAGTGCCGGTTTCAGTGGTAGTTATAACAAAGAATGAAGAGGATAATATAGCCGATTGCCTTAAAAGCGCGTCCTGGGCCGATGAGATAGTTGTACTTGATGATAATTCAAGCGATAACACGGTGAGTCTGGCCAGGCAATATACCGATAAAGTATTCTCGCGCAAAATGGACATTGAGGGCCGTCATAGGAATTACGCGTATGGTCTGGCTAAGAATACATGGGTCTTGAGCCTTGACGCCGATGAGCGCGTAAGCCCGGAACTTGCCGAGGAAATCAGATCAATAATAAATAGTGATCCAAAGGATAAGGTTTATTCCATACCCATAAAATCCTATATCGGGTCGCGATGGATAGAGCATGGGGGGTGGTATCCGGCTGCTAAGGATAGACTATTTGATAAAAGGACATTTAAGTATGAGGAAGCGGACGTGCATCCTAGAGTTTTTTATGAGGGAACATGCGGGCACTTGAAGGGCGATATAGTACATTACTCTTATAGGAATTTTCATGATTATTTTGTAAGTTTAAATAATCAAACTACTCTTGAGGCTAAGAAGTGGCTTAAGGAAAATCGAAAGATGGGGTTTTTGAAGATGTATCGCAAAGCTGTAAGCCGGTTTTTAAAGGCATATCTCCAGAAGAAGGGATATAAAGATGGACGCTTAGGGTTTTTAATCGCCTACGGCAGCGGCCTATATCAGCTCATGAGCTACGCTAAATATCAGGAGATGGCCGATAATCAAAAGAATGGGGAAGTTAAGCTGTGAGGAAGAACGATAAAGCTATATTTATTGACAGGGACGGCGTAATAAATAAGGACCCCGGAGGGTGGACTGAGCATAGCTATGTTACTCAGTGGAAGGATTTCCATTTTCTTCCCGGCGCGCTTGATGCGCTGGCGCTATTAAAAAAATCGGGATTTAAGGTAGTAATAATATCAAACCAGGCCGGCGTCGGTAAAAATTTATTCTCGCGCGAAGACCTGGACAGGGTAACGGTCAAGATGCTTGCAGCTATAAATGATCACGGCGGTTTTATAGAGAATGTATATTACTGCATGCACAAAAAAGAAGACAATTGTAATTGCCGGAAGCCAAAAACGGGTATGCTCGAGGACGCTATGAAGACATACGAAGCAAAACCGCACGAGACCTATTTTGTGGGAGACAGTATTGTCGATGTAGAGGCAGGGACGAAGCTGGGGATTGAAACTGTGCTTGTGCTATCAGGCAAGACGTCACTGGAAGAATCCAGAAAATGGCCCATAAAACCTAATTATATATTTAAAAATCTCATGGAAGCGGCGCGCTGGATAACCACAAAAGAGAAGAGAAAGGCCGAGAGGGCTTTTAAGAGAAAAGAGAGGTAATGAAGATGAGGAAGATACTTATAATTTATGCTACGGCCGGCATAGGGCATAAAAAGGCGGCTATCGCGGTAAAGAAGGCATTGGATGAGATGGCTCCGAAGGATACGGAAGTAACGATGATAGATGCCCTGGATTATACCAATAAGTTCTTTAAGTGGTCATATCTCGAGTCGTATTTACTTATGGTAAATAAATTACCGACCTTCTGGGGGATAATGTACTATCTCACCGATAATTATTTTATTAACATTGTGGTTTCGAAGATAAGGCGTATCAACAACTGGATGAATTCCGGCAAGCTTATAAAATTAATCAATGACACCAAGCCCGATGTCATAATATCAACCCATTTTTTTGCCAGCGAGGTCGTGGGGGACTTAAAAAATCGTACCAAGTGCAGTACTCGCCTTATTACTGTTGTGACCGATTACAGGCTGCATTTATGGTGGATTGCAAAATGCACGGATTTTTATGTAGTAGCAAACGATGACGCCGGACAGGAGCTTTTAAGGGTCGGCGTAATGAAGGAGCAGATAAAGGCGATAGGTATACCTGTTGAACCGGTATTTTCGAAGAAACTGGATAGGAAGGCGATATTTGATAAAACAGGATTGAATGACGGAGTATTTACCGTCCTCGTGATAGGCGGAGGGTTTGGCGTCGGCCCGATAGAAGCCATAGTAAAAGAGGTAGGTAAATTATCTGTTAAAGTTCAGATGGCGGTGGTGTGCGGGCATAACGATGACCTGGTGCGCAAAATAGAGACGCTTAAACCCACCATATCGTGCGATGTGAAGGCCCTTGGCTTTATTGACAATGTATACGAGTATATGGAAATATCGGACGTCCTGATATCTAAATCGGGTGGGATAACTGTAAGCGAAAGTCTGGCTAAAGAGCTGCCTATGATAGTTATATCGCCGATAATTGGCCAGGAGACTAGAAATTGCGATTTTCTCGTAAAGCATCGCGCGGCATTCCGGATAAGCGGTGTGGATAAGCTTAGACCAATAGTCGAAGATCTCGTGCTTCATCCCGATAAAGACAAGTCAATGAAAGAGTCTATAGGTCGTATAAAGAAACCGATGGCGTGTTTTGATATAGCGAAATTGGCAACTTAAGGATATTGTGGAAAATAATCAGCTTAAAGGTATTATCGAAAGCATAAAAGCCTATATGAAGCTCGAGAAAGAGGCAGGTATGGGAGAGTGCTATTTTATAAAACCTCCTGCCTCTCTAAAGGGCTTAAAAGATGAGGTCTGCCTTTGTGAAAAGTGCGAACTCTTTAAGACGCGTAAAAATGTAGTATTCGGCGAAGGCAGCGATAAGGCAAAACTTATTTTCGTGGGGGAGGCTCCCGGGGAAGATGAGGATTGTCAAGGCTTGCCTTTCGTAGGTAGGTCCGGGCAGCTCCTTACTAAGATCATAGAGGCGATGGGGTTAAAGCGAGAAGATGTGTATATTGCAAATATACTGAAATGCAGACCCCCGGATAACAGACCTCCGGCGCCGGATGAGATACTAGCGTGCCGAGATAATTTAAGAAGACAGATCGATATAATAAAGCCCAAGGTGATATGCACATTGGGCAAGTTTGCGAGTCAGACGCTTCTTAATACCGAGACTCCTATAAGCGCCTTGCGCGGTAAGTTTGATTATTACAACGGGATAAAAGTCATGCCGACATTTCATCCCGCCTATCTCCTCCGGAATCTCGGAGATAAAAAATTAGTCTGGGAAGATATGAAGAAAGTGATGAAAGAGCTCGCTTAATGTCCCAGTACGCTGAGATAGCCATAGCCCTGCCGATAGACAGGACATTTCATTATTCCATACCATCTCATCTCTCAGAAGATATAGCCGTAGGTAAGCGTGTATTCGTGCCATTCGGGCCGCGTACGATGGTCGGGTATGTGATCTCTTTATGTGACACGATAAATATTAAGGATCCCAAGCCCATAGCTTCCGTAATAGATAAGGAGCCTCTTCTTAGCTCCGATATGTTTAAACTCGCCGGTTGGATAAGCGATAATTATTTTTGCTCTCTCGGTGAAGCTATAGCCGCGGCAATACCAGGAGGTATAAAAAAGGGCAAGACTTCCATAGGTTCACGCCTTAAAGATAAATTCGAAGAAGTTGAAGATCATGTAAATTCCGATCCGCATGTCCTTATGGAGGAACAGTCAAAGGCGCTCAAGGCTATAGAGGGCTGCATCGAGAAGAATGAGCATAAAACATTTCTTCTGCACGGCATTACCGCCAGCGGTAAGACCGAGGTGTATCTGCAGGCTATAGATATCGCGCTTTCCAAGGGCAAACAGGCGATAATGCTCGTTCCGGAGATATCGCTCACCCCTCAGACTGTAGAAAGGTTCATCGCCAGGTTCGGCGCTCATGTCGCGGTTATTCATTCGGCGCTCACCGACGCGAAAAGGTTCCTCGAATGGAAAAAGATAAAAGATGGTAAAGCGCGGATAGTGGTCGGGGCGCGTTCGGCGGTATTCGCGCCATTTGAAAACATCGGCCTCATAATAGTAGATGAGGAACACGAGACGAGTTATAAACAGGACGATGTTCCGCGGTATCACGCGCGTGAAGTGGCTGAGGAGAGAGCCAAATTAAATAATTGCCCGCTTATACTCGGGAGCGCGACGCCGTCATTAGAATCATATTACAAAGCAAAGCAAGGTGAGTATGAGCTCATAAGACTCACAAAGAGGGTAGAAGAGAGATTGTTGCCGAAGGTAAAAATAGTCGACATGAGAATGGAGCTCGCCACCCGTCAGAGGGTGACGATATTTTCGAAAGTGCTGCTCGACGCCGTAGAGAGTACGCTTAAGAATCATAAGCAGGCGATAATATTTCTGAATAGACGCGGTTTTTCTACGTTCGTAAACTGCAAACAATGCGGGCTTGTCATTAAATGTAAGAGATGTGACGCGGTTATGATATACCATTTTGCAGAAAAGTCGCTCGTCTGTCACTATTGCGGCTACAAGACCACTCCTCCTGATATATGCCCGAAGTGCAGGTCAGGTTATATAAAGTATTTGGGCTTAGGGACCGAGAAAGTTGAATCGGAGATGAACCGCGTATTTGTAGGCGCCCGTATAGTCAGGATGGATTCCGACACCACTGGGAAGGCCGGGTCGCATGATAGGATACTGAGCGAATTTAAGTCCGGTAAGGTGGATATCCTTGTAGGAACGCAGATGATAGCCAAGGGGCTTGATTTTCCTCAGGTGACCATGGTGGGCGTAGTCTCGGCGGATGTGAGCCTTAATATTCCGGATTTCCGAGCAAGTGAAAGAACATTCAATCTTTTGACTCAGGTCGCCGGGCGCGCGGGCCGCGGAGAAGATGGCGGCGAAGTGATAGTGCAGACTTACACGCCGCACCACTATGCCATACTTTCGGCGGCGAAGCACGACTACGATAAATTTTATGATGAAGAGATAGTTGCGCGAAAAGAGCTGTTATTCCCGCCATTCGTAAGCCTGATAAAAGTGATGGTTCGCGCCAGAAATGAAGAGCTTACATCAAAGACGGCAGCCGACCTGGCTGCAGCTATAAAGTCCGAAGATAAAGACGCAATGGTAGCCGGACCTGCTCCGGCAACAATTTCGCGCATACGCGGGTATTTCAGGTATAATGTTATATTGAAGGGCAAGGACAGGCTTAAGCTTTGCGCGCTCCTTAAGGCTGTGCTTAAGAATTTTAAGAAGCCGCATGGCGTGCTGATAGCTGTGGACGTAGACCCTATCAGTATGTGAGGCTTCGCTCGCAGACGGCGGTAGTTTTGCGTTACCGCCTTCCGCTCGCCGCAAATTTGGATAGGCGTCCAAATTTGCTGTGGTAAAATTTTGATGGCCGCTGAACCTGCGTACAATACAGTGGTAGACAGGGCTTAAGCCCTGTCTGTGGTATGTGGCTCTTTATAGAGCAGTTTCAGCGTCCGTTCTGTACCGCCAAGATGTATCAAAATTTTACAACATTCGCTCCAGGCGGATAACGCCAAAACTACCGCCCTATCAGCTCGCTACACCATGCGGAGCGAACTGATAGGGGATATACTTTTGCGTTCTTCGCGTCTAGCAAAGCTTTGCTGGAGTAAAAAGGCTACCTAGGCCATGTGGGTTGAGCCGTAAATTTTGATCAGGTATTCGCTAAATGAAAACATATAAGCTAAATCGTATCCATAAGAACACATAAAATTTTATGGCTATATTAAACCTAATCTCCCTTGAGATCAAAATTAGGCGAAGCCCACTGGCTTAGGTAGCCTTTTAATTCAAGGTAAGAGCATTGAGAAGATGGGGGGTACAAAAGTATCTCCACTGTTTGAGAGAGGAGCACATCAAATTATGCGGATAGTATTTTTCGGAACGTCTGAGTTTGCGATTCCATCGCTTAAAGCGATTCTCGGCTCCAAACACGAGGTCGTCGCCGTAGTCACCCAGCCCGATAGTAAGAAGGGTCGCGCCTTAAAACTCTCCCCGTCGCCTGTAAAAGTAATCGCGGTCAGTCACTCTATCCCGGTCTATCAGCCTGTTAATGCTTCGAGCTCCGAATCTATAGGGTACCTTAAAGGCCTGGGGGCGGATCTATTTATTGTTATATCGTTTGGCCAGATATTAAAAGAAGATGTCCTTAATATACCCAGGCTATTCGCTATAAATGTGCACGGGTCACTTCTGCCGAAATGGCGCGGAGCCTCGCCCACTAACCGGGCTATAATAGCCGGCGAACGCTCCACGGGCGTTACGGTAATAAAGATGAATGCCAGGATGGACGAGGGCGATATTATTCTTAAGGAAGAAATCGGAATAGAGTGCGAAGATACAAATATAACGCTTAGCGAAAAGCTATCGGAATTGGGAGCGTCAGTTTTATTGAAGACTGTAGAGCTGATCGACGCTAAAGGGAAAAACCTCCCTGTCGTCAAGCAGCATTCTTCGCTCGTCACGATCGCCGCGAAACTTAAAAAATCGGATGGTCTTATAAACTGGAAAGAGCCTGCGGCGGTTATACATAATAAGGTGCGCGGGCTCCTCCCGTGGCCTGGGGCATATACCGGTTACGAGGGCAGGGTTCTTAAGATACTGAAGACTGAATTGGTTAAAGATATATTTCCGGATCAATCGCCGGGTGAGGTAGTGGCGGCGTCCGCTATCGACGGTATAGTGGTAAAGACCGGTTTCGGAGCCATATCCATAAAATTCTTACAGCCAGAAGGCAAAAAAGAGATGGACTCCGGATCTTTTTTGTTGGGGCACAGAATAACAAAAGGTTACCAGTTCAATAAAAGCTTGTGATATAATTATAACTATGTCAAAGAAAATAGCTCCTCGCGAGCTTATACAGCAAGATTTTCATAATCTTAAGACTCTGGAGAGATTGTGCACCGTACCCAGAGTGGAAGAACTCGTCTTCATGCAATCCATAGAAGGCCGCGCCCATAACGGCGCCGGCGCATTCAATAAGCGCACCTATGTCAATACCACCATAGATGATATTGTAAGTGCCCTCGGTAAATCTCCGAAGACGGTAAAGAACAAACGCCAGGAACTCATAAATGAGATAGTCGAATTTGTAGATAGCGCCATAGCGGACGACCCGCGCGATCGTCTTGTTACGAAGAACGGCAAGCCTCTATTGGGAATCCACCTGTTTAAGGAAAGGACAGTAAATTATCACGATGTCCTTAAAGGGCTTTATCTGGGAGGATTAAGGGATGACCCTGAGATCAGAAAAAAGACGCAGGAGATATTCAAGATAAAGATAGGATATGGCAAATGCTATCTTGTAAATACCAGAATAATGGAAGAGATGGGCTTAGACGGTGAAGTGCTCGCTCACCAGGAGAATGAGGATAGTATAAACTATTTCAAGTCCTGCGGCCTTATAGTGGAGGATCCGCGGCCTAAGCACAGTGTTCTAAAACATATGAAGTGGATATATATACGCCATCATGTAGGGCCGGGGCAATCCGACGATGCCGCGATGGTGGTAAGCGGGATTGTATATAATGTAGATGTGGCTTTGGGGGTGTTCCTGTCAGACGCCATCGATACTTTAGAAAAATACGTTCCTATATACCGAGACCAGGATAAAGAGCTGTCGCTGCACATAAAAGAGAATTACCCATTTCTGGATATGGACGAGGAGGATGTGTATGAGCTGGCGTATCTTGCAGCTATCCCGGAGAATAGGGTAGACGAGATACCGGATAGCTCCTTACGATACCTTCTCGCAATAGATCAGGAGACAGGGCAATCTACGCTGGAAACTCATCTTAACTTCATTGAGGGCAAACCATTCCTTCCGATAGCTATTAGTTATAAGAGGATAATGATATCCGATCTTTATGATTTTGTCAGGGATAAGCTTAAGTCAATAAATAAAGAGATCGTCTTTAAGATACCGGAGGCGTTCATAAAGGAGCTCGATTCTTCCGTTACAAAAGTGATGAGGCGAAACTTCCTTACCGTAGGCCCCCACGATTCGCTCAAGTCCGCGCTTAAAAAGGTTGAGGCTAGAAAGG
>Ga0268280_1001091_pt1 | contig 19133 bp, 13 predicted proteins | sample saktaG_9_FD_190139 | JGI IMG/M metagenome (GOLD analysis project Ga0268280, IMG submission 190139) | Saline water microbial communities from Sakinaw Lake, British Columbia, Canada - sak_2011_5_24_40m | ecosystem: Environmental > Aquatic > Non-marine Saline and Alkaline > Saline ... | reverse complement strand
ATCGCATTAAACCTGTCCTTGCATAAGCGTTTTGTTTCGGGTAGATTATTATATGAGTCAACGATACCCTCTTCAAGTAGATTTTGGATGAGGCAATGCGAAAAGTTGAATATCTGCCGGCAAAGAGCTATAATTAATCAATGAACGAAAAGAAAAATCCGCTGCAAAACGTGAAAAAAAATCAGCAAAAAAACGGGCGTTTTTCACGCAAAACAGACCGTTCATTCAATAAAGCGATGAACTTTTCCGAAGCCGAACGCTGGGACATCCTGCAGCAAATATCCATGACCCCGGAACAACGGCAACGGGCAGCCAAGGAACTGAAGCAGCGGGTTTTCGGCAAACATGCCCCCGACATCCGTGCTTCCCATCCCGGCAGATGAAGGCCTCGCATTTTTCAAAAGACGCGCAGGAATTCCTTAAATTGCTTTCCAGGCACCAGGTCCGCTATGTTATCGTCGGCGCTGAAGCGGTCATTTACTACGGCCACGCCCGTCTAACCGGCGACATGGATTTTTTTTACGACCGCACTCCCGAAAATTGCCGGCGTCTCTATGCCGCTTTGCATGACTTCTGGCAAGGCAATATCCCCGGGATCGCATCTCCGCAAGACCTGTCCGCCAGAAACCTGATCGTTCAATTCGGGCTTCCTCCGAACCGGCTCGACCTGCTCAGCCAGATCACGGCCGTATCCTTTGCCCAGGCCTGGAAAGATAAAGTAACCGAAAGGATCCGCATCGGCAAAAATGAACATCCCGTTTATTATATCGGCTTGAAGCAACTTGTAAAAAACAAGAAAGCGGTCAAGCGCCACCGCGACCGCGAAGATCTGGAGTTTTTAAACAAAATCGCCCCCGCGTAAAAACAATTCCCGACTGTAGGGGCAAACCCCCGTGTTTGCCCTTAAGTTAAAAATTCAGCACTTTATTGCAATCCACGGTCCATTGGGCGAATTCCTTCATATTGCTCGCCTGAACCCCAGCCAGCAGGGAGCTGGCCCCAAGGCCGCGCGCCTGCGAGCAGCCGCCGCAGCTTTTCACCTCGCCCCCATTCTGGATGACCGATTCAAGCATTCGCTCGATATTGTAGTAACCGTTGGGCGTTTTTTGGCCCGGCAAAGCGCAGAAAACCGCGTCGGCAAGGAGGAAAATCTTTATCGCCACTTCTCCTGCATGTTCTTTCTGAAGGGCCATGGCCATCCTCAAGGCATTGTACGCCTTCTCGGTTCCATAGGGCGCGTCATTGATGATGATTAATATTTTCTGCATTGGCTTCTCTCTTAAAAATAATTAATTAAAATACCCCACCCCCGACGCAAAGATCTTCTGGTCCATGTTGCCGGGGATGTTCTGCAGGACGTATTTCCCGGTGCGTTCGCTGTGGGCCATTTTGCCCAGGATGCGGCCGTCGGGACTCGAAATTGCCTCGATGGCCATCATGGAGCCGTTGGGGTTGAAGAAGGAATCGGCGGTCGGCCGGCCCTCGAAGTCGACGTACTGCGTGGCCACCTGTCCCAGGGAGAACAGGAGCTCGATGGTCGCTTGCGGCGCCACGAAGCGCCCCTCGCCGTGGGCCACCGGTATGGTATGGATGTCTCCGGCTTTACATTGGTCGAACCAGAGCGACAAGGTCGAGACCACCTTGGTGCAGACCGGGCGCGATACCAGGCGGCCGATGAGGTTGAAGGTCAGGGTCGGTGAGTCGGGGGTCAGGTCGCGGATCTCGCCGTGGGGCAGCAGGCCCAGTTTGAGTAGGGCCTGGAAACCGTTGCAGATGCCCAGGACCAGGCCGTCTTTTTTATAAAGCAGGTCATGGACGGCATCACGCAGGCGCGGATGGCGGAACACGGCGGCGATGAATTTCCCCGAACCGTCAGGCTCGTCGCCGGCGCTGAAGCCGCCGGGAAGCATCAATATCTGCGTGCGCTTGATCCTGGCGACCAGTTCGGCGCTGGACGCTTCGATAGCGGCGGCGTCCAGGTTGCGGAAAACAAAAGTTTCCGGTTTCCCTCCGGCTTTGCTGAAAGCCCGGGCCACGTCATATTCGTTGTTGGTGCCGGGAAAGACCGTGAGCAGCACCCGCGGCCGGGCAATGACAGCCCGCGTCCGCCGGCCGGCCCGCTCCCGTGACAGTGGCCGCGCGTAGCCGGGATCGGGCTCGATCGGGCCTCTTTCTACCCTGGTGGGAAAAATATTCTCCAAGGGCTTTTCCCAAAGTCCCTGCAGGAATGGAATGGCGAGTTCCAAATCATTAACCCTGATCAGCGCTTTTGCCAGTGTTTTTCCCAGGATACGGTAGGTCATTCCTGAAAAAAGTTTTTCAGTATCTTCAGCGTCAGACACTTCCAGAACCAAGGCGCCGATGGCCGGAGTGAAAAGATCGTTATGATTCAGCGGCTCATGGAAAGCAAAGCCCACGCGGTTGCCGAAGCTCATTTTGCTGACCGCTTCGGCCAGGCCGCCGCTGTGCAGCGATTGGGCGGCCAGGATCTTCCCCTTGCGGATCAGGTCATGCACCCTGATGCAATTCCTTTTCAAAACGGCAAAATCGGGCATTTCCTGCCCGTTACGGGGCAGGGGCAGCAATACCACCCGGCTGCCGGCCCGCTTGAATTCCGGGGAAACGACCCGCCGCACATCAACGGTGGCCACGGCAAAAGCGACCAGGGTCGGCGGCACGTCCATCTCCTTAAAAGAGCCTGACATGCTGTCCTTGCCGCCGATGGCAGGTATTCCCAACTGCTGCTGGGCGCTGAAAGCCCCCAGCAGAGCGGCAAACGGCGCCCCCCAGCGGCGCGGATCGCGCCCGGGCTTGGGAAAATATTCCTGCAAGCTCAGGCGGATGCGCCGGCAATCGCCGCCGGCGGCCGTCACCCGAACCACGGCCTCGACGACGGCATACAGGCCGCCATGAAAAGGGCTCCAGGCGGAGAGGTCGGGCTGGAAGCCGAAGCCCATGATCGTGCCCCGGCGCGTCTCACCGCGGAGCAGAGGGATCTTGGCAATCATGACGTCGGCCGGCGTGGCCTGGTATTTGCCGCCAAAAGGGAAAAAAACCGTGGCCGCGCCGATGGAACTGTCGAAGCGCTCCACCAGGCCTTTTTGCGAGCAGATATTTAAAGAGGACAGCGTGGCCATCCAGCTTGCCTGCAGGTCAGGGAGTTTTCCGGCCGCGGCCGGGGTTCTAAAAAAATCATCGGCCGGGGCAGGGCAAGCTATTTCGACGGCGGCTTGGCGCCCGGCGCCGCTGCTGTCAAGAAAATCACGGCCGATATCAACAATGGTGCGGCCGCGCCATTTCATTTGCAAGCGGCGGCGACGGCAGACGCGGGCGATCACTGTGGCTTCGAGGTTCTCGGCCGCGGCCAACATCTGAAAGCGTCGCGCCTGCGCGGCTGCCACTACCACGGCCATGCGTTCCTGCGATTCGGACAGGGCGAGCTCACTGCCATCGAGCCCGGCGTATTTTTTGGGCACCTGGTCCAGGTCGATCTCCAGTCCCGGGGCCAACTCCCCGACCGCTACGGCCACGCCGCCGGCGCCGAAATCGTTGCAGCGCTTGATCAACCGGCTGGCGCGCGGATCGCGGAACAGCCGCTGCAGTTTTCTTTCGCAGGGCGGATTGCCTTTCTGGACTTCCGCCCCGCAGGTCAGCAGGGAAAATTCGCTGTGGGCTTTGGAGGAACCGGTGGCGCCGCCGATGCCGTCGCGGCCGGTGCGGCCGCCCACCAGCAGCACCACATCCCCGGCCTTGGGCGCCCGGCGCCGGACATTCTTCGCGGGGACGGCCCCGATCACGGCGCCGATCTCCAGGCGCTTGGCCACGTAGCCGGGATGATAGATCTCAGCAACCTGGCCGGTGGCCAGCCCGACCTGGTTGCCGTAGGAACTGAAGCCCTGGGCCGCATCGGTTGTGATTTTGCGCTGCGGGAGTTTTCCGGGCAGGGTGAGGGCCACGGCCTGGCGGGGATCGCCGCTGCCGGTCACGCGCAGGGCCTGGTAAACGAACGAACGCCCGGAAAGCGGGTCGCGCAGGGCGCCGCCCAGGCAGGTGGCCGCGCCGCCGAACGGTTCGATCTCGGTGGGATGGTTGTGGGTTTCGTTCTTGAACATGACCAGCCACTCTTGGTTTTTGCCGTCTACATCGACCATTGCCGTCATGCTGCAGGCGTTGATCTCCTCGGAAAACTCAACATCGGCCAGGCGCCCTTTTTCATGCAGTTCCCTCATGGCCAGCAGGGCCAGGTCCATCAAAGAGATCTCCTGCCGCCGCACCGCCGCAACACGACTCCGGGTTTCCAGGTAACGCCCATAGGCCCGGCGCAGGGGCTCGTTGCCGGCACCGGCGGCGATATCCACCCGGGTGATGGCCGTCAAAAAAGTAGTGTGGCGGCAATGATCCGACCAATAGGTGTCGAGCAGGCGGATCTCGGTCAGGGTCGGATCACGCTTTTCCCGGTCGCGGAAATGGGCCTGGCAATGATCCAGGTCGGCCGCGTCCATGGCCAATCCTAATTCGTTGCCCAGGCGCTTCAATTCCGTTCCCGAAAATGAAATGAATCCCTTTAAAAGCTGAATGCCGCCCGGCCGGGCCGTCCGCAGCGCCAACGAGGGCGGCTTACCCATGGCGGCCAGGCGCGAATCGACCGGATTGATGCAATATTGCTTGATCTTTTTCAGCTGGCCGGGAAGCAACTTGCCTTTGAGGACAATTACTCTGGCCGAGGCCACCTGAGGCCGGCTGCCCGGGGTGAGCAACTGCAGGCACTGGGCGGCGGAATCGGCCCGCTGGTCATACTGGCCGGGCAGGTATTCAATGGCGAACGCCGTTTCCCCGGCGGCCAGCGGAAAATCTTCGTTGTACAACTCATCAACCGGCGGTTCAGAAAAAATGGTATGCAGGGCCCGGGCCATTTCATGGGCGCCGACACCGGAAACATCGTAACGGTTGAGCAGGCGCAAACCGCTCATGCCCTTCACGGCAAGGTTATCACAAAGATCCAGCAGCAGGGCCCGGGCCTCGACGTCGTACCCCGCTTTTTTTTCCACATAAATTCTTCTGATCACAGCCATGCACAAACTCCTTGCCCTTCAGCGCCCAGGATCATCCTGGCGACCCGCTTCCGTCCCCCATGTCAGCCAACAGAGTAGTCAGCAGCTTTCCCCAAAGACTGCCGCCGGCACGGCCCAACAGGGCGGTGATGTCGGGCCGCAGCTGCGAAAAAAAATCCGGGTGCCGATTCAGGTACTCATGCAGGGCGGCGATCAATTTCGCCAAAGCCTCGGCGCTCTGCGGTCGGTTCAATGCCTGGATCAAGCTGCGGCTGCGCTCCCTGAAAAATTCGCTGATGAAAAAAAACACAGTTTCATTGCCCCGGCAGCACAGTATTTCAAAAGACCCCGCCGACACCAGGGGATCTTCATTTTGCAAATAAGAGATGAAGCCCTTGGCGTCGGCCGGGCTTAGTATCTTCTTGAAAACCTTCACGGTAATGAAAAAATCTTCGCTGTTCTTGCCGCCCTGCAGAAACCGGGGCAGCATGATCAGCAGCGGATTGTTGTGTTTGATGCGGTTGATCGCTCCGGCGATCGCCTCCTGCAATTGCTTGTTCTTGTTTTTTTCCAGGGCCCGGTCCAGGATATCCAGGGCGCGGCGGTCGTTGTATTTGGAGATGCTGATGATGGCCGCTTCCCGCAGCCGTTCATCTTTACCAAATTCAATGACTTTATTCAACGGCACCAGGAAGGCCGTGCTGCGGATGTAGCCTGCTATGCGCACCAGGTTCAGGCGGGTGGGCACACTGATGTAATTACCGGTCAGGTAATGGGCAATGGCATTTTCGGTGTCCCGGCCTCCTATTTTAACCAGTTCTTCCAGGCGCAGGCGGAACTGCAGATCGTCATGGTCGGCGGCACTCCTGACCAGTTTGTCGATCTGCTCCAGAACCGAATCGATCGTTGCCAGGGCCATGGCCAGCTTTATTTTTCCCTGGCAAAGCGCTCAAATATTCCAGCGATCCCGGCAAGCAATCCATCGAGAGAAAAAACCTTCTCGAGCTCCTGCGGGGAACAGACGGCACGAATTCCAGCAGCAGCCATGACCAGTTCACGGAAACTGCGTTTTTCCTGCCAGGACTTCATGGCCTGGTCCTGGACCAGCTCATACGCCCGTTGGCGGGCCACACCCTTGTCGACCAGCAGGGTTAAGACCTTTTGCGAAAAATAGATCTCGTGGGTCAGATCCAGGTTGCGGCGGATGTTTTCCGGATACACAACCAGGTTTTTCAATATGTCGGTCATGTCATCGAGCATGAAAACAGCCAGGTGAAAGGCATCAGGGAAGATAACCCGTTCCGCTGAAGAATGGGATATGTCGCGCTCATGCCAGAGTATATTGTTTTCCAGGGCCACGGCCGCGTGGCCGCGCAATATCCGAGCCAGTCCGGAGATGCGCTCGCAGCGGACAGGGTTGCGCTTGTGGGGCATGGAGGATGACCCTTTCTGGCCGCGGCTGAAAGGCTCTTCAACTTCGAGCGTTTCGGTTTTCTGCAGGTGGCGGATCTCCACAGCTATCTTCTCCAAACTGGTTCCCAGCAGGGCCAAGGCCCAAATGACTTCTGCATGGCGGTCGCGCTGGATGATCTGCGAAGAAACGCGGCAAGCGCGTAACCCCAGCTTATGCAGGGCCTTTTCCTCGCCGCTGGCGGGGAAATGGATGTAGGTCCCCACCGAACCGGATATTTTTCCCACCGCCGTAATCTCTTTGGCCCGGAGCAGCCGCTGGTGGTCGCGCTCCATCTCCTCATGCCAGATCAAAAATTTGCAGCCGAAAGCGATGGGTTCGGCGTGGATGCCGTGGGTACGGCCGATGGCCGGCAGGTCTTTATAAGCAAACGCCTTTTCCAGAAGAATTTTTGCCAGTTCCCCACTCTTGGCCACAGCTATGTCCAATGATTCCTGGATCAGCAGCGACAGGGCCGTGTCCACCACGTCATAGGAAGTGATGCCTTTGTGCACGTAAGCCGAATCCGGGCCAATGGCTTCTTCCAGCGAAGTCAGGAAAGCGATAACATCGTGCTTGACCTTTTTTTCGATGTCGCGGATACGCAGTGGGTCGACCGCAGCATTTTTCCTGATGTTTTCCAGGCTTGCCGCCGGGACTTCACCCATTTCCGCCCAGGTTTCGGTGATGGCCAGTTCAACATCAAGCCATTTCCGGTACTTGTTTTTTTCGCTCCAGATGCGGGAGATTTCCGCCGCTTCGTACCTGTCTATCACGTGCTTCTCCTTAATTTTGGATTATAACATATTCCCGGATCATGAATAGCTCGGTCCCTTTCCGGGGCATGGTTCTCATGTCCGGGCTCACTCGCTGGCGGGGTCGGCAGCGCCTTTCCCGCTCCCTCACCGCATCAATGAACCGCTCACTCCACATCGGCCTGCAGGACATCCATGATGGTCTTGCCGGTCAGCAGGTCGTGAACTTCGACCAGGAACATATACCGGCCCGGCTTGAGGAAGGCGAAATTCACATCCAGGTCTATCTGGGATTCCTGCGCGGCAAAAGCACGGTCCCGGTCATACAACTGCCGGTTCTGATCGTCGCGGATACGGATGGCTACGCTCAGACGGCCGCCGCGCTCCTTGCCGCTCCCGGCAATTTTGAAATTGGAAATTTTCATGGCCAAGGTGCGTCCCTTCAATTTTAGGCCTTCCAGGATCACCAGCGGATCCTGCTCCCGCTTTTTTTGCAAATATTCGCCGATATAGTCGGCACGGATGTTGTCATCGTAAAATAGCCGGCAGTCGGGGTTTCCCGGCAGCTCGATCTTCACCTTGCCCTTGCGCTCCGGTCTGGACGGTTCGTAGGTCAACACGTAGTAAATATCCTCTTTTTCCTCAACCGTATGCAGGGCTGAACCGATGTTTCCGGAAAAAATAACTTCACCGCCGGAACGCTTGGTGATCGCGCGCAAGGAATTTTCAATGTCGCTGGCCACCTGCTTGTAGGCCAGATCCTCGGACAAAACCTCGCGCCGTACGCCCATGATGAAGCAATGATAGGTGGTGTCGACCTTGACCAGCATCTTGCTGATCTCCTCGACCGGAAAACTGTCGGCCGCATTAAGCTCACGGTCGATGCGTTCCAGCAGTTGCTCGATGATGCGCGCATGCAGGGCGTCCTCGCTGCGCGCCACCTGCAGATCGCTGATCAATTGCACGATCTGCTCGTGGATCCGGCCGCTGATCTTCATGTTGGGAAACATTTCGATCTGGTAAAAAGTCAGCACCCATTTCTCTTCCCTGACATTTTCCAGGTGGCGGGCGAAATTATAAAATTTGTCCAGGTCGGGTATAAGGTACTTGGCTTTAAATTCATTCCAGGTACGCAGGTAGCGATTAAGAAAATCGATGATGCGCGGGGCATAAAAGCCGCTGTCCCTTTCCAACAGCATGCGCAACTTGGTCTGGTCCAGGTCTTTTTGCACCGCCAAAAAGAATTGTTCCAGTTTTTGCCGAGACTTGAGCGCTTCCTCGTTCAGGATCTGGTCCAATATTTCCCGACGCTTCAGCTGCCAGACGTCCTGATTCAGCAAAAGGGTGCGATCATTGACCAAAACCAGCAACCTGTCATTTTTATTTAAAATCTGCTCAAAAAAATAGTGTACGCCTTTTTCCAACTGCTTATTGTATTCGAAAACACGAAAAACCAGGACAAAATACCGGGAAGGCGGGGCAGTGCTCCCGGCCTGCAGGTTGACATTGCCCACGTTCATTTTCTTTTTGCGGACATAGAAACCATTCAGAGTTTGCGGTTCCTTGTCCTCGCTAAGGAGAAAATCATCCTTGCTGAGGCCGTCTACCGGGACTCCATCGCGAAAAACCCGCACCGGCACTTCGATGTTGACCACTTCCACTTTCTCCTTCAGCACATCCTGCGGCTCAACAGCCTGCGGCAACAGCAGAAAAACGGACATGACGATGAAAGCAATTTTTTTCATGCCTTCATTTTAACACAGCGCCCATTTTTTTTGCCAATCGCTTATAATGGGTGTGGAGGACGCATCATGGCGCAGGCAGAAAATGACCGTTAACAAGACTCCCCTGTTCGGTTTGCTGGGTTTGCTGTTCCTGGGTTTTTTGGGAACCGGTGCCGAAGAGGAAAGCCTGGGTGAATTTTCCAAGCATCGAGCCCTGTTGGGCAACTCTCCATTTCATGACCTCAACTGGAAAAACATCGGCCCGACTTTTTGCGGCGGCCGCGTGGTGGATGTCGAAGCTTATGATCTTCATCCCGGAAAGTTCTGGGCGGCTGCGGCCACAGGCGGGTTGTGGCTGACCGAAAACCGGGGGCGGACCTGGCGCTCCGCCTTTGACCGGGAAGCCAGCGCATCGATCGGAGATATCGCCGTAAGCCAAAGCAATGAAAGCCTGATCTGGCTGGGCAGCGGTGAAAGCAATGCCCAGACTTATTCATTTGCTGGCTACGGCGTGTTCAAAAGCATGGATGCAGGTAAAAACTGGCAGCACATGGGCCTGGCCGCGACGAGGCATATCGCCCGCATCGTAATCGATCCCCATGAACCAGACACGGTTTACGCGGCCGCCCCCGGCAACCTCTATGCGGCCAATGCCGAACGTGGGGTGTTCAAGACCACGGATGGCGGCATAACCTGGAAAAAAATCCTTTTTATCAGTGAAAAAACCGGCGTCATTGACTTGGCCATGGATCCGCAGAACCATAAAATCCTGTATGCCGCTGCCTGGCAAAGGGAAAGAAAACCCTGGCAATTCACTGCCAGCGGCCCTGAAAGTGGTATATTTAAAACAGTCGATGGCGGCAGGAGCTGGGTTAAATCTGGTGTCGGGCTTCCCGACAACCGTCATGTCGGCCGCATAGGGCTGGCCGTCAGCCGCTCCAACCCGGCCGTGCTGTACGCCCTGCTCGACAACCAGGAAGCCAAAAACTCGGGCCGCACCCTTGGCGGAAAGAAAAGAAGCGGCTTGACCATGGCCGAACTGGAAGAAATGACTGCCGACAATTTTCTCAATCTCGCCGACGGAACTCTGGCCCTTTTCCTTGAAGAGAACCGGGCCCCCAAGGTCTTCAGCCCGGCCATCCTGAAAAATTTCGTCCGTTCCGGCCGCTTTAGCCCGCAGCTTATCGCCCAGATACTCTTTGACGCCAACGAGCGCCGCTTGAATCCGAACACAGTCGGGGCCGAAGTATACCGCAGCACCGACAGCGGTCTCCACTGGCAAAAAATGAACCTTGCCTATATCGAGGACATGTATTACACCTACGGTTTTTATTTCGGCCAGATCCGCGTGGCCCCGGACAATGAAAACCGCATATATATATTGGGCGTATCGGCATATGTTTCGACTGACGGCGGCCGGACCTTCACCAAGATCGCGGCCGATCAGCACCCTTACGCCGACGCCCTGGTCCACCGTGACCACCACGCGCTGTGGATCGCGCCCCATGATCCCCGCCACCTTATCCTGGGCAACGACGGCGGCATCAACCTTTCCGATGACGGCGGTCAAAGCTGGAGCAAGATCGGCAACCTCTCCATCAGCCAATGCTATACGGTTACGGCCGACAACCAGAGCCCGGCCAATGTTTTTGTCGGCACCCAGGACAACGGCGTTCTGGTTTCCCGGCCCGCCCTGAATGCCCCGGGCAGCCAGACTTCCTGGCGCATGCTGCTTGGCGGCGATGGCGCTTTCGTCGCGCCGCTGCCTGGCCCGCCGCCTATGCTGTTTGCCGCAGCCCAGTTCGGTGCCTTGGTCCGTTTCGAAGCCGGGGGCGACAAGATCATGTCCATCAAGCCCAAGTCACCGCGAAATTTCGAACCGTACCGTTTCAACTGGTTGGCGCCACTGCTGGCTTCCAGGCAGCGTGAAGGGGAGATTATTTTCGGCGCCAACAAGGTGCTGCGCTCAAGCGACAACGGCTCATCCTGGCAGGAAATCTCTCCCGATCTCAGTGAACGGTATGATGTCGCCGGCAACACACCCTTCGCCACAATCACCGCCCTGGCCGAATCCGAACTCAAACCGGGCGCCCTGTACGCCGGGACCGACGACGGCAATGTGTGGTTGAGGGCCGCCAGCGAATCACCATGGCAAAAAATCAGCCAGGTTCTGCCAAAAAAGTGGGTCAGCCGCATCGTGGCTTCCCGCTACCACGAGAAAAGGATTTACGTGACCATGAACGGCAGCAGGGACGATGATTCCCGGGCTTACCTCTTTGCATCGGAAAATTCGGGCCTGGATTGGGAATCGCTGTCGGGCCGGCTCCCGGCCGAACCGTTGAACGCGCTGGCCGAAGATCCGGACAATGAGGAGATCCTCTACCTGGGCAGCGACCGCGGCCCGTATATCAGCACTGACGCCGGCGCCTCCTGGCAATCACTGCAGGGGAACCTGCCTACCGTTCCTGTTTCCGACATCTTTATCCACCGCCGCGATAAGATCCTGCTCCTGGCCACCTATGGCCGCGGCGTCTACGTCCTGCCCCTGGCCGAGATCAGGAAACGCCTGCCCGCGCCAAAAAATTAAAAGCGCAGTGACAGGCAGCTCAAGCCGCCGTCCAGCTTGCGGAATTCGGAAACATCCAAGGGTAGCGCTTCATAACCGAGCGCCTCTATGTTTTGCCTTGTTTGCGGGAAGCCGGACGGGACCAAAACGCGGCCATTGATCCAGACCGAATTGGCAGCATAGGCCTCGGCCGCGGCAATCGGGATGATCTGGAAACCGGACAACAAGGGGTGATCCAGGAATTCGCCGCAGGCCAGCAAATGGTCATTTTCCAGGTAGGCCACGCCAGTTTTCAGGTGCAGCACATCATGGAGCGGAACGGCAGTGGCGGCATAGCCGTGCTTTTTCAATACCATGGCCAGCTGCCGCGCCCCTTCCTGATTGGTTCGCCCCGAAATGCCGATAAAGAAATGCTCTCCGGCCCTGAATACATCCCCGCCCTCCAAGGTCCCGGGAGCGGCTATGGCTTCCAGGTTCGGATAATGAGAGCGCAGGGCCGCGGCTATGACCTTTTCCTCACCCAGGCGGCTGGGAACACCGGGGCGGGCGATCACAGCCACCCTTTCGCTCAATACCGCGGTATCCTCGACAAAAACCGAGTCGGGATAGGTTTCATCGGCAACCAGCACCGTGACGTCCAGCCCGCATGACCGCAGAGCCTGTACGTAGGCTTCGTGTTGCGCCAGCGCCTTTTCATGATCGGGCCGGCCCAGCGCGGCCGACGAAAGCCCATTGACCATATTGCAGCAGGGCAAACGTACCAAGGCATTTCTGAACATGATCATGGGTGTCTCACGGACAATTTTTTGGACAGTTTTAAAGCCTGCCCGCTTATGTAACATGTCCTCATTTAAAAATCAACTGAATCCGGCCGTTTCCAGCGGATGCAGGCAGGTCGGAATGAACGAGATTTTCATGGACGAGCTAATACTTTTTTTTTTGAGATATTGAATAAAATCTCATATATTGTACAATTAAACCCAAAAGGAGCGAAAAATGAAATTTGTGAATTTTTACCGCAAACCTGTTTCCATGTTCGTGATGGTCGCATTCACGATCATGATGTGTTTCTGGGCCAACCAATCCCCAGCGGCGCCGGCAGCTCCATCGACTGAAAAAAGTTCGACCGCATCAGCTGCAAGCGCGGAGGAGGAAAGCCCCGGCTTCATTGAACAGGAGGAATCCACTCCTGTTGTCAAGAAAGGGAAAAAGTTCCCTTGGCTGATCGTCGGTGCCGTCGTCGTGATCGGCGCGGCGGCCGTCTATTTCCTGGTCCTTAGCAAAAAGTACGCCTTAACCGTCAACCTAAGCGAGGGCTGCAGCGGCACGCCTGCGGAAACAACCAAGTACAAGAAGAACGCGGTCGTCAGCTACAGTTACTCCACCGAGGCGGGCTACGGCGATCTGCAGGTCAAGCTGGACGGGGTAGCAGTAGCGACCAGCGGCAGCGTAACCATGGACAAGGTTCATACCCTTGATGTTTCGGCCACCTACGGCGCGGCCGTCAATATCACTTCCACGCCCAGCGGCGCCAAGATCTACCACAACAACGTCGACAGCGGCAAGACCACCCCGGCCAGCTTCAGCTACACCGCCGCCGGCACCCACACCTATCTGCTGCGCCAGTGCGGCTACAAGGATTACACCAAGGTCCAGAGCGTGGTCGTGGGCCAGACCTACAACATCAACGCCACCCTGATGCAGGGGATCCTGGACAACTTCCTGGTGTCCTCCACCTGCTGGACTCCCTATATCGCCAGCAACTGGACCGTTGCCGGCGGATTATACAAAGCCAGCACCAAGGTCGCCAATTGGCAGTACAGTTATTACAACACTGTTTTTTCGTCGTCCACCTATACGGTCCAAGTGAAGATGAAGCGCGTGGCCGGATCGATATACAGTTCCAACTCCATCGTTCTCAGCACCGCCACCAACATGAACTCGGTGAACGGCTACCTGTTCAATTACACCGCTTCTGGTTCTTATTCCATTTGGAAATGGACCGGGATGGACATGGTTACCGGCAGCGGAGCCGAAGCGGGCATCAAAACATGGACCTCCAGTTCGAGAATCAACAAAAATTTGGGAGCCTGGAATATCATGAAGATCGTTCGTGCCGGCAGTAATTATTCTTTTTATTTTAACGGCTATCTGGTTTATTCATTCAGTAACTCCAGTTTCGATCCCCGAGTCTGCGTCCTGCCTTTTTACAGCGGCAATGTTCAGACCGAAGCGCATTACGATTATGCCAAGCTCGATATCGGGGCCGCCCTGGGCCTGATGCCCGGCGAAAAAGTGACCGCCGTACCGGTCGCGGACCAGAGGTCTTCCGGTCACAATTAGAAAAGAGAGTTTTTAAGCAGGAAGATGTAAATCGATATCCTCGCCGGCGGCATCGGCAATTGATGCCGCCGGCATGGATTTTCATCACCCAAACAGTTCTTGTTTCTTCTCCAGTTATTGAAGCAAGTAAAAACTTCAGATATTTTTTTATGCCGCGGCGGTTGACAGGCAGGGGCGTTTGTTGTACACTTCCGCTCAAGACAGCCATGTGCAAAAATAACTTTTTTACGCACTGCATGATCATGCCCGGCCCGGACTCGGCGTTTTCCCTTTAAGCGCGAGTTCGGGAAATCCCCCCCATCTAACCAATTCCCCAACAACCAAAAATGGAGGCATATCATGTCCAAAACTGTCAAAGAAATCAATCGCAAAATCCTGGATAAAACCGTGCGCGTGGTCACGGCCGCCGAGATGCCGGCAATCGTAGAGGAACTGGGTGCCGAAGGCGCCGCCGCGGCAGTCGACGTGGTCACCACCGGCACCTTCGGGGCCATGTGCTCCTCAGGCGTGTGGCTGAATTTCGGCCACTCCGAGCCGCCGATAAAAATGACCCGTGTCTGGCTCAACGATGTCGAGGCCTATGCCGGGGTGGCGGCCGTGGATGCCTACCTGGGCGTCACCCAGCCTTCCGAGACTTTGAGCATAGGGTATGGCGGCGCCCATGTCATTGAAGATTTGCTGCTGAGTAAACCGGTAGTGCTGCGCGCCGTCTCCCATGGCACGGACTGCTATCCACGCAAAGAGATCCTCACCGAGATCACCCTGGCCGATTTGAACCAGGCGATCATGAGCAATCCCCGCAACGCCTACCAGCGCTACAACGCCGCCGGCAATTCCAGCGCCCACATTTTGCACACCTATATGGGCAAGCTCCTGCCCGGCTGCGGCAATATCAATTACTCGGGCGCCGCGGAACTGTCGCCCCTTATAAACGACCCCGACTATGCCACCATCGGCATCGGTACCCGTATTTTCCTGGGCGGCGGCGTCGGTTATGTCACCGGGTCAGGAACCCAGCACAATCCCGGCGCCCAGTTCGCCACCCTGATGGTGCAGGGCGATTTGAAGCAGATGAAGGTCGAATTTCTCAAGGCGGCGTTTTTTCATGGCTACGGCAGTTCCATGTACATCGGCATTGGAATTCCCATCCCGGTTCTCAACGCCGCCATCGCCAATAAAACAGGCATTCGCGACCGCGACATCGAGACCGATGTCATGGACTACGCAGTACCTTCACACAGCCGGCCGGTCCTGGGCAGGTTCAACTACGAACAGTTGAAATCGGGTACGGTGCGCATCGGCGGCCGCGAAGTGCCCGCTTCCCCCCTGGTCAGCTACAGCAAGTCCAGCGAGGTGGCCCATACTCTGAAACAATGGATCGAGGCAGGGAGTTTTCTTTTGAGCGAACCGGTGGCCAAAATTCCCGCTCAAGGCTCCGCCGAGCCGTTGGCCCTGAAGCCGCCTGCGCAGCGGCCGGATCTTGTTTACAGGCGCCGTCCCACGGTCCTGTCCCGGCCGGCTTCGCCGCTCATCGCCTGGGATGGGGGGTTGTGCTTTTCCTGCGGACAATGCCTGGGCATCTGCCCCATGAAGGTCTTCAGCCGAAACGCGAAGTGGCTGGTGAACGCGGATACGGAGAAGTGCACGGGCTGCGGCCGCTGCGACCGCCTCTGCCCGGTGGGGGCTATTGGCGGAGGGCAGAATGGCCGATGACGTGATCAGGAAGCAATTTCATATCAAGGAAACCCATGCCACGGTGATCGCCGCGGAGCGCTTCATGTCCCTGGCGGAGCGGACGCTGTCTGCGGCCCGGGAAGAGATCGAGACCTATATCACCGGCCAGCCGCGTTTCCTCACCTCACTGGAGCCGCTGCTCATCGACATGGAGGCACCGGGGGTGGCCAGGCGCATGGCCGCTGCCGCCGCCCTGGCCGGGGTCGGTCCCATGGCCGCGGTAGCCGGCGCCATCGCCCAGCTCACGGTTGAGGCGCTGGTCGCGGCCGGCGCCAGCCACGTCATCGTGGACAACGGCGGCGACGTGGTGCTGTGCATCGATCGGCCGGTGAGGATCGGCATCTTCACCGGACCGGCAAAGATCCGCGACATCGCCTTGAGCTTTGAACCGCGGCCGGGGATTTTTTCCGTCTGCACCTCGTCGGGGACGGTGGGTCATTCGCTCTCCTTCGGTCGCGCCGACGCGGCGATGATCGTCGCCGCAAGCGGCAGCCTGGCCGACGCCATGGCTACCGCCCTGGGCAATCGCGTCAGGGAAGCGAGCGATGAGGCCATCGACCAGGCCATCCGCGACACCCAGGCGGACGGGGTCGAGGGGCTGCTGGTCGTGGCCGGCGACCGCTTGGGACTGGGCGGGAAATTACCGCAAATCATCCGCGTTCCCGTCAACACCCGGATCATCAGCAAATCCGAGAGGCCATCATGAAAAAAATCGACGCTGCCGTATTGGGATGCACCGGCCTGGTGGGGCAGCAGTTCATCCGCCTGCTGGATAATCATCCCTATTTCGAGTTATCATGTTTGACCGCATCGCCGCGCTCCAGCGGCAAACCCTTCGGCGAAAGTACAGCCCATGGGCTGCAATTGGCCATCAGCGCAAAAACAAATTCATTGGTCATCCGGGAAACTACAGTTGCAGCTATTATGCAAAGCGGGACGCGGGTCGTGTTTTCGGCCCTGCCTGCCGGCATCTCCACTGAGTTGGAGTTGGAATTACGTAAAAACGGTTTGTATATTTTTACCAACGCCAGCTCCCACCGCATGGATGACCGGGTGCCGGTGTTGATTCCCGAAGTGAATGCTGCGCATTTAGCATTGGCTGAAGAGCAATTACGAGAATTTCCCGGATTCATCGTCACCAATTCCAATTGTTCGGTGGCCGGGATGGCCATGGCCTTGAAACCCCTGACCGCTTTCGCCGTGCAAGCCTTGACCGTTACCACCTTCCAGGCCATTTCCGGAGGCGGCCAACGCGGTGTCGCCGCCTGGGACATCATGGGCAACGTCATTCCCCATATCGCCAATGAAGAGGAAAAAGTCGCAAGCGAAACCAAAAAAATCCTGGGTACGCTGGCGGGAAAACAAATCAGAGATCATGGCCTGGAGATATACCCCTCCTGCAGCCGCGTTCCGGTGCGAGAGGGGCACCTGCAGAGCGTCAGCGTGGAATTTGCCGCTCCGGTCAGCGCAAGCGAAATCGCGGCCGCGTTATCCGGGTTCAGCGCCGAGCCGCAGCAAATGGCCTTGCCGACGGCGCCGCGCCGGCCGATCATTGTGCTCGATGCCCCGGAACGCCCCCAGCCGGCATTGGATGCCTGGGCCGGCGAGCCGGAGCGGGCCCGGGGCATGGCCGTGACCTTGGGCCGGTTGCGTTGCCGGGGCAAGCGCTGCAGTTTTTTCCTGTTAGTGCACAATACAGTGCGCGGAGCGGCCGGTGGTTGTGTGCTGAATGCCGAACTGGCCCTGAAAAAAAAGCTGCTCGCAGGAGAATAAAATGATCAAGGTAATGAAATTCGGCGGCGGCTGTCTCCAGGATGGCCACACTTTTCTTAAAGTGAGCGAAATCATTAGCCGGCAAAAGAGCACCGCCATCGTGGTTTCAGCGGTCTCCGGCGTCACCGAGCAGCTGCTGGCCGCCATCGAACAATCCAAAAAGAGCGAAAAGAATATTACCGCCATCCTGGTCCGCCTGACCCAAAAACATCGCTTTATCGTCGATGAGCTGTGCTTGGCCGGCAGGGAGAAACAACGCCTGCTGGCGGTGATTGCTTCCCAACTGGCCCAGATCAGACGGCTGCTGACCGGCATCGCCTACCACGGCGACTTGACCCCGGCGGTCAGGGCCAGACTGCTCAGTTACGGCGAACGGCTGGCAGCCCGGCTGCTGGCCGGTTTGCTAGTCAGCCAGGGACGGAAATCCAGGGCTTTGGACCCCCACCACATCGGCATATGTACCGATGAAAATTTCGAAAACGCCAGCATCGACCGTGAGCGCACCCGAAAACATTTCGCCACCAGCGTCAGGCCGCTGCTGCAGGGCGGCATTATTCCTGTCATCAGCGGCTTTTTCGGCCGCGGCAGCAGCGGTTCGATAACCCTGCTTGGGCGCAACGGTTCCGACTATAGCGCGGCCGCTGTGGCCTACGCGCTGAAAGCCGGGCAACTGGAAATCTGGAAAGACGTAGACGGCTTCATGAGCACCGACCCGTCCATGGTGGAAACGGCACGCCGGCTTGAGCGGATTTCCTTTGCCGAAGCCGCCGAGCTTTCCTATTTCGGCGCCAAGATATTGCATCCGCGCACCGTGGAACCGCTGGCCGGAACAAAAACCCGGCTTTTTATCAGGAATATGAACCGGCCCGAAAACCAGGGCACCGAGATTTTTTCAGGAAAATCGGGCCGGGATGATGTGGTGGCCTCGATCACAGCCAACCGGCGCCTGTCCAATATCCGCATTCACGGACCCGGTGTCGGTTGCAAGCCGGGCATTATGTCCGACATCAGTTCACTGCTGGCCGCCCAAAAGATCAACATCTATTCGGTCATCACCTCCCAAACCTGCATCAACTTGCTGATCGATCAAAGCGACGGTCAAAAGAGCCTGCAGAAAATCAAAGTGTTGACCAATGGCGTCATCAAGAAAATCGTTCTGGAGGAACACATCGCCCTGATCGCAGTGGTCGGTGAAAAAATGATGGAAAAAGAGGGCATCTACGCGCGGATATTTACGGCCGTGGCCAGGGAAAAGATCAACGTGGAAATGGCTGCGGCCGGAGCCTCGCCCGTGGCCTGCTATTTCATGGTCAAGCGCTCGGACCTGGACCGGGCCGTGCGCGCCGTCCACGATGAGTTTTTTTCGTGATGGATATCGTAGGGGCGACCGGCCGGTCGCCCCTACGCGTTATTCTTTATTTCCGTAGTCGATGTCATCGGGAAGTTCATTGACGTCCTTTTCACCTTCATAGGGAAAATGGAGGCCGAGCAGGCGGCCGGCTTCGGTGATGCCGCTGACCAGACCCTCGTTGAAGTTCCCGGCCTTGAAATCCACAGCCATGGCGGCCACCAGTTTTTCCCAGAAATCCTGGCCGACCTTTTGGTGAATGCCTTGGTCACCGATGACGACGAAACGGTGGCGCGAGGGGACTACGAAGAAAAGGATGCCGTTGCGGTCGCGGGTGGCGCCCATATCCATGCGTTGAAAAGCTTTTTCAGCGGCGCGGCGAACGCTAC
>Ga0268280_1001087_pt1 | contig 19160 bp, 14 predicted proteins | sample saktaG_9_FD_190139 | JGI IMG/M metagenome (GOLD analysis project Ga0268280, IMG submission 190139) | Saline water microbial communities from Sakinaw Lake, British Columbia, Canada - sak_2011_5_24_40m | ecosystem: Environmental > Aquatic > Non-marine Saline and Alkaline > Saline ... | reverse complement strand
CATCTGACCAAACTGCTGTTGCAGAACCCGACCTTGCTGCTGCTTGATGAGCCGACCAACCATCTTGATATCGACTCACTCCGCTGGCTTGAAAATTATCTCCTCAACTACGAGCACAGCTATATCATTGTCTCGCACGACCGTTTTTTCCTCGACAAACTCACCACCAAAACCCTTGAAATCGCCTTTGAGCGCATCAATGAATACAAGGGAAACTACTCCTATTTCGAAAAGGAGAAGGCTGAGCGGTACGAGCTGATGATGGGCCAATATGAGAATGACCTTAAGAAAATGGCGGAGCTCAAAGCCTTTGTTGACCGGTTCCGCTACAAGGCCACAAAGGCACGACAGGCTCAGAGCCGCCTCAAGCAGATGGAGAAGATGGAAAAAAACATGTTCACCCCTGAAGAGGATACCTCACGTATCTCTTTCCGCTTTCCAAAAGCCAACCCTTCAGGACGAGAGGTCATGCGGCTTGAAGGAGTCAAAAAAGCCTACCTTCTGCCTGACGGCACTAAAAAACAGGTGCTCAACAGCATCGACCTGGAGGTAATGCGCGGCGACCGGATTGCCATTGTCGGCTCAAACGGCGCAGGTAAAACAACTTTCTGTAAAATTCTGGCCGGAGAGATCGACTTTGAGGGCAAACTGACGATGGGGCATAATGTTTCCCTTAATTATTTTGCCCAGCATCAAACGGAAAACCTTTCGCAGGACAAAAGCATCTACATGGAGATGATGGACTCCGCCCCCTCGTCCGAAGCACAGAAAAGGGTGCGCGACATCCTCGGCTGTTTTCTTTTCAGCGGCGATGCTGTCAATAAAAAGATCAGGGTGCTCTCGGGAGGCGAAAAATCAAGGGTGGCCCTTGCAAAAATCCTGCTGCAGGCATCCAACCTTCTGATCATGGACGAACCGACCAATCACCTTGACATGCGCTCCAAAGAGATGCTGATCGACTCGCTTGAATACTACGACGGCACACTCCTTATTGTCAGCCACGATCGCTACTTCCTCGACAGCCTGGTCAACAAGGTTGTTGAAATAAAAAACGGCTCTCTGCAGCTCCACCTCGGCACCTATGCCGAGTACCTGGAAACCGCCGAAAAAGCCATTGAAGAAGAACGCAGACTGGAAGCTGCCGGACGTCAGAAAAACACCGCCCAGGCAAAAAGCGCCGAGAAGGAAAAAGAAGAGACAAGAAAGAGTACAGCCGCAAAAAAAGACAAAAAAAGAATCGAAGAGGTAGAACTGAAAATCAACCGCCTTGAGCAGAAAAAAGAGTCACTTGAAACCATGATGGCAACCGAGGATTTCTATAAAAAAAGCCAGGAGGAAACCGTCAGGACACTTGACGGTTATCATGCCCTGTGCAAAGAGCTTGAAGCGCTTTTCAGGGAATGGGAACAATACTGTTCATGAACCCGCCTGAATGTTGTTCATCCCGACCGGCTCGGACGTCATATCGATAAAAGAGAACTCCTGTACTTCTTCGCATTACTAACAATGTCAGTCCGGAGTATATGAAGTAAAAAACAGAATCCGTTATTGTAAAAAGACTTACATCAGGGTTCAGTGTTATCCGGAAGATTGATCCCGTTGGGCAGGGAACCCTGCAGCCATTTTTTAAGAACCTCAGCAAGAAGCTGGGGATCTATGGGCTTTGAAAGATAATCGTTCATCCCTGCCTGCAGACAGATTTCACGGTCCCCCTGCATGGCATGGGCGGTAAGCGCGATCACTGGAATACTGTGGTTGAGTACTCTGGAGAGCGGACTCCTGATGGTACGGGTTGCTTCCAGACCATCCATTTCCGGCATCTGCACGTCCATGATGACAAGATCGTACGGCAGACTTTCAAGCGCTTTGACGGCTTCCGCACCATTTGCCACAACATCGATATGGTAACCGAGTTTACCGAGAATACCCATCACAACTCTCTGGTTAATGCTGCTGTCTTCGGCAAGCAGAAGCCTGAATGGCAGCAGATGACCTTCCACAGGAATTTCAGGCAGAGGAAGGTTTGCCGAAGACGGCAAATGCCCTGCCTTTTGCGGACTGTTCTCAACGCCCGCAAAGGAATCGGTAAAAATAATTGCAGCAAGCGTATCGAACAGATCCGATTGAAGAATCGGTTTTGAAAGACAGGTGGCAAACCCCTTTTCACGGAGGTATTCCTGACTGCACTGACTGCATCTGGGACTCATCATTACAAGAACCGTATCACTGATTTTTTCATTATCCTTTATCAAACTGCTGAGCATAAATTCATTCATATCGGATATTGGCACATCGATCAGTGCAAGCCGGTAAGGCTCTCCGTTTTCGAACGCCCGTATAAGCTCTTCAAAAGCAGGAGCTGTTCCGGATATTTCTTTTACACGGGCTCCCCACGACAGTAACTGCTGACAAAGAACATTGCGGCTGGTTGCATTGTCATCGACGACAAGGATGCGTATCCCGGCGATTGCATCTTTTGAAAACCTCCCGTCATCCACCCTGTTCTTCTGTTTTTTGAAGGGAAGGGTAAACCAGAATTCCGACCCCTCGTTTTCACTGCTTGTTACCCCTATCTCTCCGCCCATGAGCTGAACAAGCTGTCGACATATGGCCAATCCCAGACCTGTACCCCCGAATCTGCGTGTCATGGAGGCATCAATCTGGGTAAAACTCGAAAAAAGAATATCTATTTTCTGCTGTGGAATTCCGATACCTGTATCCCTGACCGAAAAACGAAGCTGAACATCATCATCACTGCAGGAAACAAGGTCGACAAAAACCGATACCTCCCCTTCATGTGTAAACTTGATGGCATTACCGGCAAGGTTATTAAGCACCTGACAGAGTCGTCCGGGATCTCCCCGAAGATACGGGGGGACATCTGGTGAGGCGGCACAGATAAACTCAAGTTCTTTATCCCTTGCTCTTACCGCCATGATCGAAACAAAATCATCAAGTACCCTGCGCAGATCAAAATCAAGTATTTCAAGATCAAGCTTTCCTGCTTCGATCTTTGAAAAATCAAGAATATCATTGATCAGGCTCAGCAGAGACTCCGCACTTGTGAGAACGCCCTGGGCATATACTCTCTGTTCGGCATTCAGCGCAGTATCAAGCAGAAGGCCGGTCATACCGATAACCCCGTTCATAGGTGTGCGGATTTCGTGACTCATATTGGCCAGAAATTCGCTTTTTGCACGACTGGCCGCTTCAGCGGCATGTCGGGAATCAATCAGAGCGGTTTCATGCCGGTGACGGACCTCGGTATTGGTTATGAGCTCGGCAAGAACCCGAAGAAGGGCAATATCCTCCTCACCCCAGAGTTTCTTCTCCCGGACTGCGTCGAAACCGACAAAGCCGAAACACTGCTCAGAGTAGATCAATGGAAAAGTGATCAGGGAAAGAATCCCCTGAGATTCAAGCAGCTTGCGCAGAGAGCTGTTTTCAGCTAATTCGTGAACATCCGGAATGTGTACAAAACAACCCTGAAGATGGCTGGAAATCCATTCCGGCATTGTTGCATTCGGCACATCCTGCAGATTCTGAATTTCAGCGGTAATACCCGGAGCACACCATTCATAGGTATTGCTCATGGTCCCTTTTTCAAAATCATAATGAAACAGGTAGACACGGTCCACAGCTAAAAAATCCCCGACAAGAGCAAGAACCCGGTTGATAGAGTTATCCCGGTCATTGAGCGGTTTATTGACAAAACTGATTGCAAGCTCCATCAGGAGCATCTGAAATGCCGACCTGTGCCTGAGTTCTTCTTCCGATTTTTTACGATCGGAAATGTCACTGTGTGAACCTGCCATCCGGTAAGCAACACCATTCTTGTCCCGAAGCGCCTCACCCTTTCCCAGTATCCACAGATAGGAACCGTTCCGGTGCCTTAATCGAAATTCAACAGTGAAGGACGCAATATCACCATTTAGGTACCGTTCGAGATAGGCCTTGTAAGGGAGTATATCGTCAGGATGCACCCTCTCTTCAAATGTAGCATAGAGATTCGGCAGCTCGTAATCTTCATAACCGATCATCTTTTTCCAAATTGGCGAAAGAAAAAGGGTGTTATCCTGTAAATTCCAATCCCAGATGCCGTCATTACTGCCGTTTACTGCCAGCATATACTGCTCCCTGCTCAGTATCAGCTCCCTTTCCCGATGATTTATGCTCCTGTCCGTACGGCTTAATACGACAATAAGAAAACAGAAAAGCAGAGTGAAAATTATAAAAACTGCCATCCCCGTAATCAAGAGAAGACGGAAAATCCCCCACTTATAAGAGGAAATATCCTGTATCAGAATCATTTTGCCGGTTATGCGGCCTGAAGCATCCTTGAATTCCTTGGAGGTGATTCTCCACTGACGGCCGTTCCAGTCGGCATCTATGCTTCCTGATGGACCGCCGGACGAAAACACCGTATTAAACTCCTGTGGAAAACGGCCGAACGAGGAAAACACCAGCACATCATTACTGAAATGCAGCCAGTCGGAATCACGCTGAAATAACTTCATACCCTCTTCCCATGCGGATCTCTGAAGATATTTCTTGTTGATGAAAAGTGCCACCCCGCGGCCGGGATCAAAATTTATCCCCTCAAGTATGTTTTCGATCTCCCTGCCAAGCTCTATATAGCCGAGAAGCCTGCCATCTTTCACTATAGGCTTAACAACCCGGAACGTATAGGTTCCAAGCGGACCAAGTTCTATGCCGCTTGACAACTTGGCGGTTTTCTCTGCCTCCCGCAAGGTGTACCGGTCAATCCGGTCACCGCTTCTCGACGGATCATGTACACGAAGAAGACATAACCGGGCAGGATCAATAAAATAAAATTGCGTTATCCCGTAATGACTTTCAAGCCCTTCATAAAGCGAAACACTTAGGGAATATAGCCTCTCTTTGTCACGATCACGCAATGCGCCAATTATCGATTTGTCGTGACTGAGTGCCTCAAGGGCTATAGAAATGCTCTCCTTTGATATATCGAGGCTTTTCTGAAATGCTCCGGAAACCTTGACTTCAGAACGTTGAACATCCTCTTCCAGCTTCTGTTTCTGCTGCCACCACAGCAGCAGGCCCAAAAAAACAATAATGCCGGAAATCAACACGACCAGAGAGGGCAGAAGACGCCGAAGGACAGGGCCTGCAACCGCCTCAACCCTGCGCGAAACAAGATAAACGCTGGTCATGACAATAAAACTAACCAGCATCAGACCTATGGGAATGGCCGAACGGGCCGTGAGATCCCAGGCCCAGTCAGAAGCATCGATATCCATGCCGAGAACGGCAATGACCTTTCCACTGTGATGATCAACAAGAGGAACAAAACCGCTGACCCATGTCCCCCACCGGTCGGAGAGAGGCCCTTCTGTATCGACATTTCTTGTACGGAATACCTGCTGGAGAATATTGGAAGCCTCATCGTAAATCTGACCTGCAGGAGATGATGATGCTGAACCCTCCGGTTCGGAATCCACATAAAAAAACACCTTTCCGGCCCCGTTCCTTCCGAGAAGATAGACAAAACGGCACTCGGAAGCGGCGCTGCGGGTTCGGGCAAGCTGTTCCTTAAAATTCACATATGCCGGCTTTTCAAAATCGGAAGCCGTACCGTCCAGTGTTTTGAGCTTCTCCTTATCTATACCCTGAGCCGCCAGAAGAACCTCCCTGAGCATCTGATCACGCATCTGACGATCAGCGTGAACGACAGTCCAGCATGCAAAAATACCACTGGCAATGGAAAAAAATATAAACAGCAGAAAAGGGATAGTGTTCTTTTTCCGTGAAACAGATGCTTGTGTATTCAGAGTTTCCATGATCTTTTCAAAAAAAGTAACCCTCTGTCAATACAAAACATGACGAGCAGACAGATCATGTAAGCAGTGAAACCAGTCACCACCGGCAAGGAATAAATCTGTTCTGAATAGTGCAGGAGAGTGAAAATAACCGGACACGGCCTTTCAGGATGTACCCCGGTATCTCGACCCTGTCTTGAAAATTTACCATTTTTTTCTGTCGCCTTCAAATAATGCTGTCCGGAAGCATTCCGGAATGCGGCTTATCTTTTTTATGATGATCCTGCAGAACAAAGGCCTGCTGCCCGGAAACACTCCGGAAAACATGAAAAGCAGAGGCCATAACGTTAAGTATCATACGTTTTACGGTTAAATTTTAACCCAGCAGTGACGCCGGTCGGAATCAATGCCTGCCTGCAGTACTCTCTGTATCATCAAACCGTCAGAAAAGCCTGCCGCCTCATGAACATTTTTTTCCTTGCTGCGAAGTACTTTGACAAGCCGGTGAGCAAGAAAGGCAAATCCCACGGCAAAAATACCGTGAACGGCAAGCGATGAGTGCCTGATCTTTTCCTGCAACACCAGTTCATCCCAGGGCAGCATCGGTTCAACCAGTTTCCACCGGGGTGCGTCAATCAGGCTTCGCCCCACTTTTGCATCGTCGTTTGCAACCTCCCACAACCTTCCGGCTCCATCGAGTCTGATAGTTTTCAGACTGCCGACCACTTCAAATGAAAACCAGGTGTATGACCCGACCGTCGTTACATGCATCAGCGAAGAGCTTGCAAGAGCAACAGACGAAGGACCGAACTTCATCATCATGGCAAAATTGTCATCCGCTGTAACCGCACAGGGTTTTCCCGACTGGTCGGGACGGTAAGGAATACTCGTTGAGAGACTGCAGGAGACTTCAGCTATTTCCCCGATAAGATAGCGGTTCAGATCAATCAGATGGGATCCTATGGCGCCAAGGGCGCCTCCGCCCTTCGAGGAATCGCACCACCATGACCATGGCTGATCGGGCCTGTTGCGGCTGGCAAGATTGACAACGGTGCGGACTTCATAAACTTTTCCTATCTCTCCGCCGTCGATCATCTGTTTCATACAGCGAACCGATGGATGAAATCTCAGCTGATGATCAAGTACGGCAAAACCGGGAGATGTTGAGGCCACATCAACCATAAGCTCTGCATCCCGGACATTGAGTGCAAATGGTTTTTCGCAAAGCACACTTTTTCCGCTTTCAAGTACACCGGTCACCATTTCAGCATGCAGAAAAGGGGGGGTAGTAACACAAACGAGGTCCAGATCGCATTGCAGCATCTCCCTCCAGTCGGCAAACCCCTGCCGGATATCGAACATCTGCATAAATTTCCGGCGGTGCTGTTCGGTCGGACTTGCCACTGCAGCCAATTCCACATTTTCCATCAGTGAAAAAGCCGGAGCCTGGGCAACTCCGGCCCAGCCACTGCCTAAAAAGCCTATTTTTATTGTTTTTTTCATCAAACGGACATAAAAAAAGGGTGACTGAAATCACCCTTTGCATTGCAACTGAGACAAAAAATTCAGTTAAGCTGTTGAGCTTTTGCCTGACGGGCTTTCTCGATATAGGTCTTCTGGATATCCCTGGAAACATTATAGGCCTTTGAAAGGCTGTCGGAGCTCCAGAGCCTTGCATCGAAAGCCATACAGATATTACGGAGAAAGGGTATGCCGGCTTCGGTTACCCGGACGCTCTTGTCACCCAGAACAACAATGCCGTCGTTCTGCATGTCTTCAAGCCGGTAAAGGGCAATATCAAGTTCGTCGGTGTAAAGCTTCGGATCTTCCCATGAGGTCTCCTGCCTGCACATCAGATTGAGAATATGGCGGCGAAGCACCAGATCCTCGTCGGTCAGCAAGTGGCCGCGGTGCAGCGGAAAGCGCCCTTCATTAACGGCCTTGATGTAGGAAATATCGTCGCGTTCGTTCTGAGCGAAAGCGTACCAGGTGTCGCTGATGGAGGATGAACCGAGCGCAAGCATCATCTGGGTGGTATTTTCGGTATAACCCATGAAATTGCGGTGCAGGGTGCCGTTTTTGGCTGCAATGTAGAGGGCATCTCCTTCAATTGCAAAATGGTCCATGCCGATTTCGTGATAACCTATAGACTCAAGCATCGCGCTTCCCTTGTCGTAAAGTTCCTGCTTGACATCGCCAACCGGCAGATCCTCTTCCTTGAACTTCCGCTGTCCTTCGTACATGTGGGGATTATGGCCATAGGCATAGAAGGCCAGACGGTCAGGCTTGAGCTCCATAACCTTCTGAATGGTATCGGTAATGGTGGCCATAGTCTGCTTGGGCAGGCCGTAGACAAGATCAAAATTAATGGAGGTAAAGCCGATCTCGCGGGCAAGATCAACCTTTTCCTTGACCAGTTCGAATGACTGAAGACGATTGATCTCTTCCTGCACAATCGGGTCAAAATCCTGGATTCCAAAACTCATGCGGCGGAAACCGACGCTGTAAAGCGCTTCAAGATGCTCCCGAGAGGTTGACTTGGGATTGGTCTCAAAACTGAACATGTAGTTGTCCATCCTGTTGACGTTCTTGCAGATACCGTCAATAAGGCGGATAAGGTTTTCCGGACTGAAAAAAGTCGGGGTACCACCGCCGATATGCAGCTCCTTGACATTGAGCCGGCCGGGGAAAACATCGATGTACATCTGCCACTCCTTGAGCAGCGCCTCAAGATAGGGCGTTTCATAGGAGTGATCCTGGGTACGGTGAGCGTTGCATCCGCAGAAGTAACAGTGGTTCTCACAGTAGGGAATATGAATGTACAGGCTGATTCCGGTAGTTTCGTTACTGTCGTTGAAACCTTTGACCATAGCCTCTTTCCACTGCTCCTGGGTAACGCCGTCTGTACTCCAGGAAGGGATGGTCGGGTAACTGGTATAACGGGGCCCGGGATTACTGTACTTTACTGCGAGATTAGTTGCCATTGTTAATCTTCCTCAACAAGTATTATTTTTTTAAATTAACTCTCGGGAAAATACATAAAACTCGGCAATTTCATAAATCATTAGCCAACAGAGCGCCGCAATGTTTGCGGCCAATTATCCTTTTTTTATATGATAAAAAGCCCTTCAGAAACAAACGCTCCTGTTATCGGTATTATCATGGGTTCGGACTCCGATTTCGACATCATGAAGGAAGCCGCTCTGGTCCTTGATGAGTTCGGTGTTGCTTCGGAGCTCTCCGTTATTTCAGCACACAGAACACCGCATGACCTTGAAGAATATGCCTCATCGGCCATAGAGCGCGGCCTTAAAGTCATTATAGCCGGAGCCGGCGGAGCCGCACATCTCCCCGGAGTAACGGCGGCAATGACCGTACTGCCGGTTATAGGGGTCCCGATTTTCGGCACGAAACTCAACGGTCAGGACTCACTCTACTCAATCGTTCAGATGCCTGCCGGTATTCCTGTTGCAACAGTCGGCATTGACAATGCCCGGAATGCGGCACTGCTTGCCATTCAGATACTTGCCCTTTCCGATGATGCCCTGATGGCGGCAATCATTGAGTTCCGCAAAAAGCTTGCTGACGCCTCACGTTTGAAAACCGGGAAAATCAGGGAAAAAATGTATGCGAAAAGCTGATTTCTGGATAGACCGTCTTCAGCTTGCAATTCATCCTGAAGGCGGTTACTACCGTGAGACCTATCGCAGTGCGGGATCATATTCTTTCACCGGGGCCACTCCTTTCAATGGCGCACGATCCTATGCGACAGCCATTTATTACCTGCTCAAAGGCAATGAATGCTCAAAACTGCACAGAATTCATTCAGACGAACTCTGGTTCTTCCATGCAGGCAATCCTCTGACGATTCATATCCTTCCCCGGAAAGGTGACCCTTCCGCCTTCACTCTCGGACTCTCAGCAGAAAAAGGGCATCTCCTGCAGGAAACCGTCCCTGCAGAATGCTGGTTCGGCGCAGCTATCGAGAACCCTGAAAAAGAGAGCTATTCTCTGGTGAGCTGTGTCGTCGCTCCGGGATTCGAATTCAGAGACTTTGCCTTTGCAGACAGAAAGATGCTTTTGAAAAAATTCCCCCTTCACGCTGAAATCATTGGGCGTCTCACCTGAAAAAAAAACGATATCCCTGCAAAAACAGGTATATCCTCAGAAAGACACCTTCATTTGAAAGCTTTCACGTATAGAAGCACGGGCAAATCAAGAACTGATCGCAGAAAATCCCTTCTTTTTTTTACTTTAAACCACTTTCTCTGTCTATAACAGCTATTTTGAAAGAATATGAACCGATACAGATTCACGTATTCAACGAACAGGTCAAACCGGAAATGAAAAAGCGGGTTATTATTGTAGGCGGCGGATTTGCCGGGCTCAATGCGGCCAAAGCACTTGGCAATAAGCCGGATATTGATGTTACCATCATCGATCGCAAGAACTACCACCTGTTCCAGCCGCTCCTCTACCAGGTAGCGATGGCGGCACTTGGAGAAGGCGATATTGCCGCCCCGCTGAGAAACATGCTTGCGAACTACTCTAACATAACGGTCTTCAAGGGAATAGTCGAACACGTCGATATACAGAATAAAATCATCGTAACCGATTTCAGCGATATTGCCTATGATTACCTGATTCTTGCCTGCGGTGTGCAGCATCACTATTTCGGCCACAACCAGTGGGAAGAGTTTGCTCCCGGACTGAAAACCCTTGCCCAGGCAAAAGAGATACGCCGGCGGGTTATGGAGGCATATGAGCGTGCTGAAAGAACAAAAGATCCGGTTGAACGCAAAAAGCTGCTGACCTTTGTGATTGTGGGGGGCGGCCCGACCGGAGTGGAACTTGCCGGCTCGATTGGCGAAATGAGCCGCTACACTCTCTCGAAATTTTACCGGAACATTGACCCGAAACTCACACGCATTTTCATTGTTGAAGCTGCTCCGCGAATTCTGGGTTCATTTTCTCCCGACCTTGCCAGCAAGGCAACCCGGTCGCTTGAGAAACTCGGAGTTCAGGTCTGGACAAACAGCATGGTCAGTGACGTTGATGTAAACGGAGTGCAGATCGGTAATGAACGCATTGAGGCGGCAACCGTACTCTGGGCTGCCGGAGTTGCAGCCGTTGAAATCGGCAAATCAATGGAAGGGGTGGAAACCGACCGGATCGGAAGGATAGTTGTCACTGAAGACCTCAGCATTCCCGGCCATCCTGAAATATTTGTCGGCGGCGACCTTGCACATTTTATAGCTGAAAACGGCACTCCGCTTCCGGGACTTGCCCCGGTCGCCCTGCAGCAGGGTCGGGCCATCGGCAAAAATATCCTGCTCGATCTGAAAGGCAGAACAAGAAAAATTTTCCGTTACAGGGATAAAGGACAGATGGCCACCATCGGGAAAAACAAGGCTATCGTGGAATTCGGCAGCCTGAAATTTGACGGTATTTTTGCCTGGTTCACCTGGCTTCTGGTTCATATCTATTTTCTGACAAGCTTTCGTCACAGAGTCTTTGTACTCATGCAGTGGGGATGGTCCTATTTCACATTCAGCTACGGGGCACGCCTGATCGTCAACAAAGAGTGGCGATTCTATCCTGATAAAGACAACTGTTCAGGACGCACGGAAAAATAACAAGCAGTGATGATAAAAAACATTTCAGCAGCAATGGTTGCCGGTATGCTTCTCGGGATAACCTTTATCGGTATAGCCCTCTATCTTTTGTTATTTCCTGAAAGTGTACCTTCCGGAGCACGAGGTGACATAAGGCTTTATGCCCTCCTTACCGGGGCTTACGGCATATGGAGGCTCATACGTGTTTACCTTGTCTGGAAAGATGCCCAAGAAAATGTTTGAACGGATGAGTATTCCTGATTATTATCAACCATTTGTTCTCCACCCGGCCACATTATCTTTTGAAGAACTGAAAACAGCATGAAATCTCTGCCAGTAACAAAGGAAACCGAACAGCAACTTTTCTTTCATAATTATGCCCGGCTTCCGATCGCCGTAACCCATGGTGAAGGAGTATGGCTGATCAGCGATACCGGCACCCGGTATCTTGACATGATTTCCGGCATCGGTGTCAATGCTCTCGGCTATGGTGACAAAAGGCTCCTGCAGGCGATATGCGATCAGGCGACAAAACTTATCCATGTCTCAAACCTGTTCATGATGCGCCCCCAGTTTGAGCTGGCCGAAAAACTGCTCGCACTCTCGGGCCTTTCAAAAGTGTTTTTTGCCAACAGCGGCACGGAGGCAATTGAGGCCGCCATCAAAATCGCAAGAAAACGGGCGGCAATGGCCGGCGATAACCATAAAAAAGAGGTGCTTTCGCTGAGCAACTGCTTTCACGGAAGAACATACGGAGCACTCTCCCTTACTGCCAAAGCAAAATACAGCGACGGTTTCGAGCCGCTGCTTCCCGAAACCGGCATGATTGCCTTCAATGACATAGAGGACCTTGAAAATAAAGTGTCTGACAGGACAGCCGCCGTTTTCATTGAAGTGATTCAGGGCGAAGGGGGAATTCACCGGATATCTCAGCCGTTTATTGATCGCCTCAAGGAACTGCGCCTTAAGCACAATTTTCTCATTGTTGCTGATGAAATTCAGGCCGGTTGCGGAAGAACCGGAACTTTTTTCAGTTATACACAGCTTGATGCTGATCCGGATCTTGTCTGCCTTGCCAAACCTCTTGGCGGCGGCCTGCCGTTATCGGCAGTGATCGGTTCTGAAAAAGTAGCCGATGTCCTTACCTATGGTAACCACGGAACTACTTTCGGGGGCAATCCGGTCGCCTGCGCAGCCGGTCTTGCCATGATTGCTGCCATTGATGAGGACCGGCTCATGGAGCACGCCGGGGAAACCGGCGCCTATATCAACAGCGAACTGCATAAAATGGCGGCACGGAACCCGCAGATCCTCGAGATTCGTCAATACGGGCTTATGATCGGCATAACTGTTGACAAGGAGGCGAAATATTATGTCGAAAAAGCACTGCAGAAGCATGTGCTCATCAATGCCACCAGCCAGAACGTTATCCGGCTTCTCCCCCCCCTCAACATCAGCCGGGAAGAAGCCCAACATTGTATCAACGCGCTCAATGAAATCTTTACCGAAGAAACAGCAGAAAAAACCCTCTGAGAAAGCTGCGGTTATGCCCCTCGGTGCAGTCAACTATATGATGATTGCCCTTGGGGCTCTTGTGATTGCAGGCAGTTACGGAATCATGTATCTCGAAAGAGAGGTAAACGGGTTTTTCGCCCTTTTTATCAGCCCTGTAACCCTTATAGGGGCTTATACATGGATTATCTTTGCGGTGCTCTACCGCCCGAAACAGAAAAACGGCTGATTTAATCAAGCTGGAACCTGATCGGAACCGTAAACCACACCTTGATCGGACTGCCGTTCTGGATACCGGGATAATATTTGGAATCCATCACGGACTTTAAAGCGACTGCATCAAACACATCACAATCGGCCGGAATGCGTTTCATGACCTTTGCCTTGATGGGCCGGCCGTCTTCGCCGATCAGCACACTGACAAACACCTTTCCCGTAATACCGGCAATTCTTGCCATTTCAGGATAGAGCGGCTTTTTCTGATCAAGAAAACCCGGCATTTTTTCACAGGGAACAAACATAGGCACTTCATCACCAGAAGAGGAACTTCCGGTTCCCGAACCCTGCTGAATAACCTGTTTCAGTTCCTTCTGGGTGGCAACGGTCTGCTCCGCAGGGGCCTCCTCCTGACTGACCTTTTTTATTTTTCCAACATTCGGCGGTGCGGGAACGGCTGCAGATGGGGTGACCGGAGTCGGCTCGGGAATATCAAGAGGGGGAGGCGGAGGAAGCTGCGTCACGCTTGTCACAACTTCATAGCACTCGACCATCGGAGCATCATCCTTGTCAAACAGCCCCGTAAGGGAGGCAATGGTCTGCCAGTTGGCTGTGACAAGCCAGAAAAACGAAAGAAGCACAATTGCGGTAATGACTCCGTGGCTGAGAAAAAGGTGCCCCTGGCGCCGGAGAACAAGGTTACCGTAGTCCAGATTCCGTAAACGGTCGGTATCAAGAAACTCTTCACCGAAAGACCATGAAACTGCTTTGCGGTGAAAGGAATCCTGATGGATTTTATCAAGTTTTGAAGACACCTGAACAAACTCCTTTACTGATTTCTTGCTTAAATAGCCTTCTGTATTTCCAGTGCATCCTGCTCGGTAAAGTCATCCAGGCTGAACCGGCCGATTTTCATAAGGTTGAGCTCGTCAATGATATCGACAAGATGTTTATATCTGGCTTTTTCGCTGATTTTAACGACAATAACCATTTTCTCATTTGCAACGGTCTGCTGCCTGAGCAGGCTGCGCAGCTCCCCGCTTAATGCCATCTGGCGGGTATCGCCCGGATCATAAAGTGCTATCCTTCTCGGTGCTTCCTCTCCGAGAGAACAGTAGGCCATAAAGTCATCGGAAATCCTCAGCGTCATGACATTGGACTCTGCGACCTTCACTTCCACCGCTTCCGGAGGAATATTGATTTCCATGGTGTTTGACTTGGAAAAAGTCGTCGTCAGCATGAAAAAGGTAAGAAGAAGAAATGCCACATCAACCATCGGGGTCATATCAAGATGAAAGCCTATCCTCTTTGACCGCCGTCTTCCTTTCTTTTTGCCGCGTTGTCCGTTTGGAGAATCAACAATACCCATTGTCAGCGAACCTCCTTTTCAAGGACGGTAATAAGATTGAAGGTCAAAAGGTTGGCTTTTTTATAAACCTTGATGACATGGTTGACGGCTTCGAATCCCGCATCGGCATCGGCCCTTATGACCGGCCGCAGCTTCTGATCGGCAAATCGCGCCATGACGACAAATTTATCAAGTTCATCACGCCCGACGCGAAAGTTCTCCGTCAGTTTGAAGCTTTTCAGGGAGTCCTGCATCGCCAGAGAGGAGATACCGGCTGACTGAAGTTTCGGACGGACAACGGCGTTAAAAATTTTCTCCCTCGACTGCTGCGAGGATACACCCATGAAAAAAGTATTGTCACCGCTCACCGTCACCGTAAGTATTCCGGATTCCGGCAGCTTGATATCCGAATGAGATGATGGCAGATCAATCTTTACGACCTCGGGAGGACGAAATTTGGTGGTCAGCATGAAAAACGTCAAAAGCAGAAATGCAACGTCCACCATCGGCGTCATATCGATGCGGAACCCGACCCTTTTAATCTTGATTCTCGACATCAGTTACCTGCCTGCTCTGTTCCGAGAGTATGAATAATATAGAACGCCGCCTCATCGATCATGTAACTGAAACGATCAACCCTGCTGGTAAAAACGTTGTAGGCGACAATACCCATAATACCGCCGAGAATACCAAGTGCGGTATTGAACAGCGCCTCGGAAATACCAAGCGAGAGCTGCACCGCATCTGGTGCCCCGCTGGTAGCCATGGCGGCAAAGGCGCGGATCATGCCGAGCGTTGTCCCCAGAAGTCCGACCATCGTGGAAATAGAGGCAATGGTGGAAATCGATACCAGATTTTTCTCCAGAAGCGGCATCTCCATAATCGTGGCCTCTTCAACAGCCTTCTCCATCTCGCTGACTTTTTTCTCCCGGTCTGTGACATTATACTGAGAGAGTTTTTTATACCGCTCAAGCACGGCACGAAGTACTGCGGCCAGGGAACTCTGATGGTCATCGCATTTGGCAATGGCCTGGTCAATATAGCCTCCGTCGATGTCCTGTTTGAGATTCCGTACAAATTCCGGAATATTGCCCTTTCCCGATGCCTTGTTCAACGCGATGATACGTTCGACAGTATAGGCTATCACCATAAGGATAAGTGACATAAGCACAGAGACAACAAGCCCTCCATTGTAGACGGCATGGAACATTGAACCCGGCGGAGTGGTACCCATCCAGAAATAAAACCCGAGTGAAGCCGCGTAGGTGACAACAATAAGAAGAGCCGTAAATAAACCGTGTTTCATAGACTGTTATTAGTTTTGACTGACCTTGGAAGAAAAACGAATACGTTATGAACCATGCTGTAATTTGCTATAATGCATTGCATATTTTTACCATATCCGGAAATCCTCCGGGGATTCAGGGATAACTGGAAAACCTGTGCTGTTTAAACGCGGCAGGAGATTTGATCGCAAGGCAATAAAAAACAACCACCGTACACGTTGTGAATTTAGTAAATAACCAAGTGATTTTTCAACAGTAATCAATCTCACTGGAAAAATAATACGTGTTCCTGCAAGAATTTCACATACAAAGAACAGGCACATGATTCCTCATACCGTCATTGATGATGTAAGGCAGGCTGCCGATATCGTCGATATTATCTCTGATTACCTGACGCTTCAGCCGGCAGGACGCAACTTCAAGGCACTCTCACCCTTTACCAGGGAGAAAACCCCTTCTTTTGTCGTTTCGCCCGACAAACAGATCTACAAGTGTTTTTCAACCGGCAAGGGCGGCAATGTTTTTTCATTTGTCATGGAAATGGAAAAAGTTTCGTTTCCCGAGGCCGTAGAACTCGTTGCAAAAAGATCAGGCATCGATATCAGCCGGTTTACCGAAAAAAAGACACGCGATGCCGTTCAGGACGACAGCCGGACTGAAACGCTCCGATGGGCGGCAAAGTTTTTTCACGGAACTCTGGTAAGTGAGGCCGGAAAAACCGGTTTTACCTATCTTACCGCAGAACGGGGCATTTCGGAAAAAACCATCAAAAAGTTCGGTCTCGGGTATGCACCGGACGCCTGGGACCGTCTTTTCACAGAAGCCGCCCGGGCAGGCATCCCGCTGGAGCATCTCTCTGATCTCGGCCTTGTCACACAGAACAAACAGAAAAACTCATGGTACGACGTCTTCCGCAGCAGGGTGATTTTCCCTGTTTTTTCAGTCGGCGGACAGGTCGCAGGCTTCGGCGGACGCACTCTGCTCAGTGACCCTCAAGCCCCGAAATATCTGAACTCGCAGGAAAGCGGGCTGTTTGAAAAATCAAAGCTTCTTTACGGACTTAACGCGGCAAAAAATGAAATCCGCAGGATGGAATCGGCTGTGCTCGTTGAAGGGTACATGGATGTACTTGCACTGCACCAGGCAGGCATCTCAAATACCGTTGCCTCATGCGGCACATCGCTGACGCGTTATCAGGCGAAAATCCTTCAGCGTTACACCGGCAGGGTGCTTTTCATGTACGATGCTGATTCTGCCGGGAAAAAGTCAATGATGACCGGTATCGATACACTTCTTGCCGAAGGCATCACCCCCTTTGTCGTCATGCTTCCCTCCGGTGAGGATCCCGACAGTTTCGTCCGGCGTGAAGGAAGGGAAAATTTTCTGCAGTTCGCAGAACATAACATGCTACCGTTTCTGGACTTTCAGATCCGTTTTTTCTCGGAATCGGGAGATTTTGCCCGGCCTGAGCTGAAATCGAAAGCCATCAGAGCAATGATACACACCATTGCTCTGATCCCTGACCGTATCCGTCAGGAACTTTATCTTCAGGAACTATCGGAAAAACTTGCAATCAGCTACTCTGCCCTCCATGAACTGCTCGGCATACAATCAGGAGCAGAAGGGAAAAAAAGAGTTTCAGAGAGAGTTCAAGCGGACGTCAGGACACAGCAGCAGGATAAAGCAACCCTTTCAGTACTTGAAAAAACCTTTTTAAAAGCACTGCTTGAAAGCACCTATTACGGCAATGCGGTTCTTGAATTCGCCGCTTCGCATGAAGAGATGCTGGAATTACCGCACAGGGAGGCTCAGCAGATTTTTACCCATATGATCCGCCGCTACCATGAAATGGCTGGCAGTCCCGAAGAACGGATCGACATTGCATCCGAAATAAGTCAGTTCAGCAATCCCGAATCGAGAGATCTTGCTTCCGGGCTGCTGATTGACCCGCCGGTCAGCAGCAAATGGCTTGAACAGACCGATGTGCACGCTGAAAACGCAAAGCGGTGTCTTGCAATGTTCCTCGATGCGTTCAAAAACCTCATTCTTGAACCGTTGATCCGCCAAAAAGAGATGATCACGGAAAACATCCTGCATGAGAGCGACACGAACAGGGAGATAGCGCTTCAAAAAGAGCATAAAGAACTCACGACAAAAATCAGTAAAACCACTCAGGATTTGAAGGCAATGATTGCAAGCATTCTTGAGAAAAGCTGAAAGGGAAAAACAGCGTGAACCCTCTTATCCTGCTCTGCTCATAAAAAAAGCCTTCCTGCACCAAAAGCGTCAGGAAGGCTTTGAAACCGTTGAGAACCGGAACTGATAACGGACGCACGGAATAAACTCAGCGTGTCATGCCCCGTACCCGTCAAGAGGATGGCAGAGACAGAGCTCCCTGATTTCCTGACGGACAGTTTTGCAGACATCCGCGATATCAGGCTTTTCAGCCGAAGAGATAACCCTGTCAATAAGCCCGGCAATAGCCCTGCTGTCCGCTTCCAGCATGCCCCTTGTAGTCATTGCGGGAGTTCCGATGCGTATGCCGCTCGTTACAAAGGGCGACTTGTCGTCAAAAGGAACCATATTCTTGTTGACGGTAATGCCTGCTGCATGCAGAAGGTTCTCGACCGCTTTGCCTGTAACACTTTTGTTGCGCAGGTCGAGCAGCATGAGATGGTTTTTTGTACCCCCGCTTACGATATTGTATCCAAGATCAATAAACGTTTCAGCCATTGCCGAGGCATTTTTTATGACCTGCAGGGCATACTCCCTGAATTCGGGCTGCAGCGCCTCGCCGAAAGCAACCGCCTTGCCTGCTATGATATGCATCAGCGGACCACCCTGAATACCCGGCATCACCTCAGCATCCATAACCTCGGACATCATTTTCAGCCGCGAACCCGTTTTGGTCTTGATGGTGAGGCCCATAGGGTTCTCGAAGTCAGAGCCCATCATGATCATTCCTCCCCTCGGTCCGCGAAGGGTCTTGTGTGTCGTAGTAGTCACAAAATGACAATGCGGCATGGGATCGCCCAGAAGACCGGCTGCGATAAGCCCGGCAGGATGGGCAATGTCGGCCATCAGGAATGCACCGGCCTTGTCGGCAATCGCCCTGAACGCCTTCAGATCAAAACCCTGCGAATAGGCACTTGCTCCCGCAATAATAAGTTTCGGACGGACCTGAAGGGCAAGCTCCTCAACCCGGTTCATATCGATGCAGCCGGTTTGACGGTCAACACCGTAGGAATGGGCCTCATAAATCTGACCGGAAAAATTGACCGCACTGCCGTGCGTCAGATGTCCTCCATGAGATAGGTCAAGCCCCATAATCCGGTCACCCGGTTTCAGAACCGAAAAAAGAACCGCCATGTTGGCACTTGAACCG
>Ga0268280_1001086_pt1 | contig 19165 bp, 15 predicted proteins | sample saktaG_9_FD_190139 | JGI IMG/M metagenome (GOLD analysis project Ga0268280, IMG submission 190139) | Saline water microbial communities from Sakinaw Lake, British Columbia, Canada - sak_2011_5_24_40m | ecosystem: Environmental > Aquatic > Non-marine Saline and Alkaline > Saline ... | reverse complement strand
GCTAACCGGTATACCATATTCTAAAATGGTTTGTCTTTTTACCTCGTAATAACCGTTTAAACATTCATTTGAAGAGAAGTAAAGACCGGTTATATTCCCCCTGGCATCATCTATTGCCCCATGTAAAGAACATTTTATACCGGGTAGCCATTCATAAGGAGAGGCATCCATCTGTAATAAAAGTCCTTCTTGAGGCTTACGTTCTCTTACGCGATGAGGTTTAGGCGGCCTGTGTTTTCTGGGACTTTTAATACCTTTGGCTTTAAGGATTCTGGATACAGAAGATTGACTAATTGTAATCCCTTCCTGTTCCCTTAAAAGTTCTGCAAGATGGGTATAATTTACCCCTCTATATTTATTTCTAGCAAGAAAAACAATTTCCTCTCTTCTTTTACCAGGGATAGTATGCTTAGGTTTACGGCCTCTATTTTTGTGGATAACAAACACCTCGCCCTCTTTTTTAACACCTGCCTTTAGACGTTTTATCTGGCGTTCGCTGAGGCTTAAAACTTCTGCAGCATCCCTGCTGGTCATCTTATCCTCAATGAGGGATTTAATGACATGTACTCTTATTAATTCTTTTTTGGTCATTAGATATCTCACCTTTTCCATAGTGACATTATTACTGATTAATTTTAAGGTGACAATATCACAGATTAATTACATTTTTAAAAAATTTGTTGACATTGTTAATATTATTGTGTAGTATCTACATATGAATCCATTTAGTAAAATACTATTTCATATAATGAAATTATAAAATATCAAATGAAGGTAACGAAATGGATAAAAAAGAACCAAACTATACGATAAGATCCATTCGAAGAGCAATTAATATTTTGACCTCTCTTGATAAGGAAAAAGGAGGATTGACTTTAGCTGAATTAACCAAAACAATAAATTTAAGTAAAAGCACTACCTTTCGTATTTTGTCAAATTTGGAAGATGAAAGATTTGTATCCAAAGAACAACATACGAATAAATATTATCTTGGTCAAAAAATATTTGAATTGAGTCACAGTATTACACAAGATAGTGATATAAGAAAAATAGCGCTTCCCTTTATGCGGGAATTAAATTATATTACCAAAGAATCCATTTCACTGGATATTCGTTATAATGAATATAGGGTAGCCATTGAAAAAGTTGATAGCACACTTATGGTGAAGAGTGTAGTTGAATTGGGTAAGTCCATACCTCTTTTTGCTGGTGCTGCCGGTAAAGTAATATTAGCGTATTTACCCAAAGAAGAAATGATAGAGATTATAAACCGTACAAATTTCACAAAATTTGCGGCAAACACAATAATTGATTCTATACAATTATTAAAAGAATTGAAAAAAATAAAAAAAGAAGGTTATGCAACAAGTTTCGAAGAACTTATTCCAGATTCCGCTTCAATAGCAGTGGTAATTTTAAATAAAAATGAAAAGGTGGTTGTTTCTTTGTGTATTTCTGGTCCAATTAGTAGATTTGATAATAAAGAAAAAATTATTTTTTATGCTTCTCTACTAAAAGAATTTTCAAAAAAAATATCCTCAAGATTAGATTCGATAGATAATGTTTAGCTTTTAAAAATGATTGCATTTCTAAAATTAATTTATAAAACTTAACACTTTAACTTGCATGAAGGTAACTGGAGAGACTGATAGCAAACATCATAATAAAATTTATTCCAATTTGGTTAAAGATCAAGAGCTTACCGGTATTAATCAAGTCTGGTGTGCGGATATCAGTGCGCCGTAGCAAAGCTACGCAAGAGATGAGGGTGTGGCCCCTCGCAATCGGCTTGTAGGAGCGGGTTGCAAACCACTACAAGCGGCATTCGGTCAAAAGCCAGTGTCGTGAGCGTTATAGAAAAGGCATTATAAAATGTCAGGTGGGAATCATGAAGACGAACAACCGTGAACTGCCGTTCAATTGTCGAAAGTACTTTAGTTGATATCAAAAACGGTTATTGATGTTGAACCGTGATAAGTTTGAGCGACACCTACTTACGGCTCAAGCGGTATCCGGCATAGAGGCAGCGTGAGCATGATTCAGGCTCTTTGTGTGGAACTACGGGAACCTTCGATAGAAATAAAATTGTTCAGATTCATAAAATGAAGACTGAATAATCTATCAAGGGACGGAGCAACTCGTAGTAGTGTGGAAGTCATTGTAATGATGATGGAGCGAAGGGGTTGCGTTATCTAAGTTATGCCCCAATATCAACCGAAAGGGAAGAGTGTTGAGACATGGCAAAATCGTATAAAATATCCAAGAAAATTGTCTACGAAGCGTATAAGAAAGTAAAAGCAAATCAAGGGGCCGCTGGCGTTGATGAAGAAACCATTGAGGAATTTGATGAAAAACTGAGAAGAAATCTCTACAAAATATGGAATCGCTTAAGCTCTGGCAGTTATTATCCACCTCCAGTAAAAGGTGTTCCAATACCTAAGAAATCAGGCGGGATAAGAACACTGGGCATTCCTACTATTTCAGACCGAGTTGCACAAATGGTGGTCAAAATGACGCTTGAACCCGTTCTGGAACCAATTTTTCATAGGGACTCTTATGGATACAGACCTAATCGTTCAGCAATAGGCGCTGTAGGCTTAGTCAGAAAGCGGAGTTGGAAGTATGATTGGGTGGTCGAATTTGATATAAAGGGACTGTTTGATAATATCAGTCACGAGTTGCTTATGAAAGCTGTAATTAAACACAGCCCAAACGATTGGACTACGCTTTATATCGAAAGATGGCTGAAAGCTCCGATAAAAGACTCAGATGGGATAGTTCGGCAAAGGCATTCAGGTACACCTCAGGGAGGCGTGATTTCACCGCTTCTAGCAAATTTGTTTATGCATTATGCCTTTGATAGGTGGATTACCGATACTATGCGTAGCGTACGATTCGTGCGCTACGCAGATGATGCAGTTGTTCATTGTAAAAGCAAAAGCCAAGCAGAACTTGTCTTAACAAATATTGCCAAAAGGTTCAGCGAAGTCGGATTAGAACTACATCCAACCAAAACAAAGATAGTGTACTGTAAGGATGAAAATAGAATTGAAGACTATGAAAATGTACAGTTTACGTTCTTAGGTTACACCTTTAGGCCAAGGAAAAGTAGAGACAAGTACGGCAGAATATACTTAAATTTTCTGCCTGCTGTCAGTCGAGATGCAGTAAAAGCAATGCGCCAAACTATAAGAAATTGGCACATTCAACTAAAGAGTGACAGAGAACTTGTGGAGATAGGTAATATGTTTAATTCCACACTGAGAGGCTGGAATAATTATTATAGTCGATTTTATGAATCAGCAATGTATGCTGTCTGGAAACATTTGAATATGTATCTTGCAAGATGGATGCGAAGAAAATACAAACAGTTAAGTGGACATAAACGAAAGGCAACTTATGAATTAGGAAAGATTGCGAGGCAAAATCAGAAAATCCTCTTTCATTGGAGCCTTGGATATTTACCATCGATTGGATGATGGGAGCTGGATGAGCTGAGAGGTTCACGTCCAGTTCTGCGAGAGGCTGTGGGTGAAATTCCCATGGTCTACTCACCCCCATATCAGGATACTTAACGGTTTTGTCTACCTTGCTGCCATCCTGAATATCTATTCACGCAAAATATTTGGTTATGCTATCGCTGCTTTAAGTATGGCTAGAGCTACCAGAAATACCGATAACCTGATTCATCATTCAGATCAGGGTAGTAAGTTTCCTGTAAAGATTACATTAAAATACTTAAAGATAATAGTATCAGAATAAGTATGTCCGGAAAAGGCAATCCTTATGATAATGCCACAGCCTGAAGCATTCTTTAAAACCCTAAAACAAGAGGAGGTGTATCTATGATAGTATGAAACCTTTTCTGATGTAATAGAAAGGATTCCCTATTTTATTGAAGATGTGTATAACAGGAAAAGGCTGCATTCCTCTTTGGGCTATCGGCCTCCAGAGGAATATAAGATGCAACTGGCAAAGAATAGCTCTCGGGAATGCATGGTGTGTTAAGACTTAAAGTGTCTATCCTGAGGGATTCACTCCAATTTGGAGCTTGTGGTCCTTCGATTACTGCTAGATATTTATTTCCTTCTATTATTACTGTTTATGTTGGCGCAGTTTTTTTCAAGGAAGAAACATCCAATCCCATGGGTACTGTTATAACTGCTATTCTAATATCTCTTATGGAAAATGGTTTCTTGTTAATAGATGCTCCCCTTGCTGGTAGAGAAGTTTTACGGGGGATATATTGCTCTTTACGGTTGTTGATATGGTTTCTTCAATGAGAAAGGGAGGTATTCCTGAGATTAAAATGGGATAAAAGGCATTTTATTTTAGATTTCAATAAATTTTATTGTGAGTTAATAAAATCAAATAAAAGGAAAGTTGAGGAAAAAAAATGAAAATAGGTATGAATTTACTATTATGGACTGCCCGGCCTGATTTTAAAAAAAATGAAAGTTTGGTTAGACAGATAAAAAATTGGGGTTTTGATGGTATCGAACTACCTGCGAGTGCAGTTAACGAAAAGGACTGTGAAAGATTTAGAAAGCTTTGCAAGGAACTTCAAATGGGAATAACAACTGTAATGGCTTTAAATGGTAACGAATGTGATCCGATTAGCGATAATATGAATAAAAGAGATAAAGCTGTAGATGAAATAAAAAAAGCAATTGATAAGACTGTTGCTCTAGGAGGAGATATTCTAACAGGACCATTATATCAAGGAATAGGAAGTTTTTCTGGCCAGGGGCCTTTAAAAAATGAATGGTTACGAGCAATTGAAACAATCAGTAAAGTTGGAGAATATGCAAGTAAAGTTAAAGTCAAATTAGCCCTTGAGCCGCTAAATCGCTATGAATCATATTTGTTTAATACTTTAAGCGATGGTTACAAGTTTGTTAAAGATGTTGGAATGGATAACATAGGATTATTGGCAGATACCTATCACTCTAATATTGAAGAAAAAAATGTTAAGGAAGCTTGGGAAAAAGTAATTGACAAGATATATCATGTACATATAGCTGAAAATGATCGTGGCACACCTGGGAGTGGACATGCTATACCTAAAGAAATATTTAAGATGTTAACAGAAGAAGGCTATGATGGCTGGCTTGTTATAGAAGCATTTAGTAATAAATTGCCTGATTTAATACCCTCAATGCATATTTGGCGTTCGTTTACCCCAACTGATGACGAGGTTGCTATTGATGGTTTAAAATTTATCAGAGAGATGCTACTACAAACCGATAACGTAAGGTAATAAGATTTAATCTAGGTAGTTTTAAATTAAGTTATCAAAAATATATTTAAAGGAGAGTAGTAAAAATGAAAAAGAAACTTGACAAATCTTTGAAAATGTACGAGAAAGCTTTAAGGCTAATTGGTGGCGGTTCTCAAATGTTAATTAAACGGCCGGATATATTTAAACCTGCAGAATACCCTATTTACGCTGAAAGAAATGAAGGGCCATATTTTTATGATGTAGATGGAAATAAATACATAGATTATTTGCTTGCCTATGGAGCAATTCTTTTTGGATATAATTATAAACCGGTAATGGATGCCGTAATAGAGCAGATAAAAAAAGCAACCATTCATAGTATTAATAACCCTATAGAGATTGAGTTAGCGGAAGAAATGGTTAAAACGATCCCCAGTGCTGAAATGGTTAGATATTTTTTATCAGGATCTGAAGCAACGAGTGCTGCAGTAAAAATAGCAAGAGGATATACAGATAGACCAAAAGTTGTTAAATGGGGATATCATGGATGGCATGATTGGTGTGTAACTATCAAGGGCGAAATACCGCAAAATATGAAAAATTATATGAAAATTATGAACCTAGAAAAAGGCCTTATTAATACTGTTCCAATGGAGACAGGAAAAGACACTTTGGAATTTACCTATAATAATTTAAATTCCCTTAAAGAAGTTATGGAAAAAGATGGAGAGAACATAGCCTGTGTTATCATGGAACCATTCTATATGGATCCTCCAGAAAAAGGTTTTTTGGAAGATGTTATTAAAGTTGTCCATAAATATGGAGCAGTCTACATTTTAGATGAAGTAAAGACCGGTGGACGAATTTCCCCTGGTGGTGCACAGGAATACCTTAACATCGTTCCTGATCTTTCTGTATTTAGCAAAGCAATGGCAAACGGATATCCTTTCTCAGCAGTAGTAGGTAAAAAAGAAATAATGAAAACTTGTGATCGTTTGTGGTATGCAGGTACAAATTGTGGGAATGCTGTTGGGATTTCAGCCGCACTTGCAACAATGCGTGAAATAAAAAGAACAAATACTATAGAACATATATGGAAACTTGGTGAACAATTAATGGATGGAGTTCGTTCAATCATTAAAGACTTGGACATTGAAGATGTAGTAAAGATTTGTGGATTACCACCCATGCCATATATTACTTTTACGATTGGAGATAGAATCATTGAGAAAAATGGTGCTTTTCTTTCCGAATGTATCGATAATGGAATATTCTTGCCAAAAGAACATTGTGCCTATATCTCTTACATGCATACCAAGGAGGATATTAATAAAACTTTGGAAGTTATGGAAAATGCTTTTAAAAAAGTTAAGGAATTAGGATAGATTAATAAATTTATAAATAGGAAAAGAGGTAGGAAAATGATTATAGAAAGCAGTTGCTGATGCTTTTGGCATGGATTATGTGCCGTTAAAAGATGTTTTAGAAATATTTTTTAAGCACTAAGTGACAAGATGTAAGATAGTAATTGAGCTAATTTTGAGATATATAGGGAAGAACATGCAGTCTATTATTTAATAAAACAAGGAGGGGAAAAAGTGAAAGGAAATTTTGGTAAATATATATATATTGATTTAAGCACAAAAGAAATTAGAGATTATCCTATACCCGAGGAATGGTACAAGAAACATTTAGGAGGAAGAGGCATTGCAGCTAGGATACTTTTAAAAGAATTAGATCCGAAAGTGGATCCTTTTTCCGAGGAAAATATCCTTGTTTTTGCCTCTGGTCCTTTTCAGGGTCTAGGAATTGCCGGAGGAGCTAGGTTTTTAGTAATGGGGAAGTCTCCAAAAACTAAAAATTTGAACGATTCTTTTTGCGGCGGTACCTTCGGACATATATTAGGGAAATCTGGTTTCGATGGAATCATTATAAAAGGGAAAGCTAAAAATCCGATTTATATATCGATAGATAACGGAAAAGCTCAGGTATTGCCCGCTGAATATTTATGGGGATTGGATCCCAAGCAAGTTGAAGATAGGATTAAAAAGAAACATAAAGGTGCTTCAATTGCCTGTATTGGTAAGGCTGGAGAGAACCAAGGCATGCAATCTTGTATCATGGTTGACAGGACACGTACAATTGGAAGACCGGCTTATGGAGCCATTATGGGTTCAAAAAATATCAAGGCAATTGTGGTGAACGGTCAACAGAAAAAAGAGCTTGCAGATGTGGAAAAATTTAAACAGTTAAAAAAGATATTTGCAAAGAAGGTGGCTAATTCTGGATTTGCTCAGTTTTTAAAGCAATTCGGAACATCAGGCATCTTGGAAGGTTTGAATAGCAACGGGATGCTTCCCACTAAAAACTTTCAAAATGGACAATATATTAATTCTGGTAAAATTAGCGGAGAGAGTTTAGTAAAAAGTAAAGTATGGGTAAAAGGTGAAACCTGTCCAGGTTGTCCGATTACTTGTAAAAGAGTGGTAAAAGGATTTTATAATAAGGAAGAATTTGGATCAGAATGGGGTGGACCTGAATATGAGACAATGGCTGCTTTTGGTTCTAACTTACTGAATGATGATTTAGAATCAATCTGTTTATTTAATAAAAAATGCAATCAATATGGTTTAGATACGATTAGCATAGGAGTTCAAATATCTTATTTAATGGAAGCTACAGAAAAAGGTTTATTAAAAAGAGAAGATCAAATAAAATGGGGAGACACTAAAGCCATAGCTGAATTAATTGATAAAATTGCCAACCGTGAAGGAATTGGTGATTGGATCGCAAGGGGTATTGAATTTCTTACAAACAAGGTTGGAGATGGTTCATTTTTTATACACTCTAAAGGACAGGAAATTCCAATGCATGATCCCAGAGGAAAATATTCTATGGCAGTTTATTATGCTACTATTCCTAGAGGAGGAAATCATATGTCAGGTACGCACGATCCTAATCCTCCTCACAAAGAGTTAAATTTACCTGATAATCCTCGTCATAGTTGGGAGAATAGAGCTAAAATTGCAGGTGAATATTTAAAATTACGTTCTTTTGGGAATTCTTTAATTTTATGTGCTTTTACTTCAGGTTTGGCAGATGGAGATGATTATCTTTTCCCCCAAATCAGGGAAATGTTGGAAGCAATAACTGGTCAAAGTATTGATGTTAAAGAAATGTTACTTGTAGGGGAAAGGAATTATGGTTTACTAAGATTTTTTGCGGAAAAAGCAGGATATACTAGAGCTGATGATAAATTACCACAAAGATTTCATAAAGCTCAGCCTTCTACAGGTTATGTAATAGATAAAGAGATGTTAGAATTTACTATTGATGAATATTATAGAATATATGGTTACGATAAATATGGACCAGGGGAAAAAAGATTAAAGCTTCTAAATATTTCTGATGTAGTGTAACAATCTAAAATAAATTATAATAAATAATACAGGAGGTAAACATGGAAATTACTGAAAGCATAGTTACAAAATTAAAAAAAATAGCTGACGAAAACAGAGAATTAATTGTCAAAGTTGCACAAGAAGCAGGAGGCGGACATTTTGGAGGCTCCCTTTCGGAAGTAGAAATATTGACTGCTTTGTATTGGGGAATATTGAAAGTGGATCCAAAAAACCTGACTTGGCAGGAAAGAGACTACTTTATTTTAAGTAAAGGGCATGGATGTGCAGGTTTTGGACCTATTTTAGCGAAAAAAGGTTTTATTCCCATGGAAGATTTAAAAACATTTAACCAATTAGGTGCTTGTTTTGGCATGCACACTACCTTAAAAATGGCAGGAGTAGAACATCCTACTGGTTCATTAGGTCATGGTTTATCCACAGGGCAAGGCATAGCTTTAAGTCTTAAATTGGATAAGAAACCTAATCGTGTTTTTGTTCTGCAAGGTGACGGAGAGTTAAATGAAGGAACTGTTTGGGAAACGGCTATGTCAGCTTCTAAATTTAAATTAGATAATTTAATTACTATAATTGATCGAAATAAGTTGAGTATGGATGGCCCGACCGAAGAAATAATGCCTTTGGAGCCGTTAGCAGAAAAATGGGAAAGTTTTGGCTGGGCAGTCAAAACAATTGATGGACATGATATGAAAAGCCTTCTTGACACTTTAAATCAGGTTCCTTTCCAGAAAGATAAACCCAGTTGTATTATTGCAAATACCGTGAAAGGCAAAGGGATTTCCTTTATGGAAGGTAAATACCAGTGGCATTATGGGTATATGGATAACAAGCAGTACAATGAAGCTAAAGTAGAATTAGGATAGATAATAGCAAAAAGTTAAATTATCAAATATAGTAAATAAAAGATTCGAGGAGGAAAAAAATGGCAGGACAACAGGGTTTTACAATGAAAAGTTTGGAATATATGTCTGGAAGAGATGCTTATGGAAAAATTATGGCAGAAATAGCCAAAGAAGATGAAAGAGTGGTTCTTCTCACTGCAGATGCCCTTGGTAGCACGAAAGGAACCGCTTTCTATAATAATGCCCCAGATAGAGTTTTTAATATGGGTATTGCAGAATCAAACATGGTTACTACTGCAGCAGGGCTAGCTATAGCAGGTAAAATTCCTGTGGTTGCTGGTTATGGTTTTCTTTTAGCAATCCACGCAGCAGAACAAGTTAGAGTTGATATTTGTTATGCTAATAAAAATGTAAAATTAGTGGCCACGGCTACTGGTCTTGCTATGGGAACAGGAGGATCAACACATCATTGTATCGAAGATGTTTCTATTATGAGAGCTTTTCCTAATATTACAATTGTATCTCCTGCTTCAGCGATAGAAACAGCAATTGCTACCAGGGCCTGTATCTTAGGACATGTTGGACCTCTTTACCTTAGATTAATCCGAGGAGTAACCCCAGAAATATATGATACTGAGGATATCGGATTTGAAATCGGTAAAGCAATTATCTTAAAAGAAGGAAAAGATATTACTTTAATTGCAACAGGTGAACCAGTTTACTTGACTTTAAAGACAGCTAAGGTTTTGGAAAAAGAAGGGATAGATGCCAGGGTATTAAATATGCATACAGTTAAACCGATAGATGAAAAAATTATCTTAAAAGCTACAGAAGAAACCAAAGGTATAGTTACCATAGAAGAAGGCAATGTGATTGGTGGTTTAGGAGATGCAGTTGGCTCTGTTGTATATGAAAATGATAAAACAACTAAAATAAGAAAGATTGGAATCAATGATGAGTATTGTAAGATTGGCTCTACCGAAGCGCTTTGGGAGTACTATGGAATAAGTGAGGATGGGATAATAAAAGCGGTTAAATCAATATTAAAAAAAAGAAAAAAATAATGAAAAAGACAGAGCGTGCGCAGTTACCGGGATAAAGAAATTTCGAAAGATGTATTACACCATGTATTGGAAGTGGGCAGGTTAGCACCATCAGCCAGCAATAAACAGAACTGGAAATTTATTGTAGTAAAAGATGAAGATTTAAGACAATTACTGGTTCCTGCTTGTAAAAACCAGGGATCAGTAGGAGAGACTCCGGTAATTATAGCGGGGTGTGCTACTGATCCTGATTATGTGATGACCTGTGGAGGGCATAGCTATTCTATTGACTTGGTGGCAATCACTCTTGATCATATGAGTTTAAAAGCAGCCTCCTTATTGTACCTTTGAACGAGTATTTACTTTTTTATTTTAGAATTATTTTTGCTAGTAGTCAATATCCGAGTAACCAGTAATTTAAAATATATTTTTAAAAAAGAAGGATTTTTAAAATAAATATCGTATATATGAAATAGTATTATAACGAAAAAAGGTTGCACAGGATGAAACAAAATAAAAAAAGTAGGATACAATCCTTAGAACGTGGTTTCGAAATATTAAAGTGTTTTTCTGCTGATAAACCGATACTTAGGCTTACTGATATAACAAATAAACTTGACATTTCGAAGGCTACTGTTTTTCGCTATATATCCACACTTAAGGATTTGGGTTATCTAAGGAAAGATGATGAATTTAAAGGATATAAGCTTACTATTAAAGTATTAGATTTGGGATTTGCTGCTCTAAATACTTTGGGTTTTTTAGGCATTTCGACTCCTTACTTAGAAGAATTGGCCCATCGGTGCCAAGAGTCTGCAAGTATGGCAGTATTAGATGAATTTTCTGTTGTTTATATTGCACGCTCAGCCACAAAAAGATGGATGAGTACAAATCTGCAAATAGGAGCCAAATTACCCGCTTATTGTACTTCTTTAGGAAGAGTTTTATTAGCTTATAAGCCATTTTCTGAATTAAAGAAAACTTTAGAACAGGAAAAATTGAAATCGTATACTTCATATACAATTACCGATTTAGATGTTTTACAAAAGGAATTAATAAAAATTAGAGAAAATGGCTATGCAATAAATAATCAAGAATTAGAAATCGGTTTACTTTCCTCCGCTGCACCAATATTTGATCACAAAGGAGAAGTGGTTGCAGCAATTAATATTTCAATGTCATCTGCAAGAGTATCTCTTGATGAGTTAAAGCAAAAATTTATTCCTATACTCGTTAAAGCAGCTAACCAAATTTCCAATGCACTTATGTATCATTAATTGTGTTATTTGTCATATTTATTTTTAAAATAGATCAGTAAATTATTGTAATAACAGAAAATTTGTATAACACTTTTCAAATGTCAATTAAAAAAGAAAGAAGATAAATTTATTGAAGTATAAAAATGCATTTAATTTCAAAGAAAAGGTTATTTTAATTACTGGCGGAGGAGGAGATATTGGCAAAGAATTTGCAAGGGCATTTACAGAATGCGAAGGAAAAACAATAGTTGCAGATATTTCTTTGGAAAAAGCACAAGAGGTTTCAAGTGAAATGAATAGTTACGGCGGAGCTTCCCTTCCCGTACAAGTAGATGTATCTAATATCAAGAGTATTAAATTTATGGTAAAGAAAATTATAGAAAAGTTTGGGAAAATAGATATTTTATTGAATCATGCTGGCATAAATATTAGAAAACCCGCAGTAGAATTTGTCGATGTTGATTGGGAAAAGGTTATTAATGTAAACTTGAAAGGTGAATTTTTTGTAGCTCAAGAGGTAGGAAAATATATGATAAAAGAAAAAAGGGGAAAAATTATTAATACTGCTTCTGTTTCTGCAGTAAGAGGGCACCCTAATTTAGCCATATACGCAGCTAGTAAAGGAGGAATTGTTCAGTTTACAAAAGTATTAGCTAATGAATGGGCTAAATTTAATATAAATGTTAATGCTATTGGCCCAGGTTATCTACTAACCAAACAAACTAGACCTTTATTAGACGATAAAGAAAAATACAATTCTATTTTGAATAAAATACCTATGAGAAGATTAGGTACTCCAGCCGACATAGCAGGAGCAGCGTTATTTTTAGCATCAGATCTATCTGATTATATTACTGGACAAACTATATTTATAGAAGGCGGAAGACTAATAGATTAATAGAATTATTTGGTATTGCTAGTGAAATAGCTGAATTTTTTTAAAAAACAGGAAGGAGCATAAGTAAGAAAGAATGAATTCGAATAAATGGACTAATGAGTACAAAAATAAATTATTAGATGTAAAAGACGCTGTTAAGAAGATTAAACCAGGTGATTATGTTTTTGTAGGAGCTTTTGGAGGACAGCCTCTGGCCATTGAAGAAGAATTAGTTAATCAAAAAGAACGTTTAAAATTTTTAACCATTGCTCAAAGTACGGTATTTGGTCCTACTAAACTGATTGAACTTGGAATGGAAAAATATTTTCGTTATATCTCTTTATTCTCTACGAAAGATATTAGAATAGCAATTAAAGAAGGTAGAGCAGAATATGTCCCTTGCTTTTTTTCTGAACAACCTAACTATATTGAAAAATATTTTTCACCCAAAGGGGTACCTGATGTAGCCTGTGTCCAGGTTTCTCCTCCCGACGAAAGCGGATTTTGTAGTTTAGGAGTAAGTGTTGACGTAGCTCGGAGGGCGATTGATTGTTCAAAATTGATTATTGCGGAAATAAATGAACAAATGCCGCGGGTACATGGTGATTCGTTTATTCATATTAGCAAACTTAATTATATCGTTCAGAATAATAGTCCTTTACCGGAGATCAAGGTGCCAGAAGGTGATGGCATATCTAATAAAATTGGTGAATATATTGAACAATTTATCGAAAATGGTTCAACTTTACAATTAGGTATTGGCACTATTCCGAATGCAGTACTTAACACTTTAAAACATAAAAAAGATTTAGGAATACATTCTGAAATGATATCTGATGGAGTAGTTGATTTGATAGAATTAGGAGTAATAAATTGTAGCAAAAAGACTTTTATGCCAGGCAAAATAGTAGTTACTTTTTTAATAGGCACTAAAAGATTATACGATTTTGTTGATGATAACCCTATGATTATGATAGCTCCTGTTTCATTTACAAATAATCCTAATGTAATTGCTCAAAATGATAAAATGGTTTCGATTAACTCTGCATTGCAAGTTGATCTAACAGGTCAGGTTGCTTCTGAGGCGATTAATTTTTCCCAAATTAGTGGGGTAGGAGGCCAAGTTGATTTTGTTCGTGGTGCTAAGTTAGCAAAAGAAGGAAAAAGCATTATAGCTTTCCCATCAACAGCCAAAAATAGCACAATCTCTCGAATTGTTTGTGGACTTAACGTAGGGACATTTATTACTACTTCTCGAAATGATGTAGATTATATTGTGACAGAATATGGAGTAACTCAATTAAAGAATAAGAGTGTTAGGGATAGGGCAAAATCATTAATAAAAATAGCTCATCCTAAATTTAGAGACGAGTTAGAGAAAGAAGCTAGAAAACTTAAATTACTATAATAAATTGCAAAAAAATAAGCATTGCTTCGAAAAGAAAAAAAATAAATAAAAAATTATATATTCTTCTTTCTTGGGGGAGGAAAATTGTGGAAAAAATATTAAGAATAAATATGTCAGAATTAACAATTAAAGAAGAAAAGGTAGCTGATAAATATAAATATTTAGGTGGTAGAGGTCTGACATCATCAATATTATTAGATGAGGTAAATGCAGGTTGTTATCCTTTAGGAGAAGAAAATAAGCTAATTGTTGCACCGGGTTTGTTGGCAGGAACAACCTTATCCAGTTCTAATCGCTTATCCGTAGGCGCAAAAAGCCCTCTTACCGGAGGTATCAAAGAATCAAATTCCGGTGGGACAGTTGCCTATAAACTTGCAAGATTAGGTATAAAAGCAGTAATTTTCGAAGGAAAATCGGTGCAAGACATTCCGTTAACGATAAAAATAGATAAAAACGGGATTACTTTTGAAAAAGATCCGGAAATAAAAGGTTGCAATTGTTATTATTCTACAGAAAAGCTTTTTGAAAAATATGGTTCCAAGGTTGGAATTATGGTAATAGGTACTGCTGGAGAGCGGAATCTATTAACTGCCTGCATAAACTGTACAGATACAAATGGTGAACCCTGTAGAGTTTTAGGCAGAGGTGGTATGGGAGCTGTAATGGGGAGTAAAGGCATAAAAGCTATCATTGTTGATGACAAAGAGATTCAAAACGATATGCAGAAAAAGCCTGAAATAAAAGAGCTAATAAAAGAATTTGCCAAGAAATTAAAAGGGAACGTTGTTACGGGTGAGTTTTTCCCGAAGTATGGGACGGCAAGAACGCTTATGATTTTAAATTCTTTAGGAGGGCTACCAACAAAAAATTTCTCATTGGGAAAATATGAAAAAGCTGAGAATATCTCTGGAGAAAAAATGGCAGAAATTATCTCTTCAAGAGGAGGTAAAACAACCCATAATTGTATGCCGGGATGTGTAATCAGGTGTTCCAATACCTTTGTAGATAAAAATGGAGAAAAAGTTGTTTCATCATTGGAATATGAAACCTTATGTTTAATGGGTTCTAACTTATGTATAGATAATTTAGATGATATAGCAATTTTAAATAAACTTTGTAATGATTACGGTGTGGATACTATGGATGTAGGAGTTGCGCTGGGAGTCTTGGCTGAAGCTGAAACAGGGATAATGGAATTTGGAGATGCATGTAAAGCGATAGAACTAGTTAAAGAAATCGGAAAAGGAACACCTATAGGTAGAATAATTGCCTCAGGTGCCGGAATGTGTGGGAAAATATACGGGGTAGAGAGAGTACCCGTGGTAAAGAATCAAGCAATGGCTGCATACGATCCCCGAGTTATTAAGGGAAACGGTGTTACTTATGCTACATCCCCGATGGGCGCTGACCATACTTATGCAAATACTATCACTCTTCAGACAAATCATTTAGATCCAAAGGGTAAAGTTGAAGCATCTAAAAACCTTCAAATATTCACCGCAGTCTTGGATTCATTGGGATTCTGTATTTTTACAGGAAGGATATTATCTTCTGAACCAGGTTTTTTAGAAAAAATCGTCAATACATATACTGGGTGGAATGTTACATTTGAAGAGTTAAAAGAAATGGGTAAATCTGTTGTGTTGAAAGAGAGAAAATTCAATAAAAAAGCAGGTTTTACAAAGATTCATGATAGAGTTCCTGATTATTTTACAAGAGAACCTTTAAAACCTACTAATGAAATTTTCGATATTAAAGATGAAGAATTAGACCTAATGTTCAATTAATAATTTATCTTTTAATGTAAAATAAAAAGTTGATTAACAAAAATTATGTTGTTTAAAAAACGAGTATTATGGGATATTTGTTATTAGGTTTGCTAAAAAATATTAATTTAATATTTTTTACAAAATAAATAGTTAAATGATGTTGGAGGCTGAAATGGAATTAACTAATGAAGAGGTTTTATTTTTAGAAGAAAAAGCAAGAGAATTAAGATTATTAACAATTGATACAACTTTTTGGGCCAAGGGTGGTCATGTAGGCGGAGGTTTAAGTGTCATTGATGTGGCTGTTGCTTTGTATTACAAATTTTTAAATATTGATACCGGTAATCCATCTTGGGAAAAAAGAGACCGTATTATCTTTAGTAAAGGCCATGCGGGTATTTCAATAGCTTGTATCTTGGCAGATAAAGGTTTTATAGATAAAGAACAACTAAAAACATATAATCATACAGGGTCCAAGCTTGGTATGCATCTCAATAAGTCAAAGGTAACCGGGCTTGATGCATCAACTGGCTCTCTCGGCCATGGCCTTTCTATTGGTGCGGGAATTGCTGCTGCTGCCAAATATAGGAATGAGAAATATAAAACATTTGTAATTCTTGGAGATGGAGAATGTAATGAAGGCTCCATTTGGGAAGCAGCATTATTTATTAATCATTACTGTCTTTCCAATTTAATTACAATAGTCGATAGAAATAAACTAATGTTTGACGGAAGTACTAAAGAAGTAATGGAAATTGAACCATTCAAAGCAAAGTGGGAAAGTTTTGGATTTAATGTGCTTGAAATTGACGGCCATAATTTTAAAGAAATTACTTTGGCACTTGATAAGGCGTTTAATAACAATGATAAACCTACTTGCATAATTTGTAATACGGTAAAAGGCTGTGGGATAGAAGAAATAGAAGGGAATTACAAATCTCATTATATTAGCATTAAAGATGAAGAAGTTTTAGAAAAATATAAAAAGTTAATTAACGCATACCATGACGAGAGGAAGAAAAAATGGGAAAATTAAAAATTACTCAAGAAAATATTAATCTTTTATCAACAGTAGAATGGTTAACTTATACTATATATGATCTTGCTGAGAAAGATGATAAAGTAATTGCTCTTACAGCAGACCTCGGAACATCGAATAAATTTGTGCAAATGTCAGAATTTACACCCAGTAAATATTTCAATGTTGGAATTGCCGAACAGAATCTTGTCGGAATATCCTCAGGGATGGCTTTATCCGGATTGATTCCATTTGTTGCTGCTTTTTCAGGTATTCTCACTAAAAGAGCACTGGAGCAAGTATATTTAGACGTATGCTATCAAAATTTGAATGTAAAATTAATTGGAACTCATGCAGGACTTTCTTTCTCAACCGCCGGGTGCACCCATTTTTCTAACGAAGATATTGCAATTATGAGAGCGATTCCAAATCTGATAGTTCTTTCCCCGGCAGACGGACCTGAAATATCAAAAGCAGTCATTGAAGCATACAAGCATGATGGACCGGTTTATATTCGAATTAACAGGGGAACAGATAAAATTGTTAATAAGGATATAAACTATTCATATAAAATCGGAAAAGCCATAACCTTAAAAGAAGGAAATGATTTAACGATTATCTCTACCGGAAGAACCGTATATAACTCATTAGAAGCGGCTAAAATTGTCGAAAATAAAACAGGAGCATCTATAAGAGTTATTAATATGCACACTATAAAACCAATTGATGGTGAAGCAATTTTTAACGCAGCTAAAGAAACAGGAAAAATATTAACCGTGGAAGACCATTCTATTGTAGGTGGGCTTGGAACAACCGTTTCGGAGGTTATAGCAGAAAATAACCTCGATTGTCATTTTAAAAAATTAGGTATAAAAGATGTTTTTGCACCCATTGGGACAACTCACGATGACATTATGAATATTTTTGGTTATGGTATTCAGGGAATTGCCGAAGAAGTGACTAATCTTTTGTAAATATAATTAATCTGGAAAATTATTTAAAACTGCAATATAAAATATAGATAGATAGGCAAAAAAATAAAATAAACCAAAAAAGGAGATTTTTTGAATGAAAAAGGAGATTTTAGATAATCAAATCAAACCACTTAATTTAACGAAGTCTTATCAAATGTTTGATGAAGCTAAACAGGTAACTCCTGGCGGAGCATTAGGAATTAGAAAACCTGAAAAGGCCGTCTTTGGGGAATACCCGGTTTTTTTTGAAAAAGCAAATGGCATGCATGTTGTCGATGTAGACGGGAATAACTATATTGATTACCAATGCGGATGGGGTCCTATAGTATTAAGCTTTGTAGACGAGGAAGTAAATAATGCTGTTATTGATAGAATAAAAAAAGGATTTTGTTTTTCTGTTGTACAGGGGGAAAAGCTTAAACTTGAAAAAAAACTAAAAGAAATCATTCCGTGTTGTGAAAAATCTATTATTACAAAAACCGGGTCCGATGCTGTAACCATTGCATTAAGACTAGCAAGAGCTTATACAGGCAAAAATAAGGTTGCGAGTTGGGGATACCATGGATGGCATGATTGGTGTACTTATGAAAGATTTAACGACAAAAGTGTTCCTAAGAATATAAGTGATTTAACCGTTATTATTCCCTGGGGCGACCTTGAGGGTACCGAAAGACTTTTATCAAATGATAAAGACATTGCTGCAATTATCATTACTCCTATTTTTCATGAGTTATTTAAAACTGTAGAAGGTTCAACTGAATATTTGCAGGGACTAAGAAAACTTGCAGATAAATATAAAGTTATTCTGGTTTTTGATGAGATTAGAACTGGTTTCCGAATGGCTATGGGTGGTGCACAAGAATATTACGGTGTTACACCTGATATCGGATGTTTCGGAAAAGCCATGGCAAATGGATATGCTATCAGTGCCTTATGCGGGAAAAATGAAATTATGGATGCTGCCGGCAAAGTGGCAATCAGTTCAACTTTTTTCCCTAATACTCTTGAAATTGTTGCAACATTAAAAACCATTGAAATTATGCAAAGAGATCATGTCATGGAAGTTATTCGCGAAAAAGGTGCTTACTTGAAAAAGAAATGTGATGAAATAACATCGAAATATAAAAATGTTAAGGCTTTCTATGGCACCGAATCCGGGCTTTCGTGTTTTCCTTTAATACTTTTCAAAGAACAGGATAAGCTTGAAGAAAAAAGAGAATACTTTTTTACTTATCTAATAAGAAAAGGTATATTACTTCATCCAAGCCATCATGGATATATAGCTTTTAAACACACAAAGAAAGATCTTGATTACACACTTGAAGTAATTGATGA
>Ga0268280_1001085_pt1 | contig 19165 bp, 20 predicted proteins | sample saktaG_9_FD_190139 | JGI IMG/M metagenome (GOLD analysis project Ga0268280, IMG submission 190139) | Saline water microbial communities from Sakinaw Lake, British Columbia, Canada - sak_2011_5_24_40m | ecosystem: Environmental > Aquatic > Non-marine Saline and Alkaline > Saline ... | reverse complement strand
TACCATATTTAATGCTTAAAATGGCTATATCTAGGCAAATATTTGTATTTTATATTCATTTTGTGGATAACTACATTTTTCAATATAAAAAAGCCTATGATTTCTCATAGACTTTTTCAGTGACTTCAAATAATGTCTCTTTTTTGTTGCATGTGATCTAATGCCATGGCAATGACTTCGAACAGCTAATATCTAATAATTTAATGTATAAAAATGCCCTTCATTGGCGATTTAAATTGAGTTAGTGGACTTATGCTCCATTTAGTTCGGGCTGATGGCATCTATTCTATTTAGAAATGCGTGTTTTTCAAAGTCGACCCTGGTCTTTTTGAGACTCATATGCAAATATATCATTGTGGATCCTATATCTTTATGCCCCAGTAGTTTCTGTACAGTTTCAAGCGGACATCCATCTTCAACAAGTGATGTTGCCATGGTATGTCGAAACATATGCGGATGCAGCTTGTTTATTCTGGTATCTCTTCGAAGAGTCTTACAGAAAGCTTCCAGGTGTTTATAAGTATATTTTGAGAAGCTTTTATAGTTCCAAAACAAATATTCTCGATCAGGATAAAAATTGATGTATTTAACTAGGAGATCCTTTGTAAGATGAGTGAAGAGTACATATCGTTCGACATCTGTTTTTGTTGTTTCTAGCAGTATCTTTTTTTCGTTTAAATCAACATTTTTAATCTTGATATTAACAAGCTCGTTAGATCTAACTCCAGTATCCAGTAGAAAGAATACAATAAGTTTCCTGGTTAGCATGTATGGATCCTTTTCGTTGTACTTGTTTACTGTGTTCAAGATGAGTCTTAGCTGCTCTTCGCTAAATATATCATAGCTTCTCTGTTCTTGTTTTAGTTTTGGAAATGAGAGTAAATAATCATGCTCGATTTTATGATACCTAAAAACTTGTTTTAAGAATACAATGCGTTTGTTAATGGTGATATTTCTGCAGGTACTTTTTGACCAGGTAACAATACCATCAATCACCTCGTTAGTTATCTCTTCGATATCATGAATCCTTGTAAAATTGAAATAGCGCTCAAGAGCCCTTACTTGATCCATTTGATATTCACATGTTTTTGCACTCTTTACAATGATAGAATGACTTTGATACTCATTAATTAAATCGAAAACGTTACTTGATTTCATACTTCCTCCTGTATGTATCCCTTAATAGCAAAAATAAATATCCGCACCATAAAATTATACACGATTATTTTCATTAATACACTTGTGAATTATGTTCAGAAAAGATATAATCAACTTTGAAATATACGGTAAGAAGAGACTTTTTTTGAAAGGAATTAATAATGTACATAAATGATTTTATCTTTGCACTCATTTTGTTTTTCAACATGTTTGGATATGCTGTAGTATCATCGTCAATGGAAAAAAAAGTATTTTCAAATAAGATGTCTCACAGTACATATACTCACATACTGCATCTAGCAAGAGGGGGCTTATTTTTGGAGATGAATATTATAAATATCATCTTTTCAATATTTCCTTTGAGAGTGCATATATGCATAATATTGCAGATATTTTTTTCATTAATTCTTTTTGTCTCTTTCGTTAAAGATTATTTTATTGAGAATGAACGTAGAAGACAATATATTTCTCTGCTTCAAAATGTATCGGGAACGCTTAAGCCATTAAGTGAACTTTTTGATTTGAAAGAAGAAAACACATCATTTGAGGAGACAAAATCAAAAATATCGTATAAAATTCACGAAATAACACTAAATGAAGTAGTATCATTTAGTTACAAAAAGTCTAAAAATTCGTTTATTGTTTTCATTCCTCGAAGCGACTTTACTGCTTCTGAAAGAAAGTATTATATTGAAATGATGAACATTATGCTCAGAAGAAATGTCGAAGTATTATCATTACTGAAAGAGAATATTCTTACTTTTTCAGACAAAACTATCTATGAGAATTCAAAATACATTGTATATGAAAATGAGAGTTATATTCTGTCGTGGATAAAGAACTTTAATGAGCGATATTTAAAGAAACTATGTAATTCAGATGTTCTATTTTACATCGGTATGCTTATTTCTCTGTCATTCATTGGATTATTTCTGTATTATATTATATCTGGAAAAATTGATATAATAGCATCTTTTTTTGAAGGTATGCTAGATTGGTTATTTACAGGGTAATGAAATAATTTCTATGTGAAAGCACTCAATCATGAGTGCTTTTTCCTTGCCTTGAAAGAGAAGAATTAAGAATGAATATAAAGAAGTTTCATTCATGTGGAACAATCTAGGGGATCAAATAATTAGAAAATTTAGTACATTACATGCTGAAATCGAATGATATTTACCCTTTCTTCTTGAAGATCCTTTCTTATATAGCAAAAGCATACGCTCACTGTAATTATACTGTGCTGTTTTCATTATTCATCTTGATAAAATTCACATTATCTAGTAACCTATATGTATTGAAGAGGTAGACAAAAATGAAAAGAAACCATAGGAATCATCCAAGAGGTAACTATTTACCAATTGGGTCAAGATTAACTAAAATTGAAACACAACTTGAAGATATAAATAATAATCTCAATTCTCCTAATAAGATATCAAAAATCATAGTGATAATGTTTTGTCTTTTTGGGGCTGGAATATTTATATATGGATCCTACTTGTTTATCTATAATCGAGCGATTGGTATTATAGATGCTCCAATTCTGTCCCTTATTATCGCTGTGGCAGTGCTTCTGTTTGGTGCGTCAATATATATTCGAGAAGCTTATAGAGCAATTAGAAGAAAAAACGATGAGGTCTATGGCACTTTAATTACTTTTATCTTGATGGCTGGCGGATTATATGGAACACTGTCAATTTTGAGAGACATTTTAAGACTAATAGGCTGGGTCAACTAATGATAAAATGTAGTCACAGATTATTCTCTTCCTTATTCTTTTTGGACGAGACTGAGGAAAAAACGTTCAATCTATATATAAAATCGAAAGGAGTTTATTTGCATAAGCAAATTTACACCATTTTGTTAGAGAGAAATGCAGATTTCATTTCATACAAAGAATTGTCCGGTGTTATTATGTACGATAAAGGCATTAGAAATCAGCTCTTCAAGCTTGTTGCAGCCGTAGAAGAAAGATATAGATCCATTCTATTTGACACATATGAGTTATTACCGAATACTAAGAATCCTTTTACCGATAAAATTTACTTCGATGATTTGTATAAAAGGTTGGACGATTCAGAGTCTGTTCTGTACTACTATTCTTTTTCACGACACTTCTCCTTAAGTGAACTAAAGAAGTTTCTGATTTCCGCTGAATTGGTGACTGAAAACGAGGCGTCCGACTTATCCGGGACAATTTCTTTAAGAAACAAAATAATGCATCATAATATACTTGTTACTTCATTCAATACAACTTTGGAACTAGCAGAAAGAAATGTTTTTTCTCTTGAAGAAGAGATTGAGGCGGCATTTAGACTGCTTCCACAAGAGATGATTGGACCGTTCTCATATGATATTAATAAGTGTAATCACATAACAAATAATAGTGATTCTAGGAATATTGAAGTTTTATGTTTAAGGGAGATTAAAAATGGAGTATTTGTTTAGAGGTTATATTCGACAGTACAGAGAACAATTTGATAAAATCATTCAAGATGTGAAAATCAAAATGGGAAGCGAATGGACATTTAATTATTATTTAGTGGGTAGTGCAAGGAGAAACCTCGTACTAGATTCGAATGAAGGATTTGACCTAGATTATCACCTTGAATTACATAAATATCCTCAATCAATGTCTCACAAGGATATAAAAATGGAGTTTAAGGATGCATTTGATAAGGTCGTTCCTAACTATGAACTTAGGCCATGTGAAGACTCAACGCACGTATTGACTACTAAGCATTTTGAAGGAGATCAACTTAAATACTCTTACGATATAGCAATTATACGAAATGAGGCAATGGCACAAATTCTAAAAAATGAGAAAGCCAATAACGGAAATGGGCCATATCATTTTGTTGATATTCCAAACGGTTCTAATTTCCACGATAGATATTCTCAGATTAAAGGGTCAAAAATGTGGAATGATTTAAGAGATAACTACAAAATTAAGAAAGAAACCCAACATAAAGATAAAAAAGAATTTAGATGCTTATCATTTTCTCTTCTAATATCATCCGTAAATGAAATTTTACAAAAGTACGGGAAAATATAATATCTAATTGATTTTTTTTGAAGGAGGATTATATGTTTGATATTTTTGACTTTGATATGAGTAATGTGTTTTTTATTTTTTATTTAATTGCACCTGGTTTGGTAGCTGTAACGATTAAAGACTCGTTTTTTTCTGAAGAGAAGAATAAGTTTGAGGTTCAATTAATTTACTATGTAGCATTTAGCTTTATTATAATGGCGATTACGTCGGCGATTATGTCTGTGTTGTTAACTTTAATATCTTCACAAGCAATACAATTTATTTGTTATTATTTAGTAATAGGTATACTTGCTGTAATTCTTGGTCTTTTAACAATGATAATAAAGAAAATATTTAATAGGATTAGCAAAATTGATAAAAGCACCCCAACTGCTTGGAATTATATTTTTGAAACAAAACCCGAAAAATTTCTCAAGTTGCTACTAGAAGTGCATTTTATGAATGGGGATATTATTAGAGGTAAATTCGTTAATGATTCTAAAGCATCACACTTGTATTCGAATAAGGACGCATTTATTGAAGTGAAATTTGTTTTTGTTAGTGAGACAAACCAATGGTTAGAGAGTCAAAGTAATGAGTGGGTTTATTTTGATTATCAAGAGGTAATTTACATCAGGATATATGAGAAAGAAGGTGAAAATGTAATGGAAAATGATGAAAAAAAACGAGATACCGAAAATAAGAATTCAAATCAACCTGTTGGAAGTTTAAATGAAGATTTCCGTATTAACAATGTTTATAGCGCCCCAAAAGAAACTAATCAACAAAAAACAGACTCAAAGAAAAAGAAATAGTTACTACCATATTTAAATAGAAGAATCCTCTCAAATTTTGAGAGGATTGTTTTCTTTCTTTAATAGTATTCACGACTCTTCTTAGACCCAACTCGTTTGTTATAAGCTGCCTTTATCTTCTGATTCTGTTTTCCAAATAGGATTTTATAAAGCCATAGCCAAATGTCATGGAAGAAGAATTTTAGGATAATAATGAGTCCTCTATATAGATCTACTATCATAGTATGCATGCTCCTTTCTTCTGAGTCTCTTGTCAGATGGTACAAATAACCAGTAAAGCGACTTTCCGATTCCTTTTGGAATCATGATCACAATGAAATATAGGACGTATCCAATCGCTAAGAAGAAGTATTTTATCACATATCCTATTCCTTTTATGAAGAGCCATATGCCTTGTAAGATGAACTTCAGGACGTCCATGAAGGCCTTGATTGCGGATAGGACCTTCCCCACAATGATGAATCCAGCTACGACAGCTAGCCCCTTTAGAATTAGTTGCCAGTTATCAGTGACCCAGGAGAAGATACTAGACCATCCGTCTTCAATGACTGTTGTTGTACCAGGTATCACAATATCGATATCTTCAGAGTCGTAAGGCTCATCGACGACTTCCATATCCTGGTAAAACACTCCATCATAATAGTAGCTTATGGATAAGACTGTTGTTTGATCCAAAGTAATATCCGATCCAATGATTCCAGGAGCGGAAAATGTTCCAATTGTAACCATCCAATCATAATCTTCGTTCCCAAGGATATTATCATCCTCTCCATAGTAAGATTCTTGAATATTGTTGACGACAGTGGCCGGATAAATGTATGGCCAAATGGTAGCGTTCCTGGTCTCTGTCGCTTCAATGTCTTTAATCACGTGTGACGTCGTCTTTACGAGTCCAAAGAGTGAAGATGAGACGACATCGAATTCTGCCTTCAGAGAATGGATATGATCGATTGGAATCGTTTCTCCCATGGCGTCATCCACATTGAAATGCATATTGAACTTGTACTGAGTAGAGATGTCTGAAAAGACTCTCTCTTTTGTTATGTAGTCTTCCGTGATATAGATCGTTTTTAACCTAGTCTCTACATCATCAATTCCAGACCCAGATACCAGGTACTCATTCGCGCCCAAGGTTGATTGACTGTTATTGTATTGACTAACAACCCTCCATACCTTGTATGACAACGTTTCTGCAGGAAGATTCACTTCATATCGATACGCTGTTCCATCTAAATTGGATCCATTGGGCGTAATGATCTTATCTACGAGCGTAGAGAACAGAATATCATTACTCATGAACGTATATTCAATCATTGCTCTCTGATATCCTTCATCAGGCAGATAAAAATAGCCTACAGAGCTAGTTTTTCCAATTGATATAACATTGACTCCACCATCCGCATAAACGGGTGATACGGCAGGGAAGATGATCCCTGCCGATATCATGAAGACTATTAAAAATGTGACGAGTGCTTTTTTCATGATGCAGCACTCCTTTCAATTACAGATTTTGTAATGGTGCAGTTGTGGTTGTGTAAGGAAGGGTCGTCGTCGTTGTGACTCCAGAAGTCGTTGTCACATTTTGAGCGGTTGTGACGACAGTATCCGGAATCACATCCGTGTCTTTCACAAAGAAGAAATCCCAAGCTGGTTTCAACGCGTGATCATAAGTCCACACGAATGCACTCTTTACAGAGTTAGCTGCGCCTTTAATCCAATCCCATGAGTTCACAAAGAATGTCTTTAGACTTAACCAAGCTTGTTGGAATCCGGTGAGTTCGACGTCAGGTTCTACCACGATGATGTCTCCATCCGATAAGTCTTCAGGTACGGATAACTGTACTGAAATTTCATCTTCAGATCCATCTTCATACGTAACGCGCATGACGACTGAGTAAACACCTTCAATTTCTTCATTTCCGGTATATTCATCAGTTAAGAATGTGACGGTATAAGAAATATCATTCGCAAGCATTCCGGATGCTTGAAGTAATGCGACGAGTTCCGTTCTTGTCATGGACTCATTGAGTCCTAAATTAATGAAATAGTCATCTACGACCCACACCGGAGCCACATTATCAACGACCCAGATGCGTACATCATGATAAGTAATGTTCCCGGATAAGTCTTCAGCTTTGTATCTGACTAGATAGGATCCAATCACGGTTGCGTTTCCGGTATACCCATCTTGTACGACAGATACCGAAAGTGTTCCATCGACATTATCAACTGCACTTAACTGTGATGTGACTTCAGACAAAGTGAGTGAAGCTGTTTTTCCTTTGACAATTTTGATGGGTCCATTGACCACAGGATTGATGTCATCTTCGACAACGACGGTCAAGACAAGTGTTGCGATGTTTCCGGATGGATCTGTGACTGTAATCGTCATGTTACTGGATCCAGGAGTCGTGAAGCTTGGATAAGCAGGAATAACCAAGGAGGATGTTAAGTTCCCATAATAAGCATCCGTCGCTGTAATGGATCCAATCAGTGTAGCGAGTGAAGAGGTATCACTCATGTGTACTGTATGAGTGTACGTTGTCGACACGATTCCACTGACCTTAATCACTGGAATCGTGGTGTCTACAACATGAATCGTCACCGCTTTAATCGTCTCAAGCCCCATGGAGTCAATCGAAGACAAATACAAGGTGTGATCTCCTACAGTGTGAGCTGAAGTCCAAATGTTTGAGTACGTTTCTCCATCCACTGGTGAAGCCGTCACGGTTGCAGTTCCGTCTTCTGTGTCCGTTGCGGAGTAATTACTGACGATACTAGGAAGATTAAAGGTCGTCGCTTCTACAGTCAAAGATTCGGGTCCCGAAATGACTGGAGCTTGATTTTGTAATACATCCAGGTTAATTGTGATTGTGGATGTGTTTCCGGATGGATCTTCAATCGTATAAGTCATGGAATAAGTTCCCACAGTGATTTCACTTGGATCCATCATAAACAAGGTCATGTTTGAACTGGATTCAGTCCAGGATGCATCGGTAAAGTCCCATACACCATAGTATTCATCTACTAAGAAGTAGTGAAGCCAGAAATCTTCATAATCTCCGACTGTTTGACCGTAATACCAGGAATAATCCAGTACGGCCCCATTGGTATAGGTGTCAATCACTGTGTATTCACCACCTGGAGCGTATTCGTTTGATGTAATCAGATAAGGAAGTCTGTCATCGATGACTTCGATGTCGACTCTCAAGTATGCATAGTTTCCGGATAAATCCGAAACACGATACATGATGTAATAATCTCCACCCACGACTTTTGTCTCTGAAGTGTATTGATCATCATAGACTTCAATGCGAGATGAGACGTCTCCGTCTTCGTCATCGGTTGCGTGAAGTTCAGCTTGCACTTCAGCTGCAGTAACTAGATCATAATATGGTGTATCTACACTCAAATTCGAGTATGTGAATTCAGGTTCGATCATATCTCCTGGATCCACTGCGTAAATTGAGAAGATAGCGTCGTAACCAAGGTCCGTCTCCATGGCTTGACCATCTAAATTTCCAGAAGACAATGAAAAGTAGATGCTGATTGATGTGTTCGTTCCTGAATTCACAATCGGGATCTGATAGTGATTGGTTCCGACTGTTACAGAATCAGGGAATGAAGCCAAAATGGCAGTCGTGCCATGGGTCAATGCATAAATAGATCCTTCATACATAAGGGATCCAATGTAAATATCGAGTTCATCATTTTGAGTATCTTCGAAATACTGTGAGAAATTCGTATAAAGGTAATTAAAATCGAGGTCTAGAACGAATTCTCCGGAGTTTGCTGGAATGTTGTATGACCAGGAAAAGTAATCCTGATCAAAGGTTCCGGTTGATTGATCAAAGAAGTCTTGTGACGTATCCACGTCTGCGAAGACTTGTGTAGCTGTAAATCCTAAAACCATTGTGATGAATAATGCTAGGCTTACTAAAATTTTTTTCATTTTGTTTCTCTCCTTTTTTAATAATGGCTTATGCCGTTTTCTTGTAAATATATTTGAATGACACTAATCGGAATTGAGTAACTCTCTCCATTCAATTCCCAAGCGTTGATTCCAATCAATTCTCCATCTAGATTCGTCAGGGCTCCGCCACTGAATCCGGATGGAAGATATGAATCTGTTTGAATCGCTAATCTAGAAATCTCAAGTTCTAACAACGTTGTCTCTCCTAGATAGGATCCAATGGTTAAATAATTATAATTTCCTAATGGATTTCCAATCGCAAGCACTGTTTCGTTGATAATAAGCTCTTCTCCATGGAAGAGCAGTGGAAAGAGTGTCTGCCTTGAATCTTTTGTAAATTTAATGATCGCGAGATCCAATTCTTCATCACTGGCCAGGACCTCAAAGGTCGTTACCACTTCATCAATCGTCATGACTGTTTGTGAGACAATCGCTTCATTATTTCCATCGATGACATGTTCACACGTCAGTGCGTAATAGTACTCATCATCCACGTAAATGATCGTTCCAGATCCAATCTCAGTTTCAGTGTCTAAATTGATTTGCAGGTAAACATTCGCTTGAGACAAGATATCCCTGGAAGAGTTTATTAGATCCTGGAAAGAAGCTTCAGATATCATAGTGTTTGTTGTTGTGGTTGTAGTCGCTTGTTGTGAACGTAAATAGTCTGAAGCCATGTTCCCAATCACTGTGATAAAAAATAACGCTATTCCGGTAAATAGAAGTGTTAAGATGTAATGCATGAAACTGAATCCTTTATTCTTGTTTTTCTTCATACTTTTGCTCAAGTGCATCACGCTCCTTTTTCTTTTCAAGTTCAAGCTTCTTTCTTTTCTTCTCGATATCATCTAGGGTTTTTTGTATACCTAGTATCTCATTCAAGACTGGATAATTCATGGTGACTGCGTGCTTGATTTTCATGGTTAGATCCATATCCCATCGTTGAAGATTCTGCCATTGATGTTTCGTCTTTTTAGCGAGCTTGTCCGCAATCATTTCTAGATAATGAGAATTGTATCTTCCGAAAGAGTCCTTTATCCGGAAACAGAGTTTCACGGTATAGTTTTCATAAATGGGCTTATCATATCTTAAAATCTGTTTCAGGCTCATCTGTTTAAGAGTCGTAAACTCATCACTCCTGGATACTTTAATGTCGAAGTATAAATAGCCTTTATTCTGAAGTTTTTTGATATGCTGAATCGCTTTCGATTTTCTCCGGGACTGTCTCTCTTTGGATTTGTTAAGAAGTGATCGCTTCTCCCAGAAATCTTCCCAAGCGATTGCTTTTTTCAAGAAGAAGATTCTTTTCTCTCCACCATAGACCTTTGTCATCTCAATAATGGACACGAACGAGTCATCAAGCTCACGAAGTGTTTTTTGTGTTCGCTTTGCTTTCTGACCAATTCCAATCCAGATGGCTTCCTCTCCAAGGAGGTGTCTGAAGAATGCTTTAAAGTTTCGCATACCCGTTTTCATCGCGGATTCTTTACCACCCACATTCGGATAGAATGCATCCGTTTCGGTTTCAATGATGATCACACCACCAACCAGTGGCCAGACCCAATCTGCAGATGTTTTTTGAATGTTGATATAGTTCGTTGAGAATACAATCGCAGGAAGCGTCTCAGTCTCCTTATACGGTTGATTTGTGATGATATAGTTGTCTAAGTAGTGGTATCTTATAAAGAGCAGAGAATAGCGTATTAAGAGTGTTAAGAAGTGCTTTTTTGATACGCCATCATCGTATTTGAACTTGTATTTGAGAGAATCTCCTGAAGATGGATCCTTCTTCATGACATAGAGTTCTTTGATATGTTCCTCTGTACTGAAATCCTTTTGATAAAACTTCTTTATGAAACAATCGTTTCCTTTGATCAGACGGATAAACTCCAGGAAGAAATCTCCTTTATTGTTTGTCATGAACACTTCATGATTCTCATCAAGGCAGCTGTTTAGCTGGTTGAAATTATAAGGGTAACAGATGGTCTCAATGAGATCCATTTCATCTTCGATTTGCTCTATCAGATAGCTTCGAAGTGTCGTCACCATTCCAGAAATATTCGCATCTTTTCCAGCACCTCTGGATCCTTCCACTTTCATGGACCTGGGAATCTTTTCCGAGACATACTTTTTGGTAAGCTCCACATTGTTTTCATGGACATGCCACTTCCCAAAGAGTCTGTGATAGAGTAGTGCACTAATCACAACCACTCCGAGTTTAATCAGGAAGAAGATTTCTTCCCTCACAAAATGATTGAGATCATAATTGACATAGGCATCAATCAAGTAAAAAAGAGACATGACAATACCAGTAACCAGTAGAAGAACCTTGAGTGTTTTATGATGTTCTACGATGGATGTATAGAAGAATCTAAACTTCTTTGATAGTTCTTTCATCAAGTACCTCTTAGCTTTCTGTCAAGTTGTTTGAGTCTGAATTCAGGAGAATCCAGGAATGACAAAAGACTATCAATCCTGGTACTACGTTCAGCTGCGATAATCTCTGGATCAAATTTCTTTGGATTCAAGGAAATCTTCCTGGAAGACGTCCGCCATTCCCTTGTAAAGAAATCTTGAGTACGCTCTGAAGAACGAACAATTAGATTCAGATCATCAAAGAATTTCAGGTATTTCTCTACCGTTGATTCCGGAATATCCGTCTTGACAGAAATCTCTTTGTTTGAAATAGTCACGTGATAATTATTCACGCATTCGTTGTAGATCCAGGATAATAGCTTCAGCTGATTTCGGTTGAGTTGAGACAACAGGTCGCTTGTTAGCACGCTTTCACCTCCAAAACGCAAAAAAAGGCGTGATTTCTCACACCTTGGAATGTAGTTATTTATATATTTTGCCGGCTTTATTATATCGTAGATATAATAATTTGTCAATACTTTGGCATCTTATTAGATTAATTAATTTGTGGATCAAATTTCTACACTATTAAATATCACTGACGTCAACTTATTTATACATTAATGCTAATGTTGTTCCTGATTTTTAATGAACTATGCCAGAAATTCTCAGAGTTAATTAGTTTAAGAGTTTCGTCATATATGTTTAGTTTTTGATTCGGATCTCTAATCGAAATTATAACGCAAAAATCTTGAGACAGAATTTCGCCGTCTTCTTTTGCTTGTACTTCTACATCGTTTCTATAGACACCCTTAACCTGAATAAACCATTTTTTGGACTTTTGAAGGCTTAGTATATTTGCTTGAGTTAAGTCCGATAAGTCAACAGTATATTTTTTTACAGGATAATACTTACCATTAAAATCAATCAAATTTCTTTCAAATAAGGAAAAAGGTGTTAAATTTTGTCTCATTGATGGTTTTGAGTATTTTCCTTTTAATAATACATTTACGGAATTGTCTCTTCCAAAAGGGTTTTTAAGTAAATTATTTCTTTCAACGTCTCTTGCTTTAATGTTCTCGTATGTCCCCATCTTGACATCAATGTCACTTTGACAATACTCACTCCCTTGAGAGGCAGACAATTTTTGAGAATATACTAGCGTGACTATAATTTGCCCAGTAATGCCTTCTTCCGAAATCAAACAATCCGGAACAGGAAAATCAAAAACGTCAATATAATTTCCTTTTTCTAAAGTGTCCCGCAAAATTAGCGTAACATCATTTTGAGAATTGTGAAGCATTTGATCGATGTTTGAGGGTTTTCCAAAACCAAATGCCTTTACCTTATAATCCTGGTCATCGGAATGGATAGGATATGAAGAATTATGAATTATTAATGCTTTAATCAATAATGGATCAAATTTCTCATCAATTACATTATGTAAAGTCGAAGCAATGCCGGAAATTCTGGGGGTGGAAAAACTAGTCCCTGCATTCTGAATTATTTCCCCGTCAGTATCGAGTGAGCTTACACCCAAAATACTTCCAGAAGCCGATAAATTACCGCCATAATGTACCACTTCTGGTTTAATTATTGAACACGGTCCTCTTCCAATCCTTGAAAAAGGAGATAAGTAGTCTTTAGGGACCATTCCGTCTTCTTGAGTGATTGAGCCAACCGTTAAAGCTCTAATTGAATCAGCTGAGTTTGAAATTCGTCTGGTTACTCCATGGCTTGAATTTCCGGCAGATTTTATTATCAAAATATCGAATTCATCTTGCAATGCATCCAATGCTATTGCAAAATCTGAAAATGAATTTAATTGGCACTCATTTTTAGTTCCAAGGGACATGTTCCATATTTTTATGTCTTGTCTTCTTTCAACAGCTTCTTTAATATTATCAATCAGTTCGTCTTCATAAACCGTAAATCTTGATAAGTCTGGCAAGACCGCTGCATCATAAATAAAACACGGGGAGGTTTCTGATAATGTATGGCCAAGTAACTCGTCCCCGTAATTAATTAACCCAGCAACGAAAGTTCCATGTGATTTATCTAAATCGGAGTCTATATATTGGCTGTGTCTGTCAATAATCCATGGGGATAAATACCTATTATCATTAATCCCTGAATCCAATACACCTACTACAGGATATTCAATTCCAATTTCAGGAACCTTAATCTCTAGGGATTTAGAAACAGTCACCTTATCAAAAGATAAGCTAATCTTTGGCATTGGTTCAATCGATATAAGTAAATTTTCGACTTCTTCTAAGACCGCTTGAATTTCAACGTTATTTGCGCTAACACGATATATAATTAATTCGTTTCCGTATTCCCGACGAAGCAAAGTAATCTTGTTGGAACTGAAAACGCTGGTTACAAATGTGTTTAGATGATCATTTCCGAACTTGTTTCCTAAGTTTACCAATTTGACTTTGTATTCTTGTTCAGGGCTTTCTAAGAATGTTGTGTAATTTAATGATAGTTCATCAATACACGAAATCCCATAAAAATAGTTGTCAATGTCGACTAATTTTTGCTTAATCGTTGCTATCTGGTCTCTTGATTTAATCACAATCAGAAGGTCTTCATCTGCTACGCCAATAATTGCACCTGTAGACGCTTTATCAACTATAGATTTGATGTGTGGTCTATAAGATTTGGCAATAGCCTTCTCATTCATACGCACTCTTGCGATTGTTGGGAGATTCCTCTTTTCAGAGAAATTAGTAAAATAGTCGTTGATTACATCGAGTTGATTATTTAATAGCTCACTTTTGTACTTCAGTAATTTTCTATCCTCGGTATCATAAGGCTTTAATATCCATTTTGGATCATCACCGCCACCCCCCTCTGTAGATAGCAAATCTTTCTCTCTCTTTGAAATTAATATTACCGGTAAGCGTTCTTCATTATTCGGCATACTTTTCCTCCAAATTTAAAAATTTTCTTACTGTTCGAATTGGTATAGAAAACTTTTTGCTTATTTCATCTTGTGAAACACCATTTGCGTTGAGAAATTGAACGAGATCGGACTCGTCTTCCATATTGTGGTTTTTAAAGAGATAAACTTCGTATATAACGCTAGTAAAATCTAAGTATTCATTTTCACTTACTATTTTCTTTTTTAGTGAGTTATTCATTATAGTCTTTATGTTGGAATATGACATATCGTTTAGTTGATAGATAATGTCATCTTTTTTGCTAGTTTTTTCCATGAAATCGGTCTTTATGCCTTTTAGTAATTGATTGATATACATTTCGATTTCGAATGAAGATGGTTTTTTCAATTCAATTACTTTATCAAACCGTCTCCAAACAGCTTTATCAAGCAAATCGTGGTGGTTTGTTGCAGCAATAATTACATTTTCAGCTCTTAATAAATCAATATTTTGAAGTAGACTGTTGACAACTCGTTTTAGTTCGCCAAGTTCATTACTATCATCTCTTGCCTTTGCAATCACATCAAATTCATCTAAAAATAATATGCATTCTCTTTTTCTTGCATATTCAAATACTTTTCGGATGTTTTTAGCAGTGCTTCCTAGCATTGAAGATACAAGTGCATCAAATCTTGCGATTATCAATGGCATATTCATCTTTGAAGCAATATACTTAGCTAAAGTGGTTTTGCCACACCCTGGAAAACCATATAACAATAATGTGCTAGAATAATCTAACCCCGATAAAACAATTTGGTCTCTCTTTTCATACTGTAAAATAAATGCATCAATTTCAGATTGAGTATACTTATTCATTATGATATTGACTTTTTCAGAATTAGGATACCAAATATCAATTATGTCTATTCTACTTTCTTGATCCACTGGTTTGGTTGAAAATTCATCATAATTAACTAAGGATGTTCGCTTCTTTGTGAGAGTATTCAGTAATCGATCAGAAAAAGCTTCATCGCCAAGTTTTTTATAGTTATTTGCTAATACTTGAGAATAGTTGAATACTTTTTCCCGGTCACCAGAAAGACCGCCTTCGATAATCTTTATTATTTCTGTTTTCATATTCGCACCTCATTGTTATTGTAATGTAATTTTATAAATATGTCAATTATATTTAGAAAAATGTTAGTAAAACTTTATTGAATGTAATAAAAAACTATATTTTGTAATGAATATAGCTACATGTATTAGTGCATATATCCACTTTTTTTCAAATATAGATTGGCCTATTTTTATATTATATTGTACTTAGAAAATGATGTTATCAATTAATAGTATTTATACCTTTAGGTATCTATGTCATCTATTGAACAGATATAGACATACAGAGTTTGAGGACCATATACGGACTTTCGAACCCTGTTGAGAGACCATATACAGTCTTTGGTGAATTCATAAAAAAAGTAGCGATTCTTTAAGAAATTCGCTACTTTTTAATATAAAGAAGAAACTCTATCACTAGAGCTTGTCTTCTAAAATTGTGGCACGATGGTTAGATGGATGTTGAAATCTTTTTCAAGGACTTCAGATAAGACGATGTTTGAAGCTTTATGGATCGTATCGAATAACTCTTCATCTTTGACATAGAGAGTCAAGTTAGGATGTTCATATTCCGGTACCAGATCAGCTGGAGTTCGATTCTTGAATGGCGTTATCTGATGCCACTCTTTATCGTAGCGGTCCATAATGTACTTGAACCAGAACCTCGAATCCTGAAATTTATCTAAATCCATCGTGGTTATTGCTTGTAAATATTTGTCCTTTTGCATCTTCATGAGTTTCCTCAACCCTTGAGAGAAGCTCTTAGCTGCCTTGTGAAGAAGAGATATGATTCTGTACCTAATTCCCTTACGCTCACGGATAGTAATAGCCTTATCCGGATTATAGGAGCGGTAGAGAGGAATGATCACAAACCAGTTCGGTGTGATTCTATGATAGGATCCATTGTTTCCAGATCTGTGAAGATGCTCCACCTGGATGGTCCCTCTGATGTTCTTGAGTATAGAAAGAGCTTCAGTGACTCTCCTGGATGCTCTGGAGATGATATTCTTATTCTCTTCAAAGCGAGAAAGCCATCCCATATTGATGGCTATTCTAAGATTTGAGATGTAACTCTCTGATTTCTTGTTATTGTTGTTTCTTATTGCGTAAAAATGACCGATAAGATAATGTTCTACTTTTAACCAATCAAAGTGAGTGTTCATATCATAGAACTTTTGATAAGGATCCTTTCCAATGTTATGGAATTGGATCCTGAATGATTTTAGTAATTTCAAGTTAAGTTTATCGAATAACTCCTCATCGGAATACACTTCGGAGGAGGAAAAGAAAGGAGCTAAACCCACACCGAGATTATAAGCCTGTTCGAATAGATCCATTGCATATGGACCATAGGATACATGTCTACCATTTGACACTTCATTGATATATGTATCAAAGCTTAACTTCTCTTTCATGGACTCAACTCCTTTCTTATGAAGAATGCAAATTTGCTGAATTAAATAGGAACCCTGGTTAAATGTTGAATTGGAATATGATTTCCTCTTTCATCTCTCGCAAAGGTCATGGATGGAGTTTTAAGAAAACCTTTGATTTCGATTACCATACCAAGTGGAAAACTCAAAAACTCATTTTTTACTATGCACTTTTCGCCTTTATCGATAAACTCTACGTTAACGAATATGCCGTTCTTGTTGACTTTACTACAGGAGACTACTGTTGCTAGTGAAATCGGTACTTCCTTGTCCTTGAGAAGATATTCAAGGCATTCTGAATAGGTTTGAAACTCTTCGGTCCATGCATCGTTTGTCGTATTGTCAATTCCGATGTATTTTCCATTTTCAATAGTAATAAACAGTTCTTTCAGGTTTGTATGCTTCATGTTGCGAATGACATAGTCAGCTGAAGCTTCATTGATTAAGCAAATTAATGTTTCCTTCTTAGATGTTGATGCCATAGTTCTTTTCCATTCTCATTGATTGAGATCTCCTTATACAATTTATTTGGTGTGTCACCAGTTCTAGATTATACATTGAATTGTTCTTTTTGTTCCGATTGAGATGATCGATGGATAATCCATTATCGAAAAGAGAAGTAATATGATCCAAATTCGCTCCATTGATGTCTCCGAAGAATTCGACGACTTTTATATGGGTAAATATCTGTTTGGATCCAATTTTAACTCGATAGTATCCACTGGAGTTCTTAAATTGTTTCATTATTCGATTCCATGGTTCTGAATACCATCTTCCATGGTTCGATAGAAGATGCTTATCATCATATCTTTTCCACTTTTCTCCTGGTCGATTCCGGATGTTCAATGGCTTCCTTGTATATTCGACTTCACTCATTGATTCATACTCCATCTATTTATGTCATTTGATTGATTTGTTTGCACGCTAGTGCATCAAGTATTGGCCTTTAGCCCAAGCCACCCATGGTGGCGCCTGTCTTATACAGAAGAAATAACCTTAAATAAAATATCCGAATGAAGAATTTGTTCGAGAGAACAAATATTCATCAGAATATGAAGCATTACGAACCGCCAACGGCGGTTCTAAACCGCCATTATTGATTTTAGGCGGTCTTTTTTTTGTTTCGAATTGAGATTCCATTGAAGCCTATACTTGTTTAGATTCTGGCAAAATATAAACATACATTCAGGGGGTGTGAAGGTGTATAAGCTTCAATCGAAACTCAATTGAGCTTCGTAAATCCTTTTTGTTTTAAAGACTGAGGTTGATTTGCCCAGTGGAAGTAAAGATCCATCTGCTTGTTATTATCAATGTCCTCTTTATCTTTGAAAAATGCGCAATCCGTACAATCAGCGAGTGGATCCTTCAGACATTGACATGATCCTCCATTCTTCCTAGAGAAGCTGAAGCATTCTGAATTGGTTACTTTAGACATGTTGTTCTACCTCCATGGAGCGAAACATTCCCATTTCCAATATGCTTTTCTTTCTAGCTGGACGTTGATGCATCTGAATCCGAATTTTCTTGTTTAGATCCTTCAGAAACTTAAGATCTATTTCCGGAATGTTGTTGTTGTCAAACGCTCCCAAGGACATGTAGGTGTGATTGTGATAGAAAAGGTACTTTTCAAGTCTGTTTGTGTCTTCTGGAATCGGAAGGTCTAACTGTTGAAGCAAATCCAGAAGAAGCAGTACAGTATCATTGTCGACATTGATTACAAATTGTCTTGGGAGTCGTAGCTCTGAATTTCTTATCCAGGATTGAAAGTTCATTCTAGCTTCTCGATAGGTTCTAAAAGGAAACTCAGATACGTATCCAGTAAGAAGATCTAACTGAATAATCCGTTTGGATCCATCCTTTAGCTTCAGAAGATAGTCTTTACCGTTTTTATCCTGGTATAATCCTCTTTCTATCTTTCTCATGCGTAGCTCCTTTCACTCTCCAAGGTAGCTTGTGGGAATACTTCTTTTATTTTGGAGATGATTTGGTCCCGAATTTGAATTGATTCTTGTTCTGAAGACTTATGAATCATGAAGTTGCAGTGAACTTGATTCTGGATGTCTCTCCTGATGCTTATTAAGACATCGATGTCTTCTAAAGATACTTGATATACTTCTTGAACTTTGTGAAATACTTCGTTCAACGGTGATTTATCCACTCCCAATGAACAATTTCCTAATAATGTGTACATTTTTCCTCCTTGAATAAAATAAAAAATCGACAGTATATGTCGATTCACTTCTTCGTAGTTAGATTGGGGGAGAAAACTGTAAATCTGCTCCCTTTGGGTTCGGCGGTTCGAAACCGTCCCCCTCCACCATCCAAACAAATCAGAGGAAATTTTCCTCTTTTTTTAATGAAAAAAACCGACAATCAAGTCGGTTTTTCATTTA
>Ga0268280_1001084_pt1 | contig 19213 bp, 18 predicted proteins | sample saktaG_9_FD_190139 | JGI IMG/M metagenome (GOLD analysis project Ga0268280, IMG submission 190139) | Saline water microbial communities from Sakinaw Lake, British Columbia, Canada - sak_2011_5_24_40m | ecosystem: Environmental > Aquatic > Non-marine Saline and Alkaline > Saline ... | reverse complement strand
ACGGCATTTCAATTACGGTAGTAACCCCTCCTAAAGCAGCATCTTTTGTACCGCTTTCAAAGGTTTCTCTTTCATCATGTCCGGGAGCTCTAATATGGACATGGGGATCTATTGTGCCTGGTAAAACAATTTTACCTTTTGCATCAATCACTTTTTTTCCATTTAGTTCCTCATTACTTATAGTAGCAATAATTCCATTTTTAATTCCTATATTGCAATTCAACAACCTTCCATCCGTAAAAACTTTATCAGATTTAATGACCAAATCATATTTTATCACAGTGTACATCCTCCTCGATGTTTTTAATTTAATTTTATTTATATATTGAACAGTATCTTGTAAAATTATCCTCTTGTGGTGTTTTAATATATATTCAATTCTATGTTTTTTTTTAATTTTTTTCAAGAAAATAAACCTAATATCTCAAACAAAATAAAATCTACTCATTAATATTTTAATCTCTTCTCTGCTCTTATTATCTCTTATCCTTCTCTTATTTTCTATTTCTAAACGCTTATTTAATTCCACTGATATTGATTAAAATTAAATAAATTTAACACGTTTATGAAGTCTCCTTTCAGAAAATATGACAATAAAACTTTTTTTATATGCTTTGGTAAATCTAAAAACTCTTTATTTACTGTTTATATAAAATCTAGTAACAATCCCCCGCTAAGCAGGTGGCTTAAAATGCATAAAAGAGGCCAAATTCCTGTTGGTTACTTTTTTCTTTCCTTTCTCTTTCTTCTTGATATTTTACATACTTTCTTATTTTATTTTCATCCAAACCTAGAGAACTTACACAATACCCCGGCTCCAAAAATGCTTTCCCTAATAGGACTTCTTTTTGAGAGTGGGAAAGCTTTTGGAGAGGTTTATTGCTGTTTTACCTTTTAGCATTCCCAGTATTTCGGATATCGATAATCCGGGGAGGTATATAAAGTATCATATGTATGTGGTCTTCTTTTACATTCATTTCCAGTATTCCTATATTCCTCAATTCACATAGCATCGGTTTGTTCTACCAATTCAGCCACAGCTTTTAATGTCCTGTATATGTATTTTGGACACCATACTATGTAATATTTGCTTTAGTAGATTGTATGAGATAATTTTTCCATTTAATTATATTTTAGTTTAACATATATTTCTGCATTTACGGTAAAACTTTTAACCATTACTACCTTCACAGAAGGTGGTTTTTTAAGGTGAAAAAAAATGTATGGGGAAATATACATTTTCGTTTTTTATTCATTAATAAATAATGGGTTTCGTGAGATTAAGTATCAAAGTCAGGGGTACCGGCTTCAATATTATCTTGGAGCCGTTTTTAATTCTCTATCTTCATATGGGGATACAAGGGGTAGCCATAGCTACTATCATCGGATACAATTACGGGGCAAAAAATATCAAACGCTTCACCGATACTTTTGAAATTGCCAGAATCATGGCTACCAACATTGAAGATTCTCCGATTCCTACTACAGGTTCTTCGGTAACTTCTCGCATAATATCTATATTTACATCGCAGGTGCAACCCAATACAAAGGCATCAAGCTCTTTTTCATTCTCCCGAAGAAGTTGCAACATGCCTGGGCCACAGAAAATTTCGTCTATGTGATTATCAATAAACATGGAAGCATTGGGAGCATTTTTACATACAATTGTAGTTCCTGCAGAAGCAACCTTGGCAGCCTCCGTCTTTATCATTTCCGTAAATTTTCATCAGCATTGGGATTTATTATAAATATTTTCACTATTTTTTGTCTTCTTTCTTTATATTTATGTCTGCAATATTTTTGTACCAATTTTCAGGAAAAGTGTATGTTTCTCCAAACTCATCTACTGGAACAAGTACATCGATATCAAGAAGCTCAGTAACAAACACCTGCATGCAACCAAATACTCTTGTTCCTTCCATCATGTGTCCACCAAAAATCGCTGTATCCCAGGCACCGCCTGCAACAAAATGCATGGCTACAAAAGGTTCTTCTCCGCCCTTTCCGTCTGGTCTTTGTCCTATCATGCCTCCAATAGAACAAAGCATGCTGAGGTTGTGATTCACTGCCACCGATTCATGATGCAAGCTCTCAGGATTTTCGGCATTTGGAGTCCAAACATTATATTTACAAGGTTTAAAGGCACCCATAAAGGTAGCATGCACTTTACCAAATCGAATATTGTGTTCTTTGGCAAATTTCTCAATGGCCAATACAGGGTCAGCACCAGTTGTCATTCTTACGATAAATTCTCTTCCCCGTCTTGTTTCGCAAGTATGATATTCAGTCGGGTGTTTTGCATCCATCTGCCAGTTTTTTTCTGTTCCATTTTATATTTCTCCTTTTTTATTTACATATTTTAAAATTATATTTATTCTGTCTATAAAATTAGAATATTTTATACTTATTCACCAGCATATAGACAAGTTGTTAAAATAAATATTTTACACTTTATACTCTTTCGGTGAAGGATGGGCATATAGAGCCCGTTTTGATTGTTTAATACCCGCTTCTACCATTGCTTCAGCGTATTTGAACGCTACCGAAGTGGGGTCAATGACCACAATTTTGAGCTCTTTTGCTGCTTTTTCAGCGTATCCGGCCATACCCGCACACCCGAGGATGATCACCTCAGCACCGTCTTCTTCCACAGCCTGCTTGGCCACTTCCATGATACGCTTCTGTGCGAGATCTGGTTTTTCATCGGTTTCAGTTACCGTCATCCCCAATTCCCGGACCGACGCCAGGTTATTGGAAAGTTTATTGCGCCAGACATCATTGTATTTACTGGGAAGCCTTTTTTTCATAGGCGTCAAAATAGTAAATTTATTCCCCAGCATGGAAGCCACATGTAATGAAGCTTCCTGTATTCCCACCACTAGAATATCCGAAATTTCTTTCATCGCCGCCAAGCCGGGATCAGAAAAGCAGGCGACAATAACAGCATCATAGTTTTCCGCATTTGCTTTTTTTACCAGATCCATACAGTAAAAGGCAGCTAGAGTCTCATCATAAGCCGATTCTATGGCTACAGGTCCCTTATCGGGGCAGGTGACAACCAGCTCTGTGTCTGGTCGCTTAATACCTACCAGGGCTTTACGAATATGATTGGTCATATCCACTGAGCTGTTCGGGTTGATTATCATGATTTTCATACAAGTTTCTCCTTTATTTTTACTTTCATCATCTCACGACCGATATGAAAAGCCTTCAGGTTGAGTTCCTTGAATTTCTCCGGCACAAATTTCTTAATCGCCTTTTCCCATATTTCCATATTTGTGTCCAAAAACGGAGTCATCGCCCCCAGCAGTATAACATTCATGGATTTCACGCTTCCAATTTCCACTGCTTTGTTGGTGGCATTTATACTGTAGATATTTTTAGCACTATCTTTCAGCGCCTGTTCGATCACATCATCCGCAGGATAGGTCAACAGGCCACTTGATACTGAAACCGGAGATATTTTGTACTCATTAAAAACAATGGTGCTTTCCCGGTTAAGAAATTCTATTTGCCGCAGGGCTTCAATGGGTTCAAATGCTAGAAGGTAATCCACTTTACCTCTCATAGACATGGGCGCATCCACCTTCTCTCCCCACCGGATATGACTAATTACACTACCTCCGCGGATAGCTAACCCCAAAACATCAGTCTTTTTAACATCATAGCCAGCCAGCATTCCTACCTCTGCCATGATATCACTTGCGAGAATCGTTCCTTGACCACCTACGCCTGCTATAAGAAAATTGATATCTTTCATTTTATTACTTTCTCCTTTCCAAGCTCTGGTGGTTCAATCGCCCCCGTAGGACATACCTGAGAACAGATACTACACCCATTACAAAGGGTTGAATCTATCTTAGCTTTAAACTTACTGTTTTTCTCGTTTTTCACAATATCCATAACCACTGCCGGACATCCCACCTCAAAACAAACGTGACAGGCAGTGCATTTTTCCCGTTTTACGGTAAACGCCGGTTTCGGTATCCTGGAAACAAAGATACATTCGCCCTTGGTAATTAGGACGGCCGTTCCGTCAAATTTGAGGCATTCTTCGAAACCTGATTTCACTTCTTTTATTTTAAATGCGTTAACCGTAACCACCTTTTCTACCCCCATAGCCCGTACCAAAGGTTCAATCTCAATTTTTTTTGCCTTTCTATCTTTGGTTACACTCCAATCGATACCTGGGTTATCTTGATGTCCGGTCATTGCAGTACTGCTGTTATCCATAATAACTACAACCCCACGACCGCCGTTATGTACCATATTTACCAGAGGAGGCATTCCGGAATGAAAGAAGGTGGAGTCTCCGATGGTACATACTGCATTTTCCGGTATCTTCGCCAGGGATATACCATGCAAAACACCGATACTGGCTCCCATGGCTCCCATGGTATGTTGTGCGTTAAAGGGAGGCAAACTACCAAGATTGTAACAACCAATATCACCGGCTACAGGCACTTTCAGTTTGTTCATCACATAAAAACTTGATCGGTGAGGACAGCCAGGACACAATACGGGAGAACGGGTGGGTAGACTATCCAACAGTTTCCGATAGTTGCTCTCAGGTGCTTTCTCAGTTTTTATCAGCCCTGCCTTTAGGGAAAGCTCTTTCATTCTATCGGGAAGTAATTCATAGCAGGGAGGAAAAATATCTTTCCCCTGAATGCCTATGCCTAGCGCTTTAATCTGCTCTTCCAGAACAGGGTCGAGTTCTTCAATAATGATAAGCTGATCAACTTTGGAAGCGAAATCTTTTATCAACTTTTGGGGGATAGGATTGATCATGCCCAGCTTTAGAATAGAAGCATTGGGAAAAACATCCCGAACATAGGTATGAACCACACCTGCGGTAATAATACCTATTTTTGTATCTTTCCATTCGATTTTATTGAGATCTGAAGTTTCCAGCCATTCCTGGATATCTAAGATCCTTTTTTCCACCTTTGCATGCATTTCTTTCGCATACATAGCAGTACAGTTATATTTCGTTATGTTACGAGGGAATTTACCGACCTCTTTTGGAGCCTCCGGTCGTTCTCCCAATTTCACTATAGTCTTAGAGTGAGAAACGCGCATTACTGTCCTGATAAGCACCGGGGTATCGAATTTTTCTGAAATCTCGATTCCCTTGATTACAAAATCTTTAGCTTCCTGGCTATCCTGAGGTTCCAAAGTTGGTATCTTTGCTAGTCTGGAATACCAACGATTATCCTGTTCGTTCTGGGAACTGAACAGTCCGGGATCATCAGCCGTAACCACCACCAATCCCGCTTCAACTCCGGTATATACGGTATATAATAATGAATCCGACAAAACATTCATTCCTACTTGTTTCGTGGTAACCATGGACCGACGGCCGGAATATGCGGCACCTGCCGCGGCATCCATAGCTACCTTTTCATTGGTAGACCATTCAGAATAGATATCTTCATTGTATAACTCTCCTATGGTCTTAATTATCTCGGAACTTGGTGTTCCGGGATAACCGGTAACCACCTGAATTCCAGCTTCATAGGCACCTCGTGCAAATGCCTCATTTCCTGATAGAATTTCTTTCACACAATTACCCCCTATCAATTTATCTCTGATCCTCGCTTTATAGAAACTAATGCGTCTACCGCAATAACACCTTTCCCCACCGGAAGAATTAACAACGGATTTATATCCAGTGTATTGATTCTTCCTGCCAAATCCGCAGCCATCTCCCCTACTTTTACAATAACATCAATTAGAGCCTCGATATCGCCCTTGGGTTTACCCCGAAAACCATACAGAAGTTTACTTCCTTTGGTCGAATCAATCGCTCTGTGTACCTCTTCTCTTTCGAAAGGAGGAATCAATAGGGCACGGTCTTTAAAAATTTCCACCAGAATTCCCCCTAAACCGAAAATTACCGCAGGTCCAAAGTAAGGATCAGATAAAACACCAACGATAGCTTCGGCAATCGGTTCCTCGATCATCCTGTAACACAATACTCCCTGCACTATTGCGTTCGGGTTGTATGCGGTGGCATTGCGGAGTAATTCGTCATAAGACTGCCCGGCTTCCGCTGTGGTTTTTATATTGAGTTTAACCACGCCTGCTTCCGTTTTATGTTGGATTTCTTTTGATATAATCTTCATCACCAATGGGTAACCAAATTCTTCGGCTTTCTTCAATGCTTCATCCCGTGAACGGCACAAGTATTCCTTCGTAACAGGAATATCGTATTTGGCCACAAGCTTCTTGCTTTCAAATTCGGTTAAAACCGCATCACCCTCCGGCAGCATTTTGTGGGCAAAGTCATTTCGTTTTACCGTGAATGCGGGCACCGGTTTCCGCAGGAACTTAGCGTAGTTTGCAAGATGATTCAGCGCAAGAAGTCCTTCCCGGGTACCCTGTAAAAGAGGAACATTACCTGTCTCCATGATATCACGAATTTCTTCATTAAAACCACTGGATTGGTTATTTAACATGACCACAGGTTTTTCCGTTTTTTTCGCCACTTCTACTGCCGCGTTGGCTACCACTTTATACTGGTCCACTTGCCGAGAGGACATTCCACCTGGCACATCCTGAACAACTAAAATCATGTCGGCTTGTTGTTGCTCCGCTGCTACTTGAAGACAGGAAAGGTAAGTGTTTTCTATTCGACCGCTACCCCAGGCATCGAGAGGATTTGCTATGGTGCTAAAATCCGGTAGAATTTCCCGAAGCTTGGCCTTACCCTCTTTACTCCATGGAGGAAAGTTAATGTTTAATGAGTCGCTCAAGTCTCCTATAAGGCTGATAACCCCGCCTGAAAGGGTCAGAGCGAAAACCTTTTTCCCTTTGGGCATTTTAGATTTTACCTTGGATAACAATTCTGCGGTCTCAAACATTTCATCAAAGTCGTATACCCGAATGATTCCCAACTTCTCAAACAAGGCATCCTGAACATCATCCGAACCAGCCAGAGCACCGGTATGGGTTATGGTAGCTCTCTGCGCTATAGCAGATTTCCCAACCTTGATCAGAACAATAGGTTTCCCTTTTTCTTTAGCTTTCCAGGCTACCTCAATCAGTTTATTGGGCCTACGAAACTGTTCGATAAAGGCCAATATTACATCAATTCTTTCATCATTTAACATGTAGTCCATACAGTCAATCGCATCTATCACCACTTCGTTCCCAGTGGTACAAATCAGACCAAATCCGAGACCCCTGCTGTTGTTGGCAACCGCAAGTCCCAGGTATCCGCTCTGGGTAACCATCCCGATATTGCCCCCCTTGATTTCCTTAGGAACGGGAGCACTGTAAGCTCCGGTTTTATCGTTAGGATTTAGGTATCCTACACAATTAGGACCCAGAAAAAGCATATTGCTCTTCACACACAAATTACGTAATTCATTCTCTATCGCCTTCCCTTCCATCCCTGCCTCTCCAAAACCGGCAGCAAAGGCCCAAGCAGCTTTTACGCCTGTGGCAGCCGCTTCTTTTGCAACCGGCAGCACATTGTTTTTTCCCAACAAGATAGCCACCATGTCAACGGAAAAACCAGCTTCCTTGACCGCGGTAAGTGAAGGGAAACATTGTAATCCTAAAACCTTCTCATACTTCGGATTTACGGGAATTATTTTTCCTTTAAACCCCAGAACCCGCAAGTTTTCAATGACCTGCAATCCCGGTCCCGGTTTTTCGGAAGCTCCCACTACGGCAAGAAAGGCGGGTTTAAAAAGAGACGACAATTTCAATTGTTTCATATTTTTTTTCTCCATCAATCTTGTTTATGCTGAAACTCTAATATACCGGGGTCAACCATTTCATATATCGGGAATCTTCACCCATAACAACTTTCCTATACAAATCCTGAATCTGGGAAGTTATTTTCCCTACCTTTCCATCACTGACAGTAATACGATCCACTGAGGCAACCGGTTTAATCTCCCAACCGGTTCCTACAAAAAACACTTCGTCGGCCAGATACAATTCCGTCCTGTCTACCACCCGTTCGATAAAAGGTATTTTGAGCACTTCTTCAACCAATATTTTTACCGTATCCCGGGTAACGCTTTCCAGAATACCGCTGGTAATAGGCGGCGCTATCACCTTTCCATCCCGCACCATAAGTAAACAAGCTCCCGGACCTTCGGTCACTTTACCTGTAGAATCCAGAAGGATCGGCCAATCATATCCACCGGCCTGCGATTCCATGGCAGCCAGACGTCCGTTATGATAGTTTGAGAAGGCTTTCAACCTGGGAGGCATCACATTATCGGCAATTCGTACCCATGAGACTACTCCCACATTCAAGGAGTGAGAAGGGTCCTGATAGGCCTGAAAGGGCCAGGAATCGATAATAGTCTCTACCGATTTCCCCGGAACTGCCTGCAGCAGCTCGCGGACCATTCCTTTCTGAAATATATAAGGCCTGACATAGACGCTTCTTTTATACTTATTGGCTTTTAACAGCTCCAGTACCGCATTATTGAGGTCTGTTACACTGTAATCAAAAGCAAATCGCACCATTCGTATCGATTGAGTAAAACGCCGCATGTGTTCCTGAAGCCGGAAAACATAAAGTTGTTCTTCCTTTTCGTTCCAGTACACCTTGATTCCTTCAAAGACTCCCGCGACCGACGCATGGCCCACGGAATTTACATGTACCATAGCCTCTTTCCAGGGAATAATATCCCCGTTTCTCCAGATATAATCTGCAATCTCTTCGGTATAAATAGCCATTTTTTTTACCCTCCTACTATTTAATTAAAAATCGAGTAGGAAGTAGATAACTAATTTATCTACTTCCTCTCACTCCACCGTATGTACCGTTTGGTATATTACGGTTCACAAAGCACTAGGGATTTCTCCGTTAAATTTATCTTTGATTTGTGTCGGATACATACGCAGCTCTCCCTGATTAGTCTGCAACTGCACCGCTTTCTTTTCAGGACAAACTCTTTATAAAGTTTTCCGCTTTCTTAATATGTCTCTGGAACTTGCCAAGTTAATCTTCCACTTCATGTTCTGCCCTTCACTTGCATTAACCAGCTAGTATGGCTTCTGCTGACTTCTGACATAACAATATATCAGATCTCTCTAGGTAAAAATAATAACCTTCACCCCATATGCCTGCTACATTTAACATACAATCTTTTAGCAGTATTGGATTTTGTTTTGACTAGTAAACTCATCCAGAAATTTATTCTACTCTTTCAATTTTCATTAACTTTTTTCCTTCACTCTGACAGTTGGCACAAATTTCAGCGAATTCTTGAAGATTCTCCACGATACATCCAAAATGGTTACTTGGTCTCCAGCCCATAGGAAGAAAGATACGAGCATCTCTTCCGTAAAAAATTCCGAAATCATAAACCGGGTGTGGAACTCCCTGCCACTGATATGGATAGTAAGCATTCCAGATAAGGTCACCCGGCACTGGAAATACTATCTGATTCTCCGGGGGTATATTTAACGCTTTTTCATTATCCAACTTCTGATATGAAATTGGAAAGGACAGCTCTCTGCCGGTAAACATTGCATGGATTGCATAGTTTTCCAAAGGGGTTTCTACAGCATCCCAAAGCAATTTACATGTTTGAGGAGCCTTGTCCTCGAGTAAAATGGCTACCGCCCAAATATTTTCTTTTAGAAAAGTAATCTTTATTTTTTTCAACTTTGCTCCTCCCTGTAAATTATTTATCTTACGGGCTTAATCGTTAAGTCCAAGGAGTCTTACAGGATTTGTACTGCTTACCGTACGTATCTCTTCTTCGCTTAATCCCATATCGAGCATACAAGCTATAAATTCACGCATACCTTCTACCGGTGTTGGCAGCGTATATACTCCAAAATCTGTTCCGATAATAAAGTGTTCTGACCCAAATTTCCTGATTTGTGCAGCTACTCCCGCAACACCCGTACTGGTTGTCCCTTTAAGACCTTCGTCCATAGCCCTATATTCTTCTTCAATATAATAGTGAGTCTTGGGAATTGGAGTGGTATGTGTATGAGCAGCTAATAAGCGTTCCACGTACGCACCGGATGCTATAACTTTTTTTATTTCAACATCAGACATATTTTCTATAACGGCATTGGAGACAACAACCTTTTTAATTCCAAATTCTTTACTCAATTCAATTAATCTAAATGCTTCTTCATTAGAAACATGTCCTGTAACAAGATAAATCTGTGGGTTATCAGCTATAATTTCTAGTATTTCAGTAAGTTCATGTCCGGGTTTTCCCTGAGGAATTTTTATGCAGCGATTCAATTCTTCTTCTACAAATTTGGGATACTTTTCTCTTAGGGTAATCCATTTTCCATCTTCATAGCGCCCTTCCTTATAAGCCTGGTAATAAGTGGAGTGTGCTCCAAAACTAACATAGCGTGCTCCTGATCCATAGTGCACAGCAGTTTTAACCGCCCTCGGATTCATCCCTCCAAAAACAGTATTTAATATGATTCCACCATACGTAGTAAATCCTTCAACAACTTGATTAACTATCCATGATGTCCCCACAGACATATTAAAAACATCCATGTAAACAATACCCCTCATGCCTGCTTCCTTTGCTTCAATAGCTGCGCCTACAGGATCAACACTCCTTGGACTGCTTATAAGATGGGGACCGGCATGGACATGTATATCAATTGTCCCCTTTAATAATTCTTCACTTTTTTTGCGTGAACGAGAAAATTTCCAGCTTGTATTATCCATCATAAAATTCCACTCCTTTAAATTTAAATTTTTGCCTTTCATAAAACTCTGAATCCCTTGTCTTACAAGGCTTTTCAAGCACCTCTTCTTTAATAGAAGTCAATCTAATCTTTCTCATAATTTTTTATAAAACCTCTGCTTTCTAGATCAATAGGCCTTGAGGTAGAATAATGCCTACTATCCGTACAAAAATAATCCATATAAGGAATGTTAAAAAAGCTGAGTAAATTATACTGCTCTTCAAGCTTGCAACCCCTTTAGGTGCAAGGATACTAAAAGAAATAAGAAGGAACAGGAACGTGGCTGTTATTATTCCTATTCTGGTTAAAAATAGTGTATACAATATCGATAGCGTCAAAAAAAGAGCGATAGATAAAATATTTATCTCAGGGTACGCCACTGCATGTTTTACATCTAGTGCATCAACCACCATTAATACTCCAAAAATGAACATTACCAAAAGGGAAAGCTGGGGGAAAAGCTTTGCTCCTATTCCAGCTCCCATACTCAATTCTTCAAAGTGGAGATAAACTAGCCCAGCAAGCCCAATAAATGTAATAAAACCTGATAAAAACAGATCATAATTAAGGGAAAATCGTTTCATCTATGAAGCTCCTTCCTTTCTTATTTTTAATTTTAACTAAGCTAATTTTTTCTGAAACCTGATTAGGAGAATTATGCTCACAACACTTATGGCGTAAAACCCTATTGCTATAGGGCTTTTAAGAAGGACACTCCATTCCCCTCCTCCTATCAAAAGAGCTTGGCGAAGAGCCTTTTCAGCACCTGGTCCAATAATAAAAGCTAAAACCAAGGGTCCAAGGGGGAATTTACCTTTCTTTAAAAGTGCACCCAGTAACCCAGCTACAAGTAGAATCCAGACATCAGTGACAGAATTCCTGGAAGCGTACGTTCCAATAAGAGCGAAAAGAAATACTGAAGGAAAAAGGAACCGAGACTTTACCATGGCAATTTTAGCATAGAGAGGAATCAAAGCATAACCAATACCCAGATTCATTACGCTTGCGTAAAGAATGACCACAAAGAAGGAAAACATTATAAGTGTATTTTCTTGGAACACTAATGGTCCTGGGTTAATACCCTGCATTATAAGTGCTGCTCCTATCAAGGCAGCAGTAGCGCTACCAGGTATACCAAATATAAGAAGGGGAATTATAGAAGCCCCACAGGTTGCACTATTACCTGCTTCTGGAGCCGCTACACCTTCAAGAATTCCCTTGCCAAATTGCTCTGGATGGGAAGAAAATTGCCTTGCCGCTCCATAACTCACATAAGCCGCCAAAGAAGACCCCGCCCCTGGAAGGGCACCTATAAAAGTCCCCATAACAGAACCTATTAGAGTTGCCTTTAAAGTTGATAGGTATACCTTAAAGCTCATTATATCCTTAGATGGATCATAACCACTTTCTTTAGACAGTCCAGATAATTCTTTAATTTTCTTTAATCTACTACGGTACCATTCTTTTGCAAACTGTATTATCAACTCAGAAACAGCAAAAACACCTACCAAGAGGGGTATCAGTGGTATCCCACCCCTTAATCGACTAACCCCAAAAATAAGGCGTGTCGTTCCAATTACTGGATCCATACCTATACATCCTATGAAAAGTCCAATACCCGCTGCCGCAAGGCCTTTCTTTATTCCACCCTGAACGAGAAAGGCTATCATCAGCAGGGCAAATACATAAAGGGCAAAAAATTCCACTGGACCAAATTGCAAGGCTACGCTCGCCAGGGGAAGCGCCAGAAAAATAAGGAGCAAGGTAGAAAAAAAATCCCCTGTTACCGAAGAATAAAGAGCAGTAAGCATGGCTTTTTTAGGGTAGCCATTCTTTTTAGCAGGATACCCGTCTTCCATTGTAACCACTGCGGCAGGTGTTCCTGGGACACCAAATGAAATGGCAGAAATTGCACCACCAAACATACTGCCTTTATAGATACCGATCAACATTCCTAAAGCTGAGACAGGACCCAGTTTATACACAAATGGGAGCAGTAGAGCTATTGCCATATCTCCGCTGAGGCCAGGGATAGCTCCAACAGTAACTCCAAGGAAAACTCCCAACATAGCAAACATAATAACTTCTGGCACAAACGCTTCTTGTAAAACAGAAAATATAAAATCCACCTGAAAACCTCCTCTTCCCCTTTATTTAAGTTAAAACGCACAGGTCATTTTATGACCTGTGCGTGCAAAACAACCTATTTTTTTAGCTCAGACAGAAGAGTTTTAAGGTTTTCTATTGTTGCATTATAAATTTCCTGACTTTTTTTGCTTCCGTAAGGAGTAAGAAAAATGTTTAAATTTTTAGCCATAGATTTTGCTGATTCGGTATTCAAGGCTTCAATAAACTTATTCTGGATAAACTCGATTCTGTCTTCCGGTACATCTTTATATGCAAATATGGTGTACCATGCAGGAAGAACGACATCATATCCGAGTTCTTTCATAGTGGGTGTATCGGGTAGGGATGGGACCCTTTCTTCCGAACATACTGCCAAAGCTCTGGTTTGTCCAGCTTTAACAGTCGCACCAATAGTACTAGGTACAGATGCACCAATATCAACATGGCCACCAAGAACAAAAGCCAAAGCTTCAGATCCACCAGTGGTAGGAACATTTTTATTCTGAATACCCGTAAGTTTTTCGAACAGGATAAGAGGAAGATGTGGTACACTGAGATATCTACCATGACCAACTGAAAATACATTAGGCTCAGCCTTTGCTTTAGCAATCCAATCATTAACATCCTTAATAGGGCTATCTGCTTTTACAAAGAATGTAGGAACAACTTCCGTTATCTGGAAAACGGCTTTCCAGTCAGAAAGATCATAGCCCACTTTTTCTGTCAAAGCAGTGGTAATAAGAGGCCCATAGTCAGTTAGAAGAAAGGCATAACCATCCTGTGGTTGATCCATCACAAAATTAATCGCTTCCTGCCCACCAGCTCCAGGCATACATATTACGTCGATTCGCTGGTCTATTAATGGCTGTGCTGCACTTGCAAGCATCCTTCCAGAAATATCCGATCCCCCTCCTGCACCGTAAGGTACAAAGATACGAATAACCTTCTCCTTCGGGTATTCCGCGGCAAAAGAGGAAAGTGAAACAAATACCAACAATAGAATTAACGCGAACAACATTAAAAAGCATTCTTTTCTTTTCATCTTATAATTTACTCCTTTAAATATTATTTTTGCCATCGCTATTTAATGGAAACCTCCATGAACAGACCGGTGACACTCTGCCCATCGGGTTAATAAAATGCTATACGCCGGCTTTCACCTCCTTAAATTAAATCAGTTTTGTTTTGATTGGCTACAGTTCGACCGTCGATCCCTCCACTAACATAAGATGTGATATTTGCAATTTTGATTCCGATATTATTCGCAGCCTATAATATTTTTTTAGAGCTCTACTCATCTTCATAAAAGGCGGAAAAATGAGGTGACTCAAGACCTAAAACCTTCTCAGGGTTGGTTTTTACCATAGTTCTTATTTCTTCTTTTGAAATTCCCATATCTAACAATAATGATATAAACTGACGCAGACCTTCCACAGGTGTAGACAATGCATAACGTCCAAAGTCCGTATCTATAACCATGTTTTCTGCGCCTAATTCCCGTATTTGTTTCGCAACAACTCGTATACCGTCAGTTTCAGGTGCTTTCATCCCTTCATCAATGGACGCATACTCTTTTTCTACATAGTAATGGGTAAGAGGAACCATCTGGGCTGCGGTAAATGCAGCCATCGATTGCTCAACGAGGGCACCCATCTTTACCATTTTTTCCAGTTCGGCCATAGTGGCAATCTTGGTAACAGATCCGGAAATAATTAGATTCTCAATTCCATATTGATCTTTTAGTTCACATAATCTAAGCGCCTCTGGCACCGAAATATGGCCTGTGTCTAAATAGACACCTTTATGGTCGGCAACTGCTTTTAGTATTTCATCAAGTTCTGGAGAAGGATCTCCCTCTGCAGGAATAGAAATAGCTCTTCCTAGCTCCTCATCACTGAATTTTGGATATAACTCCGCCAGGGATTTAAACTGGCCATCTACAACTCGGCCTTCATTTGATGCCTGATAATAAGTAGAGTGAGTTCCAAATTGTACATATTTAGCACCATCACCATACTCGAGAGCAGTTTTAACACATCGTGGGTTCATCCCACCATAAACAGTATTCATGATAAGTCCACCAAATACTGTAAAGTTTTTTACATGTCTGTTAACTAACCATGTAATACCATTTGACATCTCAAAACAGTCCAAATAAACCATCGCACGCATACCAGCATCTCTTGCTTCGATAGCACATTCAATTGGATCGACTCTTCTTGGTGAACTCTTAAGATGCGGTCCGGGATGTACATGCAAATCTATTGCGCCTCTTAATAACTCATAAGTTAACTCTACAGAACGACCACTTTGTAATTCTTCAAGCATTATTTTCTCCTCCTTTATCCAGTTAGTATTATTTCATCAGCACTTCTATATGCTTTAATGTTTCTCATTAATTACTTCATTATATTTTTCCGCACTTATATTGCGTCCGGTTAAGATAAGCACACATTTAGAATTCCTTTTCAACTTAATTTTATCAGACAAGAGGGCAGCAAGACCGACGGAAGCTGAACCCTCGATCATCAGCTGTTCAGCTTCCTGAAAAGCACACATTGCTTGTTTTATTGACTCTTCAGATATAACAACAATTTCTTCACTATACTTTTTTGCTATTTCAAAAGTTAAGGGAGTCAATGTTCCTAACAGACCATCCGCCAGGGAAGGTAAAATCTCAACATCTTCATCTAATTTATTGTTTTTAAAAGAATTATAAGCTCCAGGAGCTGCCTCTGTTTCAATGCCATAAATCTTCACTTTTGAGTTTATTGTTTTTGCAGCTGTAGCCACACCACTTAACAATCCACCGCCGCCCACAGGTATAAGAATATTCTCAACATTCGGAAGATCTTCCATAATTTCTATACCAATGGTTCCCTGCCCAGAAATAACCAGCGGATCTCCATGGGAGTGGGCATAAGTACCACCACTCTCTTTTTCATAGGCCAGAGCTTTTTGAAGTGCTTTGGTATAATTTTCTCCCGCAAAAACGACCTGAGCTCCATAGGATTTAATCTTATTGACCTTGACAGGCTCTGCAGTGTCAGGAACAAATATTGTAATCGGCGGTTTTCCAAAAAGAGAAGCGGCGTAAGCAAGAGCTGTCCCGTGGTTTCCACTGGAAGCAATTATCAATCCTTTGTTTCTTGCTTCTAATGAAAGAGCAGATACAAGGTTCAGTGCTCCTCTGACTTTAAAGCAACCACAGATCTGCCAGCATTCGAGTTTTAGATAAATTTCAAGCCCAAATTTTTCACTTAATGTTTTGGATAACAAAAGTGGTGTTCTGTAAATATTATTACGGATTCTATTCCTTGCTTCAAGAATTGATTTTAAGCTTACCTGCTCGATTGAATAATCCATTATGTCTTTCTCTTCCTTTGTGGTAATTTATTACTTCCTTCTTACAATATTTCCTTTACCGTATTACGGAAAATACTTTCCATTTATCATAAAATACAACAATTAATTTGAAAAGTCAACATCTTTAACACATCTTGTTACTAACAAATTAAAAGTGCACTACTGAAAAACAGTAAAAAGGTATACTCTAGAACTAAATTCTAAACAGAAAAGAGATTCTAAATAATATCCAAACAATTATATAAAACTTTGTATATAAACAAGTAAAATCACCATTAGAAGTTATAACGATAAAGAAATCAAGATTAATTATACATTATCAAATCTCGGAATCAAAAGAATCAGATTCTTTGAATTATTGAATGGATATAAAAAAGATCCAAATAATTTTTCTATCCCGTATAACAGAAGAAAGGGTGTAAAGTGTAAGCACCACTTAAAAGTAATATAATATACTGAAGAATTTAATTTAAATTTCCTATAGGCAAAATATTATTTTTATTAACATAGTTTTTTTATAACATATTTTCCGTATTTAATTGATGAGAGATATCTTTTGATATATTTATTAAAGTATTTTTTAGTTTTTTTATTTCGGATAGATTAAAACGTGATGAAGGTCCTGTAACACTGATACCGGCAACCGATTTACCTTTGTTATTTAGTATAGGTACACCTATACAATTAATGCCAATTTTAAATTCTTCTTTATCAATTGCATATCCATCCTTCTTGATTTTTTTTAAACATTTTTTTAATTCCATTACTGAAGAGATTGAATTGGGAGTAAGAGTATGCAATTTTTTATTGTCCTTACCATAAAGCATTGTAAATTTCCCTTCAGGTAAAAAAGCCAATAAGGCTTTACCTACTGCAGTACAATGAGTTGTTAGTCTTGCCCCTATCTTAATATCTGTTCTTAATGCCTCTGAGCTTTCAATTTTACTAAGGCATACAGCTTCTCTACCTTCCAAAATTGCAAAATTAATGCTCTCATTAGTGTGTTGAGATAACTTTTGAAGAAAAGGAGTTACTAATTTTACTAAATTTGCTGCACTTTGAACTTTACCACCAAGAACAAACAAATTAATTCCGAGAGTATATTTTGATCTTTGTTGGTTTTGAATAACGTAGTCGTGATATTTGAGTGTAGTTAATATTCGATATACAGTACTGATTCCCATATGTAGCTCTTTACTTATTTCAGTTATACCCATTTCTTTATTATCTGAAAGCAATTCTAATAAATCCAAGGCTTTTTTTATTGATTTTATTTTTTCTGTTTTAAATATTTTATTTTCCATAATACGATATACCATTTCCATTTTTATTATTTTTAATAATATCAGTTTCAATTTATAAAGTCAATATTTTTTTGCTTGTTTATCATTTAAAAATCAAAAGTGCACTAACCTATAATACTAAAAAAGATATAATCTAGAACTAAATTTTAAGAAAAGGGGTTCTAAATTATGTCTAAACAATTACATAAAAACTTTACCGAGGGTCAAGTTAATATTTGTTTCTTCTAAAACTTTTCCCAGAAAATTAGTAACTATACCTTTTGCTCCTTTTGAACCGTCATCTGTGGTATAAAAGATTTTTTTAGATATAGATTCAATTTTATCGTTATATAAAAGTAAATTTTCTGTCTGAGCAGATAGAAAACTATAAATATTAATTCCCTTTTGTTTGCATTCTAATATTAACGGCATTAAAGGAGCTATCCCTATACCTCGTGCAACTATAGCAATATTGTGTGTATTTTCAGGAATTTTAAAACCATCACCAAGAGGACCTATTAATTCTACTGAATCTCCTATCTTTGATTCATCCAGAATTTGCGTACCCTTACCTATATTTTTATAAAGAATATCAAAAGTACCTGAATTAGGTTCGATATGACAAAAACTAAATGGCCTTTTTAAAAAAAGTTCTTTAATTTTCCATTTAGACAACATAACAAATTGCCCCGGTTTAGCTTCTTGAGCAATTTGAGGAGCTTTAATTTTTATTCTATAATAATTATTATTCAGATTAATCTGCTCAATTATTTTACCTTTAGTTAATATTGGATTTATACCTCTGGGATTTTCCACAAACTTACCTGCTTCTGATAATATTTCTAAATTTTGTATATGTTTACTATTAATATAATTTATTTACACTCTACCAGTGACCAATGCCAAAAGTGCCATTCTGACATAAAGTCCATTGTGAGCTTGTCTAAAATAAGCAGCTCCTTCGTAATCATCAACATCTGTAGATATTTCATCAACTCTCGGTAAGGGATGAAGGATGGTGATTCCTTTTTTGGCCTGATTAATCATAGCTCTATTTATAATATACGAACCCTTAAGTTTTTCATATTCCGCCGGATTTTCAAACCGTTCTTTCTGTATCCTGGTAACATAAACTATATCGCTAACCGATAATGCTTTCTTTAAATCTTCGGTCTCTTCAATTTCCGCTCCCCGGCTTCTTAAGTCAGCGGTTATCTCTTCAGGCATCCGTAGAGCTTTTGGGGAAACAAATATCATCTTGTTACCGTAGAGAGCCATTAAATAGCCCAAAGAGTGAACAGTTCTTCCATTTTTTAAGTCTCCCACAAAGGTAACTGTATGACCACTTAAAGCCCCTTTTTCTTTTCGAATGGTATATATATCTAAAAGAGCTTGAGTGGGATGCTGACCATTTCCATCGCCACCATTAATAACTGGGTGAGAAGCATTATCAGCAGCAATCTGGGCGGAACCCTTCATGGGATGACGCATAACAATAACGTCAGCATAACCGTCTACCGTTCTAATACTATCTTCCAAAGATTCTCCCTTGGATGCAGAAGAACTGGACGCGCTAGCTACTGAAATTACCCGCGCACCCAATCTGTTGGCAGCAGTTTCAAAAGAAAGCCGGGTTCGAGTGCTGGGCTCAAAAAATAAGGCAGCTACTACCTGGCCTTCCAAATTTTTGATAACTTCTCCGTCTTTAACCCGCTTTTCAAAACTTTCAGCAG
>Ga0268280_1001083_pt1 | contig 19227 bp, 19 predicted proteins | sample saktaG_9_FD_190139 | JGI IMG/M metagenome (GOLD analysis project Ga0268280, IMG submission 190139) | Saline water microbial communities from Sakinaw Lake, British Columbia, Canada - sak_2011_5_24_40m | ecosystem: Environmental > Aquatic > Non-marine Saline and Alkaline > Saline ... | reverse complement strand
TTCTCATCTCTAAAAATGGTTTCAACCTTAGAGCAATAAGATGTGACAAATGCAATGAAACTATAGTTCACCCTGCAGATAAAAAAGAATATGAAGAGTTTATAGAACTAAAACAAAAAGAATTCAATGTTAAAATGAGAATGGTTGGAAACTCATATGCAGTATCAATCCCAAGAGAAATTGTCGATTTCATGAAAGAGCAGGAAAAAATGATGAATGACATGGTAAGATTAAGTTTTGAAGAAGCGGGAAGAATAAGTCTAATGTTTAACACGCCTGAATGTAATGAGAATACAAGAGTAATAAAAGCAAGAGAGATAAAATTCATGAAGGATAATAAACCTGTTTTCCACACACAGGAATTTTCAGATTCAGCAAACCCAAAAAACAACTTGAAAAAAGTATTTAAACCAAATGGAGATGAATAAAAATATGGCAGATAAAAAAATAAAATTAAGAGTAGTAGAAGCATTACAGGATGATGCATACAAAGGAATTGCAAGGATAGATCCTACTCTAATGAAAAAACTAGGTCTTGTAAGAGGAGACATTCTCGCAATAAAAGGAGATAGAGAAACATTCGTAATTGTTGATAGAGCTTACCCTGCAGATGTTGGCGAAGACATCATAAGAATTGATGGTATAACAAGAAAAAATGCAAAGACAGGAATTGGAGAACTAGTAGCAATTGAAAAAGGAAAAATAAAAGAAGCGAAAAAAATCACAATCGCACCAGCACAACAAGGAATAATGATACAAGGAGACCCTGAAGGGTTCAAGAGAGGATTGCTAGGAAGAGCAGTCTCCAAAGGAGATATTGTTGTTCTCGGCGGAACTCAAAGAAGAAGAGATATAATGGGTGATGGATTTGGAGACTTCTTCGGAGGAGATTTAGGAGATATATTTAACCAAATGGGTATGGGCTTTCAAGGACTCTCCCAATTAAGATTTGTAGTTGTATCAACAAACCCTAGTCAACCTTCAATTATAACAGAAAATACTGAAATCACCCTAAGTCCAAAAGCAGTCGATATATCTGAAGATGCAATACCTCAAGTTACCTATGAAGACATTGGCGGATTACAAGAGGAAGTTAAAAAAATTAGAGAGATGGTTGAACTTCCATTAAAGCATCCTGAAATATTTGCAAGACTTGGAATTGAACCTCCTAAAGGCGTTTTAATGTACGGTCCTCCAGGAACAGGTAAAACATTATTAGCAAAAGCTGTTGCAAATGAATCAGAAGCACACTTCATCCTACTAAACGGTCCTGAAATAATGTCAAAATTCTACGGAGAATCAGAAAAGAAAATAAGAGATATCTTTGACGAAGCAGAAAAAAATGCTCCATCTATCATATTCATAGATGAAATAGATGCAATTGCCCCAAAGAGAGAAGAAGTTGGTGGAGAAGTAGAAAGAAGAGTTGTCTCACAATTACTAACAATGATGGATGGACTTCAATCAAGAGGAAAAGTAGTCGTAATAGGAGCAACAAACAGGCCAAATGCCTTAGATCCAGCATTAAGAAGACCTGGAAGATTCGACAGAGAAGTTTCAATTTCAGTTCCCGACAAAAATGGAAGATTATCAATTCTTAAGATTCATACACGGAATATGCCTATTGATAATCCTATCAAAAAGAGTTACCTTGAAAATAAACTAACTTCCCTGTCAAATGAAATAAAAGAATTAGAATCAAACATAAAATTCGAAAAAAATCTAGAATTAAAAAAACAAATTAGCAATAATCTTGAACAAAAGAAACAAGATTACGATTATTTTAATAAATTTAAAGATATATTCACAAGTGATGAAAAAAATGACGAACAAGTATTTAAAAAATTATCTACAAGCGAAAGAGATAAACTTGATTCTTTATTCCATGAAGGCCTGATGAACGAAATAGCATCCAAAACCCACGGCTTCGTAGGAGCAGACATAAATGCCCTAGCAAAAGAAGCTGCAATGGTGGTTCTAAGAAGATTACTTCCAAAATTAAAATTAGAAGAAGATGAAGAAATACCCCAAGAAGTTTTAGCAGAATTAAAAGTTACAAAAAAAGATTTTGACGATTCATTAAGAGTTGTTCGTCCTAGTGCAATGAGAGAAGTTTTAGTTGAAACACCAAATGTAAAATGGGATGATATCGGCGGAATTGAAAATGTAAAAACAGAATTAAAAGAAGCAGTTGAATGGCCTTTAAAATTCCCAAAAGCATTCGAAAATATTGGAATAAAACCACCTAAAGGTGTTTTATTATACGGTCCACCAGGAACAGGTAAGACATTATTAGCAAAAGCGGTTGCAAAAGAATCAGAAGCCAACTTTATCCAAGTAAAAGGTCCAAGTCTTTTAAGCATGTGGGTTGGAAAATCTGAAGAAGGAGTTAGAAAAATCTTTGAAAAAGCAAGACAAGTATCTCCTTGTATAATCTTCTTTGATGAAATTGATTCCTTAGCATCAAAAAGAGGTTCAGAAGCGCAAGGCGGGGGATCAAAAGTTACTGAATCAGTCTTAAATCAAATGTTAGCAGAAATGGATGGAATTGAAGATTTAACAAATGTAATTGTTATAGGTGCAACAAACAGACCTGATAAATTAGACTCTGCACTAATGAGGCCTGGAAGATTCGACAGAATTGTTTTTGTCAATGTTCCAAATAAAGATGGAAGATTAAAGATTTTAGAAATCCACACAAAGAAAATGCCGCTTGATAAAGATGTAGACTTAAAATATATCTCAGAACAAACAGAAGGTTTCACTGGAGCAGACCTAGAATCACTATCAAGAGAAGCCGGGATGTTAGCATTAAGAGAAAATATTGAGGCAAAAAAAGTTTCAAAAATCCATTTTGAAAAAGCTATGGATAAAGTAATGCCCAGCGTCTCAAAAGGCGATCAAGACAGATATAAGCAGATTGAACAACAATACTTGAGAAGTGCTCGTTCCGCCCTCCCAGATATAACTAGCTATGCTGGTTAAGCTAAATACTTAAAATTAAATCTTCCATCCAAGGACATTCTTGGTACTTCAACAACCCTCACACCAGCAATCAACGAAGCTAAAGTATCTGCTGAAAATTCCTCTGCAATAACAACTATCTTATTTAATGGAACTTTTATCACTCTAGCCATTCTTGCAAAATCCTTAACGTCTTTATCTCTGAATAAATAATCTTTACCAAATGTAGAAGTAACATATTGACCAACACCACAGACCTCTAAGTAATTTCTAAAATTCCGATCTTCAATTGCATCTGAATGAGCAACAATTCTCTTTCCACTTCTATAGTGAACTTTTAAGAAATCTAAAAATCCTTTTCTTAGTCTAGCTTGAAATAAATCCTCCTCGGATTCAACAAAAGTATCAAAAACGTCAATAAACAAAGAATCAGCATTATGAATAACCCTCCTTTTTTCAGAATAAGCTCTTAAAATTCTTTGATTTCTCTTTCTTGCAAATTTCATCTAGTAGTAACCTCAACCAAATCACCTGAAATCAAAACAGTATGCTCCATCTGGCTTACTGGTTGTTTAGACTTCTCAACTAAAATAGGAAAATTATGTAAAATCCCTTCCCGAACAAGCAAACGAAGCGAAAAATCCAGCTTAGCAAAATTCTTCCTAACAAGCCACCGTTTACAAAAAGGTTTTGTTTTATACTCTTCTTTAATAAATTTTAAGATTTCTCTTGCATCTTTATCACGAACCGGTCTTTCATTCTGGATCATAAAAATTTCCCCGGGTTTTCCATCATAAATCTCCCCAACCCCCGTAGTTAAAAAAGGCTCAATTGCAAATGCAATATCCTTCAATTCCGTTTTATTCTCATTTTTATAATTTGGAATTACAAATCCTGCATGAATAATATGCTTATCCAATGAATGTCCAGTAAGATTTTTTACTATTGAAAATTTCTTCTCATTCTCCTCGTTATAATTTTCAACTTCAGATTGAATCGTATTTCCAATCGTTCCAATAAACATTCCAGGTTTAAGGTTAGAAAGAGCTTTGTTCAATACAGTATTATTAAGTTCAATCATTTCTTCAAACCTATTATCATCAGTCAAATCCAGTGAAAAAGCAGTATCCGCAATACAACCATTAATCTCCACACCTAAATCAACCTTAAGCAAACCCTCTGCAATAGTCTCATCATCAAAACTAGGAGTATAGTGAGCCGCAACCTCATTCAAGGATAAGTTAATAGGAAAAGCTGGCCTTGCATCTTTCTCACCAATAAGCTTATCCGTCTCATCCGCAATATCAATTAACTTCATTCCAGGCTTCACAAATTTCTTTAAATGCTCCACCATTTCGTGAGCAATTTTCCCTGCTTTCTTATATGACTCAATCTCTTGACTATCCATTATTTCTCCTGTTTTCATGTAATTTTCAAGATATATAAAATTATGGAAAAAGTTAAATATCCGATTACAATAGGTTTTAGATGGGAAATAAAGCATTTAGATGGGTCGCAAAACCAGTACTCCGTGCAATGAGATACCTCTTTCCAGAACAATATTCTACGGATGTAAGAGCTCACTCTCAAGATTACCAATGGGCTTTAAACAGAGCCACAACTTTAGGAAATCAAATAGGGGAAGTAGAAAAAAAATTAATAGAAACAGCAGATGCACTCACTACCAAAACTTCAGCCTATGGAAGACTATCAGAAGAACAGATAGGCGAGTTAGCCAGGAAAGATCAGAGAATTGAAAGATTAGAAGCAGGAAACGCTGCTCTTGAAATCGCAGTTCAAGCACACAATAATTATATTCAAGAACGAACTGGATTAGTAAGACAGAGAGCACAATTAGAAAGAGAAGTCTCTTTATTAAAGAGAAAAGTTGAAGAAACACAAAAGAGTGAAGCAAGAACATTAACACTAACTTATTGCTCAAAAGATTACAAACATAAACCAATAGTAATCACAAATCCAAATGGAGAAGTTATATTTCAGAATAGGGCAATGTCGACTCTTCTTGGAGCTGGAGAGAGAATGGTCCATGTTAACCTAGATAAATTAATTAACTTAAAAGATAGATCCCCTCAAGTAAAGCTTATTGGGAAACAATATTTTTCATTCACATCCAGATCTCGTGGAGAAGGTTTGGGTTATGAAGTCCAAGTCAAAGATGCTTCCGCATTTTATAAAAGATCAAAAGCCCCCCATATACTTAATATTCCTAGATTTAGCCTTGGTGAGTTAAAAACAAACCCAAAAACCAACCCCCAAACAGCTTAAAATAAACCGCCCAAAAAGTATTTAAATTATTTATTAATAAACAATATATGAACATAAAAGAGATTATAGCATGGATTCTAGTTGGTGCAGGAATCGTGATTGCTTTTGGCTCTTTTATAATATTCTTTCTAAGATGAACAAAACCCTAGATATTTCAATGAAAATAAACAAAATTATTATTTTTATGATAACTGGTTTTTTATTAATATTCATAACCCAAAAAAGTTTAGGGACTTCCTGTTTCTCATTTTTTGATTCCTTCGCAAGTTATTTTATCTTAATTTACAATCTAATTTCAGAGATATTCTTTATTGCAATAACAACCTAATTCTCTCTTCTCCTTCGTTCTTTAGGCAGAAATGTAAATAAAATCTTTTTTTCTTGATTAACCTTACCAGTTCCAATAAAATCTTTTCCATCAGAAGATAAAACCGCTACAAACTCCCCACCAGTAATATCTTTAACCTGCTCCTCATTAACATCAACATCTCTTCCCTTAAACCACTCAACCTCTTGCTCTTCATTCAACCTAACAATATTTTTATCTACCTGGGCTTTCAAAACATGCAACCCATCTAAACCTAGCCTTGATTCCTTTCTTCCAGTCTTCCTGTCAATCATCTGCTTTCCCAAATACAAACCAAAACCTTCAATAGGAAGCAAATTCCATAAAGAATAAATTTCATCAACACTTAAAGATCCGGAAAAAGCGCTTATCCTTTCACTTCCAGTCTTAGACAACAAAAAAGGAATTTTCTTCACACCCAAATATGAAATTTCATCTATAAATCTCTTCTTCTTTGCCGAGTCAATTATTTGTATTATCATTTTAAAAGTGAACCGCCTTCTCCTTAAGTAAACATTTATCTGACAACTTCCTAATCTTGCATAAAAAAAATCCATCAGTATTATTATCCTGAGGATATAGCCTGCATGCCTTCTCAATTTCATGGTTATAACTCTTTCCTTCCCACTCACAAACACCACATCTCAGCTTGATAGGAAGTTTAATCGATTCAACAGAAACATCAAAATTTCTAATTAAAAAATCAATTACCCCCTCATCTTCCTCAGGAGATAAAGTACATGTTGAATAAATCATCTCACCCCCAACCCTTAGAATCTTCATTGCAGATGCCGCCAATTTCTTCTGTATTCTTGAAATATTTTCAATCATCTTCTTATTCCACATTAAAAATGTCTTTGGACTCTTTCTCAATGTCCCCTCTCCAGAACAAGGAGCATCAACCAAAATTTTATCAAACCTTAATTTAGATTTCTTCTCAAGTTTCTCGCACAACTGAACACCATCTTTTCTTACAACCATAGTGTTCATTACACCGCATTTTTCCAAATTAGAATTTAAAATCCTTATTCGCCCTAAATTAACTTCATTAGCAACAATCATTCCTGAATTTTCCATCATTGCAGCGGCCTGTGTCGTCTTACTTCCCGGAGAAGCACATAAATCAAGTAAAATCTCTCCAGCTTTGGGTTTTAATGCTAAAATAGGAAGCATTGAAGAAACTTCTTGAACATAATAATAACCCAGCAAATGTTCTTTTGTCTTTCCTAATTCTCCAGGTTTCAGTCTATTCTCAACAATCATTACCTCGGGATATTCGTCAAACGGTTGTTTAATCTTCCATCCATAACTCTCTAATCTTTTTCTAAGTTCATCAACAGAAATTTTTAAAGTGTTACAACGAATAGAATCAGGGGTTGTCGTATACGAAATCCTAAAAAATTCTTCTGCTTCATCTCCAATTAGAGCTTTCATTCTCTTAATAAATTCCGGTTTGGGAGGATATTTTTCTCTTAATTTTTCTTTATGTTTTGCAGGTTCCATCAATTAAAAAGGTTTTAAGGGTATTTTAAGTTTATCTTTCTAAAAAAACACCGACGAGGTTTTTAGAGTCAGGGAAAAGTTTAATAACTAACTATGACTTATTATATCATGAAAAGGGGGCAATCTGTGAATACAGATTTCTAAAATGGCTGCAAAAAAGAAAAAAGCTGCTAAGAAAAAGAAAAGATAAGACTTCGGTCTTCTTTTATTTACCTTTTATTTTTTCATATTCTTTACTTTTTTAGAATAATTTCGTCTGCTTGTTTCCGTCGATAACTTCCCTTAAATTAATTTTAAAAACTTCAAAAATATTTTCAGTAGCAGGAAGTATTTGATTATTTAGGTAATACTCAATTTCATAATCTCCTTCCTCATCAGGCAATTTTACTTTTTCCCTTACTAATTTCTTTTTTCCTTTCATCTCCGCAACATAAAACTCAATTAAATCCCCTGGTGAAACTGCAATTCCTTTTTCTTCCATTTTTTTAGCGGCAATGACGTGTGGTCCTGTTGCAAGATATTCAGAAATCGGTTTCTTCAATTGTGTCCTAATAATCAAATCCTCTCTCTTCACTTCTCTTTTCTTAATCTTCATAATCACATCTTTTAGTATCTCCAAAGCGTCTTTTTCATTTCCATTCTTAAGAATACTTTCAATAATCTCACTTTGAAGTCTTCTAGCTAATTTGCACCAATCCCGTCTAACAGTCTCAAAACCTCTTATTTTCAATTTACCGTCATAACTTATCAAAGCATATTTCTTCTTAGCCCCTGCATCTGTTGTCCTCTTTGAAACAAATAATGCTCTTTTATAAAAATCTTCCAAATCAAGCTCCATTATTCCAGGAAGTTCTGAATTAAGTTTTTTCAAAAATCCAAGAGTCTCCTTCTGATTTTTCCCATCTAAGAGAAAAGCCACGGAATCCGTATCAGAATAAATAACAGTATAGCCTTGTTTTTTTATCTTATCTATCACACTATGGATATTTTCCCTTGCTAATGCCGCAGTAGAAGCGGCTGCTTCAAGACAGTAATACCGTGCACCAAAGAAACCCTGATAACCATAAGCCGCATTAGCAAGAAGTTTATATGCATTACTTCTCGCTTTTGTCATCGGGTTCTTATTTTCATTATATTCTTTTTTATACTTCTTTCTCATCTCTATAAATTCTCCGAGCATTGTTGGGAAAAAAGCTTTTTCCTTTGAAAAATGCACTTTCTGCTTTACCAAATCAACTTCCAAATCGCCTTTCTCTTTCTTTTCATGAAAACTAGACAAAGAAAGATTATAACTAACAATTACACTGCCATACATTGAAGTGAAATCAAACATTCCAATATCTTCATACAGACCCGGAGTAGGCTGAAATACAAATGCGCCCTCATATTTCCCTCTTCCTCTCCTCTTACCAATTTCCTCGTGTACCGGTCTTTTCTCAGCAATTTCGTTAAATCTTTCAAGATTATGAATAATATAATCTTCCACATGAGAGGACATTGCATTTCTTGTAACTTCAAAAACAGGCTCCTGAACGATTTTTGTAAATTCATAAATATCCAGCCATATTTTCTCCATTAACTCATAAGTTAATTTAGAATCCTGTAAATTATAAGAGAAAAAATCGTACCAGTCATCATCCTTCATCTTTCCAAGCTTAAGAAAATCAAAATCATGTTTCTTCTCTCCCAAAAGCTCAGAAGCAACATCATTCAATGAAAGTGTTTCAGACTGAAGATATTGTGAAAAAACATTTCTTATAAATCTAAAAATATCCACATGAACTAATCCTGAAATTCTCCCAGTTAAAACATTTCCTCTTGAGAATTTTGGCTGGCTTCTATCTAGCCCAAGTTCAAGCTTTACCTTGTTTTTCTCAGCAACCGCCCTTAAATAAGGCAAATCAAAACCATCAGAGAAATATCCAACTAAAAAGTCTGGCGCATATTCATAAACATACTCCGAAAACTTTCTAAGCATCTCTTCCTCGTCCTTAAAAACCTCAACATAATCCTGCTTTTTACTTGATTTTTTCCATGTTAAAACTTTCTTAAAATTCTTCCCATATAACGAAATCATCAAAACATCCCCCTTTCCAATCTCAAATTTATCAACCTCTATATCGAATGCCAAAAATCTTGGTTCAAACTCTTTTCTTTCAGATTCTTTTATTCTCTCCAGTTCGAAACAAGCGTCAACCTCCAAATTCGCAATCCCTCCAAAATCATTTCCAGAAATCAAACTCCCTTCAACCTCATACCATTTCAATGGCAGAATCTTCTTATCAATAATATATTTAGAGATAATATTCAAATCATACTCCCTTCTCTTTTCCACTTCCTTAAAACCAATTTCATCGGCAACCGAATGTGCATCTTTAAAGTTCTCAACGAAAACCTTTATTGCCTTTACCTCTTTTCCCAAAAATTTTCTATCATGAAGTTCAGTCTTAACAACCTTGCTTTCTCTTTCCCCTTTTCCTGCCCTAATCTCTTCAATCTTCCCTTGTATATCCTTAATTTTCTTATCTGTCAGCCCTTCCTTGAGAATAACCCAAAAACTCCCAAGGTAAGAATCAACAAGACAAATTCTCTTCCCCTTATCATTTCTTCCAATTATCTTGATATAATTCTTTCCATTAAAATCAAAAGCTTCATAATCAATAGGAATAAACTCAAATTTCATGAATATAATTAGAAATAAAGATTTATATGTTTATTTATTCTCCCGCCCAAAAAATATGTAACTACTATTGAATAACTAAAATAAAAACATTTAAATACCTCCTAATATTAGATAAAGTATGGGAATAAATCTAATACCAGAAAATAAAATAGCATATGAGGTAAAACCTGTATGCCCCCCCGCAGAAGTAGAAAATAGTCTCAGAGGAAATTCTCAAGATCAGAATGGTTCTAAACAAAGAAACCCTAATCATTATAGAAGAATTCCCGTAATAGATTACGATACCGCTGAAATTAATGGATTTGCAGTTCAAGTTAGATTAGCAAGACAAGTTCCAAAAGAAGGAGGAAGTTTAGATACCTTAGCTTAAGATGAAACAACTAACATTAAACTTAATCACAGTTCCTGAAGTTCAGCTCAACTTTAGAGCTAATCACCCTCCCGATAGAAGTCAAATAAAATCAGAAGCATTGAGATTACGCGTTCCAGAAATAGAACTTGAACTATATGCAAGAGCGCAATGGCTTATAGCCCATAAAATATTCGGGGATTCTACAGAAAGCAAAAGAGCAATCCTAGCACAATACTCCCCACAAGGTTATGAAGCTAAAGATAGAAAAGGAAGGCCCTTATTTGCTTTTCATGACGACCAGGTAAATGATACATTCCTTAATACAGTAAGACAATGCGAAAAATCAAGAGTCCCTGAATTTGAACAAAAATATTTCAAGCATTAACTTTATTAATTTCCTATTCTTAAAATTTAAATGGGTGTTCAAATCTCAGAAATCGTTCCTCGCAAAGAAATTCAACTAAAAGACCTAAAAGGCCAAATAATTGCAATTGACGCATATAATGCCCTTTATCAGTTTCTAACAACCATCCGCCAAGTAGATGGAACCCCCTTACAGGATTCTAAAGGGAATATAACCTCCCATTTATCCGGATTATTCTATAGAAATATAAACCTCCTATTAGAGGGCATAAAACCAGTCTACGTTTTTGATGGAAAACCCCCTGAATTGAAAAGAAAAGAAAATGAAAAAAGAAACGAACTAAAAAAACAAGCCCAAGAAAAATATGAAAGCGCAAAATCAGAACAAAACCTTGAGTCTATGAGAAAATATTCACAACAATTTGTAAGAATCACAAAAGAGATAATCCATGAAAGTAAGGACCTTTTGACAGCCCTAGGAATCCCAGTTATTGAAGCTCCTGGAGAAGGTGAAGCCGAAGCATCCGCCCTAACAAAAGCAAAAAAAGCATGGGCAACCGCCTCCCAAGACTATGACGTTCTCTTATACGGAGCTCCGAGATTAATTCGCAACCTAACTTTGTCAAGAAGAAGAAAAACATCTTCAGGAACCTATGTTCCAGTTGAAATAGAACTAATTGAATTCGAATCATTACTAAATCATCTTCAAATAGACCAAGACCAACTAATCTGTCTCGGCATTTTAGTCGGTACAGATTATAACATCGGGGGGATAAAAGGTTTAGGACAAAAAAGAGCTCTAGAAATTGTAAAAAAATACAAATATCCCGTAACAATCTTCAAATACCTTCAGGAATCAGACAAATACAAAGATTCAATGAATTTTAACTGGCAAGATATTTTCAAAGAATTCAAAGATTACCAACATAACGGCGGAAAAATGGAATTTAAAAAACCAGATGAAAAAAAGGTTAGAGAAATCCTCCTTTCCAAAGATTTTTCACTAGACAGGATTGATTCAGGATTAAAAAGATTAGAGCAGGCAAACGAAGAACAAAAACAAAAGGGACTTCAGGATTTCTGGTGAACAAAGAATCCTTCCAAAAGATTGAGCAATATGCGAGCAGAATTTTATATTCTCATTTAAAGTATTTTATACTGTTTATATCTCACTCATTTTAGGATACAAAATAATTAATCCATCCTCAAATAAGAATATTCATTACAAAGAATTACTCTTCATCAGCCATACCTTTAATACTCTCTGCCTCTTCTTCCGCTTCCTCTTCTATCTCCTTTTCATCCTCAGAATCCTCGTCGTCTCCTTTTTCTCTTGAAACTATTTCTTCTGCAGATTCCTTAGCAATTTTTGCCGCTCTTTTATCTCTATTAATGTCTTTAATAATCTCATCCCTTCTTTTCTTCTGTTTCAAAGCAACCTTCTGGACACCCAATAAAATAACAGTTAAAAGAAATAATATCAAAACAACAAGAGCCTTTCCCCACCAAGTTATAGCCAATTCATCTAATAATTGAGCAGACTTCAAAATCACCTTAAACCAACTTAGAGCAACCAAAATCCCAAAACCAATTAAACGAAATAAAATTGTTGGAATACTAATAGAAATATTAAAGTTAGGCAAAACTAAGAAAAGAAAGAAAAATAAGATAACCCACAATAAAAAATTCATTGCAAACCCCCACGAAAGTTCCGGAGTAACCCCAAAAATAAACCTCATCCAAGATAACTTTTCTTTAAAAAAAAGATTTATTGCATTGATCCTTTCTTCAGCTTTAGTTGTCAAATTTCCAATCTTCTGGGTATCAATCTCTCCCTTTTCATTAAGAGGACTATTGTTTATCAGGATTTGTGCCCCCCCAGGCAACTGAGGCTGTTGTTGCTGTGCCAGTACCATAGAAACAAAAGCAACAAGAAAAATACCCACTATCAGCATAAATAACTCTTTTTTCATATAATCAAATAATTTAAAACTTTTTAAATCTACCTTCCGTAATCATTGAGTAACTATAAGGTAGTAACAATAGGAAAGATTTATAAACTAATTTTGCGCTTTCCTATTATCTAACATGGTAACCAAGACTCAACAATATGATGAATCTGTAAAAAGAGCAGCTTACGCTCAGGCTATCTTAGATACTCGTAATCAAAGAGATGTGCAAAGAAAAGCAGAAAAAAATACTACAGGAAATTCTGGAGGATATATCCGTTCTTTTGGAAGAGGATTGTATAGTATTGTAGATAAAACAATTGAATTGGCTGGAAAAGTAGTATCCCCAATCTATAAAGAGGCAGTTCGTCCTGCATTTTCTGCAGTATATAAAGATGGAAAGGCGCTTATACAATGTGTTGGTAAGGGAGGTTATAATGATGGAAAAGGGCTATTAAAGTTGATTGGACGGGAGTGTAAATCATTATATAATGCAAAGCAGGAAAGTAAGAAGACAAAAAGACAGAAACAAGAAGAAAGAACGATTAGACAAAGAACCGAAAGTGAATCTACTGGTGTTCAGGATTTGCCAATTTCATGTAATACTCACATCCAAGGAGAGATGTATGAAGATCAAGGAGAGATGTATGAAGATCAAGGAGAGATGTACGAAAAGCTAGAAGAAGATCTTAGCGGAAGAGTTATTACAGAAGATACAAAAATACCTAAGATAAGACTTAGAAATCTCGAGCAAATAACTTGGAGGTTAACCGATGAGGAATTATCAGAGGTATTAAATGGCCTTACATCCCAGTATACAACCACAAATAACCAAGTTGCGGATTCTCCAGACGATACAAGAAACAGAGTTGGACGTCATGTCCGTGATCCAGAACCAACTTCTTTTAGAAGAGTGCTCATTCCCCCCTATAACCCTGAAAACTCTAATACACCAGCAAATAATATTACAGATGAAACATCCGGCCAAACCGAAGACACACAAACAAATTCTGCAACTAACGACGAAGAAATCGTGCTTTTATAATTATTTTATTTTTTAATATTTAATATTTCAAGGGTATCTGCCCCTCATCTCAAAAACCTTATATACTATAATCTTCATTTAGACTTATGAAAAAAACTCTTTCGATAATCTCTCTTGCACTTGGATTTTTCATGATAATACTCTCAAACTCAGGAATTACTGGCTCTTTTATTGGTGAAAGAAATATTAGTTATATTCTTTATCCAGGAATATTTTTCTTTGTTCTTGGTTTATTAGCAACCGCAACACTGGAACAAAAGGCAGAAGAAACCCCAAATAAATCAGGAGTCTTGAAGAGAACATTAAAGAAAACAGCCTCGGCAGTTTATAACACTTCAACAGGCGTAGTTAGTAATGTTTTTTATGGTCTGGCTGCTCCAGCAGCATCCGCTCTTCGTAAAACAAGCACGGATGCATTAAAGCAAGGATTATACGGACTTCACGAGTCTACACAGGATTACCTTCATAATGCAACATCTGCAAATGAATATCGAGCCGTCACAGGAACAAAAGAGGGGATTTTTAAGAGGTTGTCCCCGAGAAGAAATGCGAGATATGTACAGGAATTATCTAATTTAACAATCGTAAGAGATTTACTAAGACAAGCAACAAATACAAATGTAACAACTGAACAAGCATACGCACATTTAGAATCATTAAGGTTAAATCCCAACGTTGTTGCACAACAACAATATAAAGCCATTATAACCGCCGCTGATGAGAAGAAAAAGCATGATGAACAATTAGAGAGAGATAAGGACCTAATGCGTGGATTAAGAGAATTACAAAGAGCACCGAGATACAGACAGATATTAGAAACAAAACATAGAGAATACGGTCAGGATATATTAGGAAAAATTATAAAACATCATAAAAAATCAAAGAGAAAATAACAAAGATTAGATTCCATCAGAAATTATCTTTGCTTGAGCCGTTGTTATTGCTCCCACTTTCCTTGCATCCAATACTTTCTTCTTTAACTTAAATCTATAAGTTTCTTTAAAAAAATTCTCAACTAAAGCCGGAAAAAAACCAACTAAAAAACTAAGAGTCAAAACTCTTGGGATAAAATTAATAAAAAAGAAGTCAAACAATATGAAATACAAAAGTCTATTTAATAATGGGATTTGCATAACAACCGCAAAAAAGATTCCAATAAGGGGGACCTTCCAGAAACTGCCTACAATCATATTAAACCATTTTGTCTGGCTCTCTTCATATTCTTCTTCATCCTGTTTAAGGGGATTTTTACCATGCAACCACCTAAATAACTTGACAATCCTATATACTCCATAAATCAATAATCCTGCAAAAAATCCTCTTAAAAACGCATCTCCAAAACTCTGAATCGTTCCAAATCCTAAAAACTTTTGAAGCCATGCAGGCGTTTTTTCATATAAAGAACTTACACTACTCTGTGCACTACTCTGCGCATAAACAACGTTAATAAAAAATAAACAAATCAAGCAAAAAATAAAAATCTTTTTTATCATTTTTATCATTTAACCTGAAGAAAGTGCCCTCGCTGTCTGCATACCATATTTAACATCCATAAATTTTTTATAATATTTCATTCTTAGTCTATATCGGTAATACCGCTCAATTGCTGCAGGCCCAAATCCAATATAAAATGCAATTATAAAGCTTCTAATAAACCAATTTCCAGGCATTAAATATTCAAATGTTATAAATTCGATAACATTTTTTACAATAGGTATAAGCATTATAATTCCATAAGCCATTCCAATTATCAGAATCTTCCATAAACTTCCCCCAACTAATTCTAACCAGCCTCTTCTTTGCTTGGATAAATCCCTTAATGCACCTGTTTTTGCAATCTTTATCCCTATTCTAAATTTAATCCAAAGATTAATAATCAGATTAACAAGATAAATCCACGCTCCAGCAATTAAGCCAATAAAGAAATAACCCCAAAAATCCTTTAATTTTTCTATCTCTGATTTAAATCCTAAAAAAGACGAAATTTTGGACGGAACTGAAAGAATAGTTATCTTTGTTTTTCCTAGAAGGCTAGCATTATTCCATACAACTTTATCTTGAAGATTTTGTTCTATTTGTGTTACATCACCAAGATTTTGATGCGCTTTTATTAATGGATAAACACCAAACCAAAAAATAAACCCTACTGCGAGAACAATTACAATAATTAAAACAGTCCATGTCCAAGCAAGACCCCTTTTATCTCTCATCTTAATTTAATAATATATTAGACATTTAAATATTTATGCAGAACCCATTTCTTCTGCAACTCTCTCTCCAATTTCTTTTTTTAATTTTTCTTCATATTCTTCACTTCTGTTCTTATATTTAACATAGCTCTTAAATAAGGCAGGGACAACACCAACATAAAAGGCAAGTATGAACGAACGAAGAAACCAGCTACCTGGCATTAATACTTCCAAGGTTATTATCTGGATTGCTCTATTTACTAAGGGGATTGACATTAAAATAGGATATGCTACTAAGAATATTGGACCTCTGCTAATCCACCTAATAGAAGCTGAATATGCCCATCTTAAACGATTCGTACCAAAGCGTATTCCGGCTATTAAATCTTTAATATAGATTATCATCTGAATTAATCCCATCCATACACAAGCAAGAATACCCGTCAAAACATACTGCCAATAAATAACCCCAAGCAAAATCCAAAGAGTCACATCCGCAACAATAACAACTCCAATCAAAATCGCTTTTGCAATATTGCTCCAACCAGTCCAATTAGGAGACCTAACACCCCATATAATTAAGTATGCCAAACCATTAACAATAAGAAATATAGCAATACCTGCGAGATAAGCTCCAAAACCACCTCCAAAATAATCAGCCAATCTATTTAACCCAATCCCCTTACCATCCAAATCCTTAGATCCAATAATAAACAAAACCTTATCAAAACCCCACCCGGTTCCTGTTTTTATACCCGCCCACACAACAGACAAAAAACCAGTTTCATTCTTAAACGCAATTGAAGCAAGACATTTTGCCTTGGTTTTATAATAACTAACATCCCCATAACCTTTTAGATAATCTTCCTTTGAAACATTAGTGCAATTCTTTCCAGTAGAATCAACAACCCAATATCCTTGGTCATAACCGATATCAAACCCCTCATTAAATTTATCCTTAATCCAGGAAAAGAAACCAGCATCCTGCGCTTTGGCCGGAGGTAAATTAACAACCAAGACTAGTGAAATAACCAAAACAATAACCAAAACACCAACACTCTTTTTATTCATGATATTAAATATAAAAAAACATTATTAAATCTTTCTAAGTCTTATCGACTGCGTCTGCTTCTGCTCTTCTTAATCCCTGCGATTTCTTTATCAATTCTTTTTGCGCCTCAATAGCGGTTTCCGCAGCCTCTCCAGCAAGCCACTCTCTTATAATCTTATTCCCCAACCCCATAATCACAAATACCGCAACTGCTGTAACCATCAATGTAAAAAGTATCGTAGCATCATAATTACTTACCATCGCCTTAGTAACGCCCAGAGGAATTCCCCAGAATGTTTCTGTTCCTGCTAAGGGCTTACCAGCCGCAATTGGAACAGTCCATCCATCCTGCATAATCACAAACAATATTCCAGCCTTAATAAGAAGGAAAATGGAATAAATCATCCACATTATCTTTTGAGCATATAGTCCAAATGCTTTTCCTTTTCTAGCTATAACAATAGTAAAAAAAGCAAGAATTGCAATAGGAAAGAATATAACCAAAGTCAAGCCCAAAGCAGTGTACCCTGTTAAAGCCGTTATTAGTTCTTTAGTCGTTATAAAAAATGTAGACAAAAATCCAACAACCAAAGACAATAATATTCTTAAGAAAGAATTACTTGGAAATTCCACTTCATTTAAAGCAGAAAAAATTAAAATAATTACCAAAAACAGAACAAACCACTTCAAAAAGTTCCCAACAACTCCAACTTCTCTTTCACCAAGTTCATTAAGTTTAGCTCCTCCAATCCACAAGACACATCGATCATAAAAGAAATACTCACCTACGGCAGGACTTGCAGGTGCAGATTTAGGCAATAACCAACCACATCCAGTCGGATCCTTATTCGCCATATCAGTTAAAATCTGGGTTGTCGCACTTGGCGTTGAAGGCGTAGCTCCAGTACCTGCAGATAATTCCGATGCATCTACCTTCGCCATAGTATCACTATAACTATCCTGACCAGCAACAATCCCAGCTACAAATACAGAAACTAATAACAGAGAAATCAATAATACGAAGTTCACTCTTTTATTCATACTTGTTTTATATTTCATTTATTTATAAATGTTTCTCTGTTTTACTTCTAAAAGAGTAAAGGGCATTTAAACAGAATATTTTTAAACTTAGGTTTTGTCTATTTAACATGATTAACAAAAAGGGGATGATATTTTTTTGTCTATTAATTGTATTGCCCCTAATAAGCGCACAGATCCCCTACGATGGTGATTTCTATTTTCTTCGTGATGGTGCTGAAAAGGTAGTAAGCTTAGTAACCAATCTCTTAGGTCCTTTTTTTAACGCTATTCTCGGAGAATACACTGGGGGATATGGAGACTTTTCGGCAAATGAAATCTTCTTAATAAGAATCTTATTGCTTATCTTATTATTCATCCTTATTTATACTGGAACAAAAAATGTCCCAACAATCAAAGATAACAATGCAGTGGTATTCATTATCTCCATAGCCGTATCACTCATTGCAGTAAGATTTATGTCTAAAAGCGAATTTTTCTTCGGAATTCTTCTTCCTTACGGCGCATTAGGTGTTGCGTTAACAACCATGTTACCGTTTATCATATTCTTTTTCTTTGTGCACGCTGTGAAACTGGGTAGCGCGGGAAGAAAAATAGGCTGGTTATTTTTCGCAATAGTCTTTATATCTCTCTGGGTATCAAAGTCAGATCAGTTATCTCCAACTTCCAATTGGATTTACATCATAAGTATAATAGCTATCGCAATCGTCTTTGTTTTTGATAGAGCAGTTCATAGATACTTCTTTTTGCACGAATTAAATATCTTTCTCGGTAAAACAAAACAGAAATCAGTTGTAGCTCTTCAAGCAGAATACATGAATATACTTAACGTTGATTCCCCTCAGGCAAATGCAAGAAGAGAAGAAATAGAAAAACAACTTAAAAAAATGGGTGCAGACCTTCCTTAATATCTTGTTAATTAATGCCCACCCCCCATAATCAAAGGTAAACAATCAAACAAGTAATACTTCCGTACCCATTAATCACACCCCTTAATAATTAATCTTAACTCTGCCCACAATTATGTCTACTTAACCTAAAAACAATTCATAATTAACATGTATCTGAGATACTAAAACCCTAAAAATCACCCTCTTCTATACCCAACAATCTTTCTATGCTTCCCAGCACCCTCATAAATAGGAACTTCTTCTTCAACCTGCTTATTATTTACATTCCCACTCTTCCCATTAACAACCAACAAAAAAATACCAACCCCTAAAACAATTAAAGAAACAACAAGCAAAGAACCTTCAGCATATTTCACTATACTCTCTGGAACATAAGTAAATACAACATCCTGTACAGACTTAATAGAAGATACGACAAGTCCTGCCAAACCTACCAAAGCAAGAACATAACCCAATATATTTTTCACCATCTTTAATTTTACAAGATTATGATATTTATAAATCTTTCAATTTCACAACTCCAACCCAAGCTGTGTTGCATGATTAA
>Ga0268280_1001082_pt1 | contig 19244 bp, 14 predicted proteins | sample saktaG_9_FD_190139 | JGI IMG/M metagenome (GOLD analysis project Ga0268280, IMG submission 190139) | Saline water microbial communities from Sakinaw Lake, British Columbia, Canada - sak_2011_5_24_40m | ecosystem: Environmental > Aquatic > Non-marine Saline and Alkaline > Saline ... | reverse complement strand
CTGATGAGGTAAAGAAAGATATTATAGCAGTTTCACAAAATTTAATCGATAAAAGAGCAGAAGCAATAATTGCTGGCTGTACCGAGATTCCTCTGATCCTAAAAGAAGAAGAGGTTCCGGTGCCACTAATAGACCCAACCCAAATTTTAGCCAGAATAGCTGTGCAGAAAGCGAAGTGATGACCCAGAAGAAAAGAATATACAAGATTGGTGAAATTTATTTAGTTAGTTTATTATTTTTTCATGGAGGAAATAAAAAATGAAACTTTTTCAGAAAATTTTAATCGGTTTTGTTTCAGGAGCAATTTTAGGAGCAATATGGGGACCGGGCATAGTATGGATAAAGCCTGTGGGTAGTATTTTCCTTAATTTATTGAAAATGCTTATTATCCCATTAATCTTCTCTACTTTGGTAGTAGGAGTAGCCAGTATTGCTGAACCTAAAAAATTAGGAAGAGTAGCCGGTAAGACTATAATTTATTATTTAATAACTACTGGCATTGCTATAATTATCGGCTTATTGGTGGGGAATATAATTCAACCCGGCGCAGGCATGAATTTAGTATTAGAAGGAGCAGTTAAAGAAGCTGCCAAAACACCTTCCTTAATTGATACTGTAATTAATCTAATCCCCACAAACCCAATTGGAGCAATGGCACAAGGTACAGTGCTCCAGGTAATAGTCTTTGCTCTCTTCTTCGGTTATGCTATGACCAAAGCAGGCGAAAAAGGAGCAGCAGTTCTAAAGTTTTTTGAAGGATTTGCTGAGACTATGTACAAACTGACTGGTACGGTAATGGGACTTGCTCCTTATGGCGTTTTTGCCCTGATTGCAGTTACAGTTGGTTCTTATGGTTTAGCTGTTTTAATCCCCTTTGCTAAATTAATTTTCGCTGTTTATTTTGGTATTATAATACATGAAGTAGTAGTATATTCAGGGATGGTTTCTATTATTGGTAAAATGAGCCCTTGGAAATTTTTCAAAGGGATCAGCGAGGCATCTCTTCTTGCTTTTACTACCGCAAGTAGCTCGGCGACTCTTCCGGTTACTATGCGAGCATCCCAAGAAAATTTAGGGGTTTCACCTACTATTTCCAGTTTTGTATTGCCCTTGGGGGCGACGGTTAATATGGATGGAACAGCTATGTATCAGGGCATATGTGCTTTATTTGTAGCTCAGGCTTACGGTATCCAGCTCGGTTTAGGCGGACAAATAACTGTATTGTTAACTGCGTTATTAGCTTCAATCGGAACAGCCGGTGTTCCAGGAGCAGGTCTGGTAATGTTGACCATGGTTCTTACTTCTGTAGGATTACCCCTGGAAGGAGTAGCACTAATTGCCGGAATTGACCGAATATTAGATATGGCTCGAACCTCCTGTAATGTGACTGGAGATGCCGCCTGTGCGGTAGTAGTAGCCAAGACGGAAGGCGAATTAGCCGAAGTTAAGAAATAACCACAGGAGCTAACTATAATTCGGTCTTTTGTAGTATTAAAATTAGTAGGGGCAGACCTTGTGTCTGCCCCTACTAATTACACATTATTGTTTTCTCCCCGAGATACGAGAAATTTTAGACAACTACATTAAATTATGATAAAATCTTTAATAAATATATTATTATAAGACGGTAATAAGATAAGGAACTAAATAATGGAGGAACACCGGTGGAGAAAGATAAAGATATAGAATTTGTTAAAGAAATTGCTTCAAAGGAAAAAGACTTTTCACAGTGGTATGTGGATGTTGTAAGAAAAGCTGAACTGGCCGATTATACCACCATAAAAGGCTGTATGGTAATCAGACCCTACGGATACGGTTTATGGGAGAATATGCAGGCTGGTTTGGACAGAAGAATCAAAGAAACCGGGCATAAGAATGCTTATTTCCCCTTGTTTATTCCGGAGAGTTTATTAAAGAAAGAAGCAGAACATGTAGAGGGTTTTGCCCCCGAGGTTGCCTGGGTTACTCATGGAGGTAACCAAAAGTTGGAAGAGAGGATGGCTATCCGTCCTACCTCAGAAGCCATTATCTGCAGCCTTTATTCCAAATGGGTTAAATCCTGGAGAGACTTACCTATTTTAATAAACCAATGGGTGAATATTGTACGTTGGGAGAAAGTGACCCGTCTGTTTTTGAGGACTACTGAATTTCTCTGGCAGGAGGGCCACACTGCCCACAAGTCCGAGCAAGAGGCAGAAGAAGAGACCTTAAAAATATTAAATCAGGTTTATCGTGATTATATTGAAAAAGATCTGGCCATCCCGGTAATTGTGGGGCGAAAGACTGAAAAAGAAAAATTTGCCGGGGCATTACATACTTATACTTTAGAAGCTCTTATGGCTGATGGTAAAGTCTTGCAAGCCGGTACCTCTCATAACCTGGGGCAAAATTTTGCCAAGGCCTTTAATATTAAATTTTTAGATGAAGACCAGCAAGAGAAATACGTATGGCAGACCTCCTGGGGGACGACTACCAGATTAATTGGAGCATTGGTAATGGTGCATGGTGATGAACGAGGTTTAAAATTACCTCCCAAGGTTGCTCCCGTTCAGGTGATCATAGTGCCTATTATGTTCGATAAAACCAAGGAAATGGTTTTAGAGAAAGCCGAGAGTATCCGAAATATTTTAAAGAAAGATTTTCGGGTTGAGATTGATATCCGAGACGGATATACCCCTGGTTGGAAATTCAACGAGTGGGAGATGAGAGGGGTTCCTTTAAGACTGGAGATCGGACCTAAAGATATGTCGCAAGGTCAGGTGATGCTGGCGAGAAGGGATACCGGAGAAAAGATAGCTGTAAAAGAAGAAAAATTAGTAGAGACCGTGAAAGAATTACTGGACAATATTCAAGAAAACCTTTTTGCCCGAGCCAAGAAATTTTTAGAAGAAAATATTCGGAAGACTTCCGATTATAATGAATTCAAAAAAATTATCGAAAACCAGAGAGGATTAATCAAAACTTATTGGTGCGGAAGCAAAGATTGTGAAGAAAAGATAAAAGAAGAGACCAAGGCAAGTATAAGATGCATTCCTTTTGAGCAAGAAGAAGCTTCGGGAAAATGTATTTACTGTGGGAAGGAGTCTTCTGTTTTAGTGTATTTTGCCCGAGCTTATTAAAAAATTATAAGAATAAAGGAGGGTAAAAAAATGGCTGAAGTAATGATTGGAAAAGTAACTGATTACTTTGCTAAAATTGATGTTGCTGCCCTGGTAATTAACAACGGAGAATTACATTTAGGTGATACCATTCATTTTGTTGGGCATACTACTGATTTTGAACAGAAAATAGCTTCAATGCAGATAGAGCACCAGGCTGTAGATTCTGCTAAAACCGGTGATGGTATAGGAGTTAGAGTAAAAGATAGAGTTCGACATGGCGATAAAGTATATAAAGTTACCGCTTAGATTAAGTTATTATCATATAAATATAAGGTCATTCCTTATTTTCCGGGAATGACCTTTATTTATTGTTTTTTTATTTACAAACCAGATAAATTGAGGAAGATGTTTTGGAAAAGAAAGAAAAAGAAGGAATAATTTTTGTTATCATTACTATTTTTGTTGCCGGAGCTCTACCTATTATCATTAAATATGGCACAGGATTAATAAATCCCTTGTTCTTTGCTACCGTAAGCAGTCTAATAGCCGGTATCTTTCTTTTTAAATTAGCTGTTCTCAAAGGGAATTGGAAAATCTTATTTGATAAAAAATATTTTTTCCACCTGTTATTAATCGGTTTTTTTGGCATTACCCTTTCTAACCTCTGTTTCTTCTTCGGGGTTACCCTGACCAGCGGGATTAATTCTTCTATTTTATTAGTAATAGAACCATTGTATGCCATCTTTATCGGCTACATATTATTAAACGAGAAAATTACTCTAAAACAAATATTTTTTACCATGATAATTATGATGGGAACTTTGGTGGTAATATACAGGACAGAGTTTATTTTCAACCGGGGGGATTTACTGGTCTTATTGACCCCGCTCTGCTGGCAGATAGCCCATTTTTTCAGCAAAAGATTGATGACTAACCATAAAGAAATTACCCCGATGTTAATAGCCACGGCAAGGACCTTATACGGAGGGGTATTTCTATTTATCCTTAGCAGTGCAAAGGGAATGAACCAGTATAATAAATTGGGAGTTAAGGGCGTTTTGCTGATATTATTATTCCAGGGGATTATCGGTTTTGCCTTACACTACTCTATCTGGTATGAAGCTATCAAGAGACTGAATTTATCCAAGGCCACCACTCTGGTTTCGGTGTATCCGACTTTTTCTATTTTACTGGCCTGGTTAATATTAAAGGAAGTCCCCAACTTTTATCAGTTAGCCGGATTTGGTATAATAATACTGGGAATATTTGGCTTATCGAGGATTAAAAGTGAACAGAGAGATAAAGAATATACTTAAACATGCTGCTGGGTAAAGCGAATATAAATAATACTATGTTTTTATATCATGGTTACTACCCAAAAAGTAAACAAAATAGTAATGTAGGGGCACGATGCATCGTGCCCACAAGAACTTAAAATAAATTTTAAAGAAAGGCGGCAAAATTTATGTTAAGAACTAATAAAGATAAATTAGTAATGATTTCAGTTCAGGGGAGAGTAAGTTATCCGGTAAAAAGAGGGTCCTACAGGATTACTTATGACGGTAAACCGGTGGTAGTGCCCGGGGTAGGCGGCATAACTTATAATATTAAAGTTGGAGATAAAGCTTTCGGTTGGGAAGCCGACCACGTGGAACCCGGAGTTTCCACAGTAGTAAATGAAGAAAAAAGAGATGCTCCTCCTAATTGTGCTTATAATATATTGGCCTGTATGGGAAATCAAGCCCGGGTAGTATGCGGAGAAGCCAAAGGTGCATTAGGGGTGGTAACCGGTCATCACGGAGGAATCGAACATGTTTTAATCGATTTTGCTCAGGAAACTTTGGAAAAACTTTGTATCGAAGATAAGATTTTGGTTAAAGCCTATGGACAAGGATTAAAATTATTAGATTATCCCGAGATAAAAGTTTTTAATTTAGACCCTTCTTTATTAGAAAAGATGAATATCAAAGAAATAGGTGATGGCACTATTGATGTACCGGTTACCTGTGAAATTCCAGCCAAATTGATGGGCTCCGGACTGGGTTCGGACAGTGTGGCCAGCGGGGATTATGATATTACCACTGCCGACAAGAAGATGGTAGAAAAATACCGGCTTGACCAGATTAAATTCGGAGACATTGTGGCAATTAGTGATGCGGATAACAGTTATGGAAGGAGTTATAGAGAAGGAGCGGTTTCTATAGGAATTGTGGTTCACAGTGATTGTGTCATCGCCGGGCATGGTCCTGGAGTAGCCACTCTTTTAACTTCAACTGTTGGAAAGATTAAATTTAACCTGGACGCTGATGCCAACATTGCTAATTATCTGAACATCGGCACCAAAAGAAAATAATAATGTATAATATGTAGGGGCAGACCTTGTGTCTGCCCCTAAAAATTACCATTTCAATTCATCCTTTAATAAAAGTTTGAAAATCCCCACTAAAATATATTGACACTCATAAGGCTTTATGATATTTTAATGTTAACGTTAACGGTAACGTTAACGGAAAGCAAGGAATAAAAGGAGTGATATGAAGTATATAACTTTAAAGATGGTAGCAGAAAGAGCGGAGGTCTCTGTAAATACCGCATCAAGAGCGATAAACAATAAGCCGGACATAAACGAAGAGACTAAAAAGCGGGTACTTCAGATTGCCAAAGAATTAGGATATATCCGTAATGCAGCAGCCGTGGCTTTAAGAACTAAAAAAACAAGAACCATAGGAGTAGTAATAGCGGACAATAGCAATCCCTTTTATGCCGAAGTTCTAAATGGAATAGAAGTCGCAGCCAGGGAGAAAAACCATCATATAATTCTTACTAACACTCAAAGGGATTACAAGAAAGAAGAAGAAGCGATAAATTTGTTACTGGCAAAACGGGTAGATGGATTACTCATAGCCCCGGTTCAAGATAGAGATGATGATATAAAGAAGCTTGTTGAAGCGAATATTCCCTTTGTCATCGTAGGTAGAGATTTTGAAAATATTGAAGTAGATGCAGTATACAATGATGAGGTTAAGGGGGGATTTTTGGCCACAGAATATCTGATTAAAAAGGGACATAAAAGGATAGCCTTAATAGATGGATTTTTGTATAAATCTCCTGCCAAAGGCAGATTGGAAGGATATAAAAAAGCATTAAATAAATATAGAATTCCTTTAGATGAATCGCTTATAAGTGTGGGAGATATAAATCTGGAAGATGGGTATGAAAGAACCAGGCAGATGCTGGGGGAAAATTTAGATTTTACCGCTATCTTTGCCTACAACGATATGATGGCCTTTGGAGCTATGCAGGCCATAAAAGAAAAAGGTTTAAGAATACCTGAAGATATCGGATTGGCCGGTTATGACGATATATCCTTCAGTTCACTTATGGACCCGGCATTGACTACTATCAGAGTAAACAAACAGGAATTAGGTATAGAAAGTGTAAAACTATTACTTTCCCGTATAAACGGTAATCGGAAAATAGCCCATAAAATAATGCTGGATGTAGATATCATAGCAAGAAAAACTTAAGCTGTAATGTTGCGAATAAATTTATGCATTAGGAGGAGGTGAAAATATAGTATTAGTATATATTCAAATTAGGTACTATAAATTTGAAAGTTAAATTTAAATTAAGAAGGAGGAATTAATTATCATGTTAAAGAGGAAATTTATGATTTGTGTTGTAGTTTGTTTATTTTTAATTGTAAGTGGTATTACATATGCAGGAGCTGCAGAAAAATCGGGCGAAATAACAATTTGGTCGTGGGATCCTAACTTCAATATTCCAATTATGAAAGAAGCAGCGGAAAGATACGCTAAAGACAATCCTAAAGTGACATTCGAAATTACTGATCTTGCCAAGGCAGACGTAGAACAGAAATTGCATATAAACCTGGCTTCCGGTGTAACGGCTGGATTGCCTGATATTGTTCTTATTGAGGACTATAATGCACAAAAATACCTTCAATCATATCCGGGAGCTTTTGCAGATCTGACAGACAAGATTAAATTCAGTGACTTTGCAAATTACAAGGTTGGTCTTATGACCTTGGATGGAAAAGTTTACGGTGTTCCCTTTGATTCAGGTGTGAGCGGTTTATTTTATAGAACGGATTATCTTGAAAAGGCAGGTTACAAGCCAGAAGACTTGAACAATATCACCTGGGATAAATTTATAGAAATTGGCAAAAAGGTTAAAGAAAAGACCGGCAAAGCTATGATTGGATTTGGTCTGGACGATGGCGGTCTGATGAGAATAATGATGCAGTCGGCCGGGAAGTGGTATTTTGACGACAAGGGGAATGTTAATTTAGCAAATAATGATGCCTTAAAAGAAGCGTTTAAAACATACAAAGCAATTGTTGATTCAGGTATCATTAAGAAAACAAGCGGCTGGAGTGAATGGGTTGCAGCATTCAATAACGGTGATACCGCATCAGTTGTAACCGGTGTATGGATTATAGGCTCTGTGAAAGCGGATCAAGCCTCGTCAGGCAAATGGAAAGTGGCTGCCACACCTCGCTTAAATATAGCCGGTGCAGTCAATGCTTCTAATCTTGGCGGCTCAAGCTGGTATGTACTTGAAAATTCAAAGAACAGGGATCTTGCAATAGACTTTCTTAACCAGATTTATGCCAACGACATCGATTTCTACCAGAAAATCTTGATGGACAGGGGAGCTGTTGGTACATATTTGCCAGCCCAGAGTGGTACTGCTTACTCTAAGGAAGATGAATTTTTCAGTGGACAAAAGGTTTACACAGACTTCTCAGGATGGATAAAGGCAATACCTTCAATAAACTATGGAATATATACCTATGAAGCAGATGCAGCGATATTTACAGTAATGCCGGATGTATATTCGGGGAAAATTTCGATTGAGGATGCATTAGAAAAGGCAGAAGAACAGTTGAAAAATCAGATTAATAGGTAGAATTAACATTTTATTTATCAATAAGGCTGATTAATAAAAAGGAGAGGAATAATACTTGGCCAAATACTTGTATTATTCCTCTTTTAAAATAAATATTGCTTAACACGAAGCCTTATAATGCAACGAGCAAAACAAATCTTTCTTGAAAGGAGAGGTAAGAATTTTATGACGGAGAAAGGCCTAAGTAGATCATTCATAAAACCAAGGGACAAGTATGGATGGTTGTTTATATCTTTGGCATTGATATTACTTGGAGTCCTTTTGTTTTATCCCATCGTTTATTCCCTTTATTTGTCCACTATGTCATCAAGAGGTATTGTACAGAAATTTGTTGGTTTTGGCAATTATGTAAAACTTTTTCAAGACTCTATGTTTATAATGGCCTTAAAAAATACATTAACTTTTTTCCTTATTCAAGTTCCGATAATGTTATTTTTAGCCCTTATACTTGCAAATATTTTAAACGACAAAACAATAAAGTATAGAGGCATTTTTAGAACGGCATTTTTCCTGCCGGCTGTAACATCATTGATTGCATATACCATTCTTTTCAAAATGATGTTTTCCCTTGATGGATTTATCAACGGTGTACTGCTAAGCATGCATATTATCAAATCGCCTATTCCCTGGCTGCTTGATCCTTTTTGGGCTAAGGTAACGTTAATCACTGGCTTGACATGGAGATGGACTGGATACAATATGATTTTCTACCTATCAGCCTTACAGAATATACCAGAGGAAATATATGAAGCAGCGAAAATTGATGGTGCAAATAAAGTAAAACAATTTTTTTATATCACCATACCCTTACTAAAACCTTTGATTCTGTTTACAGCAATTATGTCGACAATAGGTACATTACAATTGTTTGACGAGCCGATGAATCTTTCACAAGGTGGTGTCACTTCTGCAACTATTGGCCCGGGCAATTCACTATTAACCTTGTCTGTATATGTTTATAATTTATGCTTCAAGTATATGCCAAACTTTGGATACGCAGCTACAGTCTCATATGCAATTGTTCTAATTGTAGCGCTATTGTCTATAATTCAATTTAAATTAATGGGTGATAAAAAATGAAAAAAAATTACAGCATAAATAGAATTTTAGTATATGTTTTTCTTATATTTACGTTTATCGTATCAGTGTTTCCCTTTTATTGGATGGTTGTGGGTATGACGAACAATGCAGTAGACGTCATAAAAGGCAAAATGACTTTTGGTAATCAAATGTTAAGTAATATTACTACCTTGTTTACTACCTATAATATGGTCAGAATACTGCTCAATTCCCTGAAAGTAACAGGATTCACTGTGTTAGGCATCTTAATTGTATCATCGATGGCAGCATACGGCTTTCAAATATATTCCTCTCCTGCACGTGAAAAAGTATATGGCCTCATCATACTGTTCATGATGGTTCCGTTTATAGCTCTTATGATACCTTTGTTCCGGCTTATTGTAAAAATGCATTTGCTCAATACACATAGTGGATTGGTATTGACTTCGATTGCATCCGTTTTCATTATATTTTTCTTGCGGCAGAGCTTTAAAGCTTTCCCGTATGAGATCATTCAAGCAGCACGCGTGGATGGGGCAGGAGAATTCCGTATATTCTTTTCCATTTTTATACCATCAATGAAATCTAGCTACGCAGCTGCTGCTATTTATTCTTTTATGGCAAGCTGGAATGCTTATTTGTGGCCCCTCATTATTTTGCAGACGGACAAACAGAAGACGGTCACCCTAATGATATCCTCGATGTCATCTGCATATTTTCCGGAGTGGGGGGTTATTATGACGGCAATAGTTATTGCTACCTTGCCTATAATAATTGTATTCTTCGGATTTCAGAAGTATTTTGTACAAGGTATGTTAGGTTCATCACTAAAACAGTGATAGAGGGAAGTAATAAAAAATAAATTATCAGGAATAATTGATAGAAGAAAGGAATTTTCTACAATGAAATACAGAAAAGTATTGAATTTTAATACGGATTGGTATTTTCTGGATAAAGATATAGAAAATGCAAAAAATATACACTCCGGTGATAATAAATTTGCAAAAGTTAATCTGCCGCATTCTAACAAAATAGTCCCACACCACTATTTTGAGGAAAAAGATTATCAATTTATTTCTTGGTATTACCGCAATTTCTATATAAATGAAAAATATAAAGGGAAAAGAATAATTATAGAATTTGATGGTGTTATGAGTGTTGCAAATATTTATGTTAACGGTGAATTTGCCGGGGAGCATAAAGGCGGATATAATTCTTTTTCTTTTGATATTACCGATTATATAAATTTCGAGGGGGAAAATATAATTGCCGTTAGAGTAGATTCTACCCGCAGAACTGATATTCCGCCTGAAGGCGGAGTAGTTGATTATATGCTTTTCGGAGGAATTTACCGCAACGTCCGCCTGGTGATAGTAGAAAACATACATATCAACTGGTCCTTTATGGAAGTTATAGAGGCAGCTAAAAAGTCAGCGATAATTCATCCACAATTTGAATTAAATAATTTATATAACGAAGATAAAAAAGCTCTAATGATTACCCAGTTGATAGATCAAGACAATAAGACAGTAATAACTAAAGAAACAGCCTTGATTATTAAAACTGGTAAAAATATTGTTAAACCAGAACACATTTCTTTATTAAATCCAAAACTATGGCATCCAAATCATCCTTATCTTTATAATGTATATACACAAGTTAAAATTGGCAATAAAACTTGTGATGATTTCAACACGAAAATAGGAATTAGGAAATTTGAATTCAAAGATGATGGAAAATTTTATATCAACGGTGAATCTTTTAAATTAAGAGGGCTTAATCGCCATCAAATGTTTCCATACCTGGGCGGGGCTATGCCGGATCGAGGTCAACGGAAGGATGCCGAAATACTTAAATACGGTCTGGGAGTAAATTTTATTCGCTCTTCTCATTATCCGGCCAGTCCTTCTTTCCTTGATCGTTGTGATGAAATAGGGCTTTTAGTATTGGAGGAAATGCCCGGCTGGCAATATATTGGCAATGAAGAATGGAAGAATATAGCCAAGAAAAATATAGAAGAAATGATCATTCGCGATCGCAACCATACCAGCATTTTTCTCTGGAGCGTTAGAATTAATGAATCAAAGGATGATCATGATTTTTACTTAAATACTAATAGGATTGCTCATTCTTTGGATAGCAGCAGACAGACCTGCGGTGTTCGTAATTTTCAAGAAAGCGAGTTCCTTGAAGATGTATTTACCTGCAATGACTTCGAATATAATTTAGAGGGGAAATTAGAACTTCCACAAAATATTCCTTATATGATTACCGAATATATGGGTCATATGTATCCAACCAAGTCATACGATAGTGTAGAAAGAATGATTAAACATGCAGTATATCATGCAAAAATTCAAAATTGCCAGTATGGGATGCATAATTTAGCAGGTGCATCCGGTTGGTGTGCTTTTGATTATAATACTCACGCTGATTTTGGTTCCGGCGATAGAATCTGTTACCACGGCGTATGTGATATTTTCCGTCTACCCAAATTCGCAGCTTATTTTTACAAGAGTCAAATGGATCCGGAAATAGAAAAAGTTGTATTTATTGCCAGGCATTTAATCCCTTCTTTTACTGAAGATTACGGAGACGAAATTATCGTTTTTAGTAATTGTGATGAAATTGATTTATATCTAGGGGAGAAATGCATAAATTCTGCCAAACCCGATCGGGTTAATTATTCAAATTTACCTCATCCTCCCTTTATTTTTAAAAATTGTAGTTGGTGGGAATGGGGAGCAAGCAATATTACCAGTCTAAAAGCAATAGGAAAAATAAATGGCAAAGAAGTGGCTCAACATGAAATTTCCCCCTTTGGCAGACCTGATAAATTAGTATTGAAACCCGATTATGCAGAATTGATTGCTGATGGAGCAGATTGCGTAAGAGTTATAATTGAATTACAAGATAAAAATAGTCAAATATTACATTTGTCTCATCATCCCGTTTTTTTTGAAATGTCGGGTCCCGGTAAGTTAATTGGTGAGAATCCTTTTAGCCTGGAAGCCGGGAAGGGAGCGGTATTTATTCAGGCAGGTCGTGAACCCGGAAAAATAGGTTTAAAGGCCTATATTAATGAATTGCCGCCTGCCGAGGTTATAATTAACATTATTGCCATGCAAGAAGAAACTGTGCCGGTTAAGAAGTTGTAAAAAATCTACAACCTAAAAGATGGAGTGAGGAAATTGTCTATTAAAATATTAAATGACGAAAAAAAATGGTTTTTAGAAACTAAAAATACAGCTTATGCAATAGGGGTAGATGAAAATAAAAATTTACAACATCTTTATTGGGGAGAAAAATTACCATACACCAGTGACTATCCCGGAGTACTTCTACAACAAAAATTTCCTTTTGATAATTTTGAACAGATAATCAAAGAAGAATTTTCTCCCTGGGGTGGAATCCGTTATAAAGAACCCGGATTAAAAGTTACCCATGAAGACCAGGTACGGGACTTAATTTTAAAATACAAAACTTATGAGCTAATTGATAGCGGCGAGGGTAAGACACTTATTATTTATCTTATTGATTCAGCATATAATTTAGAAGTTGAGTTAAATTATCGGTTAATCGAGGAGTATGATCTAATCGAGCGCTGGGTTAATATAAAAAATAAAGGCAGCCAAACAGCGCAAATTAAACAAATATTATCTGCTCAATGGCATCTGCCGGATATGCAAAATTATAGGTTAAGTTATTTATATGGCCGCTGGGCCAGTGAAACCAAGCTATCGAGGATAGAATTAGGTTATGGCAAAAAGATATTGGAAAGTCGTCGAGGAATTACGAGTCACCAGTTTAATCCCTGGTTTGCTGTGGATAACGGTCAAGCTGATGAAGACTTTGGTAAGGTGTATTATGGTATTTTGAGTTGGAGCGGAAATTGGAAAATGGTTTTTGAAAAAGATTCTTATAGCCGATTGCAGGTTAGCGGAGGGATAAATGATTTTGACTTTTCATGGCAATTAAAACCCAATGAGTGTTTTGTTACCCCTAAATTTGCTGCCGGATATACCTGCAATGGGTTTGGAGATGCCAGCCGCAAATTACATCATTATCAATTAGATTATATTTTACCAGGAAATTTAAATCATAAAATAAGACCCGTTCTTTATAATTCTTGGGAAGCTGCCAAATTTAACGTAAATGAAGAGGGGCAAAAAAAATTAGCTGAAAAGGCGGCAAGTCTGGGAGTTGAATTATTTGTACTTGATGATGGTTGGTTTGGGGAAAGAAATGATGACACGGCTGGATTAGGTGATTGGTATGTTAATAAAAAGAAATTTCCTCATGGTTTAACCGGTTTAATTTCCTATGTAAATAAATTGGGAATGGATTTTGGCCTGTGGGTTGAACCGGAAATGGTCAATAAGAATAGTAACTTATATAATCTTCATCCGGATTGGGTTTATCATTTTCCCAATCGTCCTCGCTCTGAATCAAGGAATCAGCTTGTATTGAATTTAGCAAAAAAAGAAGTTGTAGAATATGTATATGATTTTATGAATAAATTATTAGGTACTTATAATATAAAATTTATCAAGTGGGATATGAACCGATCTTTCAGTGAACCAGGCTGGCCTGAAGCCCTCGAATCCCAGCAACCAGAGATTTGGGTTCGTCATGTTCAAGGTCTTTATCAGATTTTAGATAAATTGCGAGAAAAATATCCGGAAGTTATTTTCGAATCTTGCTCCGGTGGAGGAGGAAGGGTTGATTTGGGTATTTTACAAAGGACAGACCAGGTTTGGACAAGTGATAATACAGATGCTTTTGATCGCCTAAAGATTCAAGAAGGATTTTCCTATGCCTACGCCCCTAAGATTATGATGTCCTGGGTAACCGATTCGCCCAATTGGTTAAACCAAAGGAAACTAAGTCTCGAATACAGATTTAATGCAGCCATGATGGGGAGTCTTGGTATTGGCGGGAATTTGAATAATTGGTCCAAAAATGAGATAAAATTAGCCAAAGAAAAAGTAATTCAGTATAAAAAAATAAGAGAAATAATTCAGCACGGAGATCAATATCGTTTACTGCCAACCTGGAAGGGAAATTTAATCGCGGTTGAATATGCAAACAAGAATAAAGACAAAGCGGTTCTTTTTGTATTCCTTCATTCTCAACAATTTGGAGAAAAAGTGCTTCCGATAAAATTAAAAGGACTTATCAGTGATGCTTTATACCAGCATCGAGATGGAAATAAAAAAGTAATTTTAAGCGGTAAGGCTTTAGAAGAAATAGGAGTGAAAGTTAATTTAAAAGGTGATTTTGACAGTAAATTAATTATTATTGAAAAGAAAAAATAGTAACGGTAATAGTAAAATAAATATTAGCCAAGTAGAGATTTCATAAAATATTTAAACTAAATATAAACAGCAAAAAATGATTTAGAAGATTAACCGGAGAGAGGTAACTTTGGTGCAGATACATAAAAAAAGAATCATAAAAGAAGATGGCCGTTATTTGATTTATTATACTTTTGCTGAAGATAAGGAGGAGGGCAAGGATGTTAGAACTGAGATGGAATCCCATCTTGAAGCAATGGAGAATAATAGCTACTCATCGACAGAACAGGACCTATAAACCTCCGAAAGATTATTGTCCCCTCTGCCCTGCTAAAAAAGGTGGTTTGCCTACAGAAGTACCGGCAGAAGATTATGATATAGTAGTTTTTGAAAACAAATTTCCCTCTCTGCAGCAAGAGTCACCGGAAGCAATAAGTTCAGGCTCTAAATTTTTTAAGCATAGTAAAGCTCAAGGAATTTGTGAGGTAGTCCTGTTTACTTCTGACCATGATGGGATTATGTCAGAAAAACCCTTAAGCCGTTATATCAAGCTGGTAAAGGTATGGAGAGACCGATATCGGGAATTAGGGGACAAAGATTTTATCGATTATGTCTTCATCTTTGAAAACAAAGGGGAGGAAGTAGGGGTAACTCTTAATCATCCTCACGGCCAGATATATGCCTATCCTTTTATCCCGCCAATTATCGGACAGCAGCTAAATTCCAGCAAAGAGTACTTAGAAAAAGAAGGGAAATGTCTTTTCTGCAAGACCTTAGAAGAAGAAAAAGAAGATGGCAGACGAATTATTATTAGTAATGATTCTTTTACAGCACTAGTCCCTTTTTCTGCTTCTTATACTTATGAGGTCCATATTTATGCTAATAAACACCTTCCTTCTTTTAATGATTTTTCCGAAAAAGAGGAAATTGATTTAGCAGCAATTTTAAAAACCTTATTGATGAAATACGATAATCTTTTTGGATTTGTCTTTCCCTATATTATGGCTATTCATCAACAACCTTCCAATGGGACAGGTAAAGAATATTCTCATTTTCATATTGAATTTTATCCCCCTTATCGCACCAAAGATAAACTAAAATATTTAGCCGGAAGTGAATTGGGGGCCGGGGCCTTTATTAATAATTCTTTACCTGAAGAAAATGCTCAAGAACTAAGAAATACACCACCTGAAGAAGCAGTGTGCCATTAAGGGTTTCCGAATTAAAATAAAATTGACCGGAAGATTAATTATAGACATAATCGGATACAAAGTAAGATAAAGAGGAGATTTCAGTGCAGGATTTGAATAAACTACAAAAGGCATTTAATGAAAAATTTACTGATACCGGTTTGGCCAAAGGGACCTTTTCTGCCCCCGGGAGAGTTAATCTAATTGGTGAACATACTGACTATAATGAAGGATTTGTTCTTCCCATAGCTATTGAAAAAAAGATAATTATGCTGGGACAATTAAGAAGAGATCGGCTGGTTCAGATTTTCGATCTCGGTTATAAAGTTGAAGCCAAATTTTCTTTAGATAATTTATCTCCTTATAAAAAAGATACCTGGGTTAATTACTTAATGGGGGCAATGGATGAAATGCAAAAGGCAGGATATCCTTTACAGGGAGCAAATCTTATTTTTATCAGTGACATTCCTAAAGGAGCAGGGTTGAGTTCTTCTGCCGCCCTGGAGGTAGTAACTGCCCTAACTATGGCAAAATTAAATTCATTAGAGATTGAACCCGCAAAAATGGCTCGTCTCTGTCAACAGGCAGAGAATAATTTTGTAGGTGTTGCTTGTGGAATTATGGATCAATATGTTTCCTGTTTGGGCCGAAAAAATTATGCTCTTTTTATTGATTGCAGATCTAATAATTATGAATTAATCCCCTTTAAAAACTATAATTACCAGATAGTGATCTGTAATTCCAGGATTCAAAGAGGCCTGGTTGATTCCGAATATAATAGGAGAAGGGAAGAATGTAAAATAGCTGCCGAATTTTTTACTCATAGGTTAGGGTCTAAAATTCGTGCTTTACGAGATGTTACCATAGAGGAATTTAAGAGATATGAAGAGCACTTACCCGAAACTATTGCCCGAAGAGCCAGACATGTAATTTCAGAAAATTATCGGGTTCAAACTGGAGCACAAGCTTTAAGAGAGGGAAATTTTTCAGCCTTTGGTCAACTGATGATAGAATCACACCGGAGTCTTAAGGATGATTACCAGGTAAGTTGTGCTGAATTAGACCTCCTGGTTGATTTGGCTTTAAAACAGCAGGGAGTTTTAGGAGCCAGAATGACTGGTGCTGGTTTTGGCGGCTGTACTGTAAACTTAATAGAAAAAAATTATATTAATTGCTTTAAGAAGAATATTAAAAATGAATATAAAAAAAATACCGGTATCAACCCGGACATATATATAACCCTGCCTGCTGAAGGAGCCAAAGTTTTGGAATTCATGAAATGAATATCGAGGAAATGTTCGGAGGTGTTGTAATTGGCAAAATATATCATGGCTCTGGATCAGGGGACTACCGGTTCACGGGCGATAATCTTTAATCATAATGGAACTATAGTCAGTACTGCCAGTAAAGAATTTAGACAGATTTATCCCAGGCCGGGTTGGGTAGAACATGACCCCATGGAAATCTGGTCCTCCCAGATAGAAGTGGCAAAAACTGCACTAAATAAGGCTGGCCTGGAAGCGGATGATATAGCTGCTATCGGTATAACTAACCAGAGGGAGACTACCATAGTCTGGGATAAAAAAACCGGTAAGCCGGTTTATAACGCTATCGTATGGCAATGTCGAAGGACTGCTCCGATATGTGACCAACTAAAAAAGAAAGGGCTGGCAGAGATTATCCAAAAAAAGACCGGACTGGTGGTTGATGCCTATTTTTCCGGCACCAAGATTAAATGGATTTTAGATAATGTAGATGGAGTCAGGGAAAGGGCTGAAAAAAAAGAACTCCTCTTTGGTACGGTAGACAGCTGGCTTATCTGGAATTTAACTAAAGGTAAAACTCATGTGACTGATTATTCCAATTCTTCCCGCACAATGCTGTTTAATATTCATAATCTTGATTGGGATGAAGAGATATTAGCCGAATTGGATATCCCCCGGGAGATACTCCCCAAAGTACTGCCCTCAAGCTATGTTTATGGAAGCACAGATAAAGAGATATTCGGAGCAGAAATTCCCATCTCCGGTGATGCCGGAGACCAGCAGGCTGCCCTTTTTGGCCAGGCCTGCTATGAGCCGGGTATGGCTAAAAATACCTATGGAACCGGATGTTTTATCTTGATGAATACCGGAGAAAAAATCGTTCCCTCCAAGAATGGTCTTTTGACTACTATTGCCTGGGGGGTTAACGGTAAAGTAGAATATGCCTTGGAAGGGAGTATCTTTATCGGCGGAGCAGTAGTGCAATGGTTAAGAGATGAAATGGGGCTAATAAAAAATTCTAAAGAAATTGAAAAATATGCTTTAAAAGTTAAAGATACTAACGGGGTTTATTTGGTCCCTGCCTTTGTGGGTCTCGGTGCCCCCTATTGGGATATGTATGCCCGGGGTATTATTGTAGGGCTAACTCGTGGAGCAAAGAAAGAACATATCTTGAGAGCAGCAGAGGAATCAATAGCCTACCAAAGCCGCGATGTCCTGGAAGTCATTCAGAAAGATTCAGGGATTAATTTGAAGAAATTAAAAGTGGATGGCGGGGCAGTTAGAGACAACTTCTTAATGCAATTCCAATCCGATATCCTGGGAGTCCCGGTGGTAAGGCCTCAAATTGCCGAAACCACTGCCCTGGGAGCAGCATATCTGGCAGGTCTGGCGGTTGGTTTTTGGAAAGATAAAGAGGAAATTGCCCAAAAGTGGAAAGCAGATAGAGAATTTTCCCCCAATATGGATGAAAAAACAAAAGAAAGATTATATAAGGGCTGGAAGAAAGCAGTAAGCAGGTCTCTAAACTGGGAAGAAAAAGAAGATTAATACCGCTTTTTATTTTATTTACTTATATATTCTATGCTATGGTCGATAGCTGATTTTATCTTTTCAATCTCCATCTCTTGTACTTTTTGAGAAAAAGGTTCAAAAGAAATATTTCCCGCATAGCCAAGCTTAAGGAGCAATTCTATCTGTTCCTTGCTTTGAAGCTTATCCTGCCCGGAAACTAAAACACGATGATTATCTCTATATTCATCAACAGGAATATTACACTCTACCCCGGAGATGTGGACTAATCCGGTATAAGAGATATCATAATCGTTTTCAATTGTGTCAAAGGTATCAGGGCCAAGATGATGATGAAAGGTATCATGAACAATTTTATAGACAGGATAACCTGATTCCTGGATAGCTTTCATTGCCGTAACTATCGATCTAATAGAACATTCTTCAAATCCCAAAGGTTCCAAATAACCTTGCATTCCACTGTCTTGAAATAAGGGACCAAAAGATTTTAAAGCTTTTACTGTTTCTTCAAAAATCTCCTCTGAACTCCTTTTATCATTGAGATCATTATTGGGGCACAATACAATTGCCTTACAGCCAATAGATAGCGAAAGATTAACTAATTCTTTCAATTCCTTTATAGCATCCGGCAGTACCGCGCCTAAATTAAATTTTTGTAAGGCATTGATAGTTAATATTTCCACACCGTATTTTTTGGAAAGTTCTGTCAGTTGCTCGGGAGTATAGCCATCAATTATCTTTCCTCCGGGAAGGTCATTGCGTAGTTCGATTTTATTCAAATCCAAGTCTTTAACAAATTTGAAAAAATCCTCTAATTCCAATTTTGGATAAATGATTCGGTTAAGACTAAATTTTGATCTTTTAATCACC
>Ga0268280_1001080_pt1 | contig 19271 bp, 22 predicted proteins | sample saktaG_9_FD_190139 | JGI IMG/M metagenome (GOLD analysis project Ga0268280, IMG submission 190139) | Saline water microbial communities from Sakinaw Lake, British Columbia, Canada - sak_2011_5_24_40m | ecosystem: Environmental > Aquatic > Non-marine Saline and Alkaline > Saline ... | reverse complement strand
CTTATAATACACCGGTAAAATTCAGAACAGTAAAAGAAGCTGACCGCCCCCCCGAATCAGCTGCTGTTTATTGCTGTTTGACGCAAAATAAAAAGTAACAGTGGTATGGGCAGGTTTGCCGGGAGGGTATATCACCCGAAGGGTCACGGGTGCGAACAGGTTGTCAGCGCAGGATTTTCCTGGCCCTGTTTCTTTTGCGGTTTTTTATGGTTCGCAGTCAAGGGAGTGTGGACATGGGCCTTCATCTCCTTTGTTCTTGCTGTTCTCACCTCAGGCATAAGCTGGGTTGTATTTCCCTTTTTCGCCAACGACCTCCACCAGAGGCATCTGATCAGAAAGGGATACAGATTCTTTTAGTCAGGGGCAGAAAGAGCCGCTCCTACATATCCATGTAGCGAATGAATTCAAGAGCCTTTTCCCTGAGCTCGTCTTCTCCCTCCTTGACGAACGCAGATGCATAGCGGATCGAATAGCCGTATTTTTCCATATTTTTTACCAGACGAAAGAGGTCATGAGTCTGAACCCTGAAGGTGACAATCATGCTTTCAACTTCAGGGAGCGGAAAATAGGAGCCGAAGCTCAGAACCGTCGCATCGTTTTTTTCAAGCAGTTCAATAACCCCGGAAAGCTTCAGCCCGGCATAAGGCACTTCAAGTTCCAGAGTCAGCCCCTCTTCGCCGAGATGAAAAACCCCGGCAATTTTTTCAAGAAGGGTCACTTTCTGAATGATGCCGGCATAGAGCCCGTTCTCTTCCGAAACGGGAATGATCGAATGCGGAAAGGTGTGAATCCTGGAGAAGATATCAAAGAGATGTTCATGGCGCCTGACGCTTCCGGTATTTTCAAGCTGCAGATCGGCAAGGCGCAGCCCGTCACCGGTTTTCGGCTGCGCTGACGGCTGCAGATCCGGAATGGTAACAATTGCCTCCGCCTTCCCCTCATGCAGGACAGGAACGCTCCCGAGCCCCCTCTCCTGCAGAAAGGCAAGTACCTCCGTAACGGCGGCATCGTCGTTAAAAAACGGATACGTCGCGTCGAGACAGTGATCTATGCATTCATTTAACAGCATGGCTCGATTTTGTTCACTCTTCGTTCATGGCGACCGCCTTCAAAAGCGGTGGAGAACCAGTTTTCAAGACTTTTTTCAATAGCTGACTGATCGGTGAAACGCGCTGAAAAACAGATAACGTTGGCATTATTGTGCTGGCGGGCAAGAGTGGCGAATTCCGGATTGCAGACAAGTGCCGCCCTGATACCCCTGACTTTGTTGGCCGAAATCGAAACCCCGATACCCGTGCCGCAGAGCAGGACGCCCTGATCGGACTCTCCCCCGGAAACAGATAAGGCGACTTTGCGGGCATAATCGGGATAGTCGACAGCCTCTTCATTGTACGGACCCATGTCACTGCATTCATAACCATGACTTTCGAGCCATGAAAGAACGGTTTTTTTTAATTCAAACCCGGCATGATCGCTTCCGACAGCAATTTTCATAATTCGTCAACTTTAAATTTACTTGAAGTTTTTTTTAGGGCGATGCGGTTTAAAAAAAATGTCTGGCTGTTGACTTTTGATGCATCATTGTTGATGATCGAATATAACCCGTCGGAATTCATTTGCCATGCCTTGACATTATCCGTTATGATCAGTTCAAGATCCGATTTGATATCACGGATGAATGAGCGGTCAAACAGCGGAAAAAGAGTTTCAACCCGGTCATCAAGATTTCTCGGCATGATATCGGCGCTTCCGAGATAGAGGTCCTCCTTTCCTCCGTTGTGAAAGTAATATGCCCTGCTGTGTTCAAGAAAGCGTCCGATAATGCTTATAACCCTGATATTCTCACTGATACCCGGAATACCCGGTTTCAGGCAGCAGATTCCGCGGACAATAAGATCAATCTTCACCCCTTCACACGATGCCTTGTAGAGCGCCCGGATGGTTTGAGCATCCACAAGGGCATTCATTTTCATGATTATCCTTCCATTGTTCTCCCTGTGGCTCCACTCAACCTCCCGTTCAATCATCTCGATGATCCGTTTCCTGGTGTTGATGGGCGAAACAAGCAGTTTTTTGTAACCGGTATGTTTCGAATAACCCGTTAACGCATTGAAGAGTTCGGCCACATCGTTCGCAAGACTTTCGTTGTCGGTAAAGAGGCTGTAGTCGGTATAAATCTTTCCGGTTGCCGGATTATAGTTTCCCGTTCCAAGATGCAGATACCGCTTGAGCCTGCGTTGCTCACGACGCACGATCAGGGTAAGCTTTGCATGGGTTTTCAGTCCCGGCAGGCCGTAGATGACATGCGCGCCGACATCTTCGAGCGCCCTTGCCCAGACAATATTGTTCTCTTCGTCAAATCTTGCCTTGAGTTCAACGAGAACGGCAACCTGCTTGCCTCCTTCAGCGGCCTTCATCAGGGCCGTGACAATCGGCGAATTGCCGCCGACCCTGTAGAGCGTCTGTTTTATCGAAAGCACATCAGGATCAAGCGCCGCCTGGGTGATAAAATCAACGACAGGCTGAAAGGAGTCGTAAGGATGGTAAAGAAGCTGGTCTTTAGCCCGTATTGCGCTGAAAATGTCGTTGCCGAACCGCTCCTCGATCGGGTTGTTGGGGACAAACGGCTCATCCTTCAGGTCAGGCCGCTCTATTTTCAGAAGATCGACAAGACAGCCGAGTCCGAGCACCCCCTCTATTTCATAGACGTTTCTTCCGGCGACATCAAGATTATTCATGAGAAGTTTTCTTACCGCAAGAGGCATTTCCGGAGAGATATCAAGACGGACAACCTTTCCGTAGCGTCTTGAGCGTATCCCCTCTTCAATGGTTTCAAGCAGATCACCTGCTTCGTCCTCCTCGATTTCAATATCGGCGTCACGGATCAGTCTGAAAAGATGCGATTTTGCAATCCTCATTTTCGGGAAGAGCTGAGCCAGATTGTTTTCAATAAGATCCTCAAGCCAGATAAAGCGGATGATGGAATCATCAAATTCAAGCCCTTCAATATCATTGAGCCTCAGAAACCGGGAAAGAATGCTCGGAACCTTGACCCGGGCAAACTTATGTGAGCCGGTTTCGGCATCTTCCAGTTCGACGGCCAGGTTCAGTGAAAGATTGGACATGAAAGGAAACGGATGACCGGTGTCAAACGCCAGCGGAGTAAGTACCGGGAATATCTCCTTGCGGAAATAAAGCCTCAGGGCATCCTGCCGTTCCCGGGAAAGGCCGGAAAAGGATATAAATTCTATTCCCTCACGATTCAATGCCGGCAGAAGATCATGATAAAAACAGTCGTTTCTCTCCCTGAGCTGCCCGAGAACCATCTGACGGATCCGCTCAAGCTGCTCGAGAGGAGTGAGCCCGTCGATGGTTTTTTCCTGTATGCCGGCCTGATACTGCTCCTCGATGCCGGCAACCCGGATCATGAAATATTCGTCGAGGTTCGAACTGAAAATCGAGATGAATTTCACCCTTTCCAGAAGCGGATGAGCCTCCGTATTGACTGCCTCTTCAAGTACCCGCTGATTGAAATAGATCCAGCCGAGCTCCCTGTTGACATAATATGCGGTATTATGGAAATCCGGACGCACGCGATCTTTGCCGTTATGTATATTCGTGGTCTGCATGCAAACTCAAGAGATTGTTAATTGAATCGTATTACTCCCTGTTCATGTACTACTCCGTCAAGATGTTCATCCAGGATATCGACAGGAACCTCGTCAACCATCTGAATGAGGAATGCGACTCCTATGCGCAGGGGACGAATTCCCTTTTGTGAAAGCCGGTGAAGAAAGCGGTCATAAAACCCTTTTCCGTATCCTATTCGATGTCCCCTGCTGTCAAAAGCGAGCAGCGGCATCAGCACGACATCAAGCTGCGATTCATCGACCGGAGAGAAGGTCACCGGTTCAGGCTGACCGAATCGTGCCGGTAGAACAGCTTCACCCTTTTGAAAAGCCGCAGAAACAAGCTCACCCTCCCGGATAACAGGAACCGAAAGTTTTTTTTTCATTGAAGCAAGGGCGTCAACAAGGGCCGACGTACTCACTTCCGGCTGACCGGGAATGGAGAGGTAGAGATGGATCATGCGGGCCTTGACAATCTCGGGCATGCCGGCAATATATCCGGCTACAGCCCTGCTCATGGCAATCCGCGACTGTTCCGGAATCAACTGCCTCCGGGCCGTCGCCGCCGCTCTCAGTCCGGCTTTTTCATCTGCAATGCTTTTGTTCCGATCCATGGTCTCACCGGAGGGTGTTCCCTTCCGCACTTCCGCTTTCAATATCCTTATAATAAATAAAATAGAGCTCTTTCCCTCGGCCGGCTCCCCGGTATTGAGGGGGTTGAGGTGCAGCCGGTCTCATCAATGGCCTTTGCAAGTGCGGAATTATAAAGGAAGAGCCTGTTATTTTGTGCCGCATTCTGATTATTTTGCTGAGCGGTGAAAGAAATTCCGCACCGCAGATTACGGAAATCCACTCTATTCAGCGCCGCAATGAATAATCTTGTCAGTCGCAGAACCATTGCTCCCGGAGCAATTTACTGTGTCGGAAAAAACTATACGCAGCATATCAGGGAGCTGCGGCTGCTTGAAGGGCTTGCGGCTGACTCTGCCAGCGAAAATGACCCGGAGCCGGTCATATTCATGAAACCTCCCACAGCTCTTGAAACAGAGGGGGTTATCAGCATGCCTCTCTATGAGGGACGCCCGCTTTCCCTCCTGATGCATTATGAGGTCGAGCTGGTGCTGCTTGTCGGAAAATCATGCGACGGATGCTCCATTGAGGAGGCTCCGGACTATATCGGCGGATACGGTGCCGGTCTGGACATGACGCTTCGCGACGTCCAGCTTGCCGCAAAAAAAGCCGGAAACCCCTGGCTGAAAAGCAAGGGGTTCAGAAAAAGCGCCCTGATATCTGATTTTATTCCCTTCAATGAGAGCGTTTTTCCGCAGGATCTTGAAATATCCCTTGAACTGAACGACTCGCGCGTGCAGCATGCTTCCGTATCGGAAATGCTCCATACGCCGGCCATGCTTATTCATTATTTGTCGTATCTTTACGGATTACGCAGCGGCGACCTGATCTTTACGGGAACACCCTCCGGTGTCGGCAGTGTGGCTTCCGGAGACCGTCTGAAAGCAGAGCTTAGCCGGCCCGGCAGCACAGCGCAGGGTCGCCGGACACTTACCGGTTTTCAGGCACATGTTGTATAACCATCTTAATTAACAGCAGATTTATGAGCGTTATCTTTCAGCAGGCCCGTTTACTCAATCCTCTTGAACATCTTGATGCAGCCGGTTCGGTAAAAGTTTCCGGTGAGGGGCTGATCGAGATGGTTGTGTACGGAAGTGATCATATTACGCCTTCACCGGATGACCGGGTGATTGAACTGAACGGTCAGATCATTGCGCCGGGACTTTTCGATATGCACTGCCATTTCAGGGAACCCGGACAGGAGTACAAGGAGACCCTCGAGAGCGGCTCAAAAGCGGCGGTGGCCGGCGGATTTACCGGTGTCGCTCTGATGCCGAACACAAAACCGGTTATTGACAGTCCGACCGGAGTTGCCTATATCCGCCATCACGCAGCAGCGCTTCCCGTAGATCTCGAAGTAATCGGAGCAATGACGGCCGGAAGCCGGGGCGAACATCTCGCACCGTTCGGAAAATTCCGCTCATACGGGGTCACGGCCGTTTCGGATGACGGCTCGGCCATTCAGAACAGCCAGATCATGCGGCTTGCCTTTGAGTATGCTTCAAACTTTGATCTTCTCGTTATTCAGCACTGTGAAGACAAATCCCTTACAGAAGGCGCCGTCATGAATGAAGGGCTGTTTTCGACACAACTCGGCCTGAAAGGGATTCCTGATGTATCCGAAGCCATTACGCTCGCCAGGGACCTGCTTCTGATGAGCTATCTTGAACAGCATAAACTCCGCGATCCCCTCAGAAGACCGCGTTACCATGTTGCACATATCAGCACGAGGGCGGCACTCGACCTTGTCAGGAAGGCGAAAAACGACGGGCTTCAGGTCACATGCGAAGTCACCCCCCACCATTTCACGCTTTGTGATGAAGATCTCTTTCATGCTGAAAATAAAGGCAATTACCTCATGAAGCCCCCCCTCTCTTCCAGGGAAAACCTTGAGGCTGTGCTCGAAGCTCTTGCCGACGGAACCATAGATGTCATAGCCACAGATCATGCGCCTCATGCCTCTCATGAAAAAGAGTGCCCTGCGGACCAGGCGGCGTTCGGCATAATCGGCCTTGAAACCTCTTTAGGGTTGACCATAACAGAACTTGTTGAAAAGAAAGTAATTACCATGTATCGCGCCATCGAACTGCTCTCCGTCAATCCGAGAAAGATCATGGACCTCAAACCGATTCTTCTGAAACCGGGAGAAAAGGCCAATTTCACCATAATAGATCCGGAGGAGAGATGGACCGTAACAACGGCTTCGCTTCGCTCAAAATCTTCAAACACGCCGTTTCTGGGCCGTACCCTGAAAGGAAAATCACGGGGCATCTTTCATAAAGGGAAACTTATTGAAGCCGGCGCACTGTAGAAACAATTCACTCTTTACAGTGCTTGGTTATCGGTTATTTTTTTCTTATTTTCATGTTCATTTTGAGCGGCAGGTCTATGAGCCGTGTGTATTAACCAAAAGAACTACAGTTACAAGTCATGGCAAAGAAACAATCGTTTGCAGATAAAGGCAAAAAAACCGGTACCAGTGATTTCAAGGTTGCAAAGCTTATTTTTTCCGTGAAATCAGAAAAAACCAATGCCTGGAAATTTGTCGAGAAAAACGTCCGGATCCCCAACGGGGAGAATGATCAGATGATTCTTGCCAAAGCTATCACTGATTACGCAAAATAATCATATCGGATCTCCTGTTCAGGGCATTCTGTGATGCCCTGAATCTCCTCTGCTTTCTCACCTCTTTTTCTCACTGAAATGACCGGTATTGCCGATACTTCAGCACCGGAACCGTCGATCCCATGGTTTGAAGAGTGGTTCAGCCATCCGCTCTACCTTGAAGTTTACAGCCACAGGGACAGGGATGAAGCGGCTCGCTGCATTCATACGGTTCTCTCACTGACAGCTCTTGAACACAAAGACCCCGCCACGGTATCGGTACTTGATATTGCCTGCGGAGCAGGCCGCCACGCCCTTGAACTTGCCAGGCTCGGCTACTCTGTGACAGGAAACGACCTTTCGCCGTTTCTGCTGGAGGAGGCCCGGAAAGAGGCGCTGCAATGCGGGCTGCAGGTGAAGCTGACCTGCTGCGACATGAGGCGTATTGCCGCGGACCCTCTGTTTGACCTGGTGGTTCAGCTTTTTACCAGTTTCGGCTATTTTGACCTCAGCGAGGATGACCGGCTGGTAGTCAGGAGAGTTTACGACTCGCTGAAAAGCGGCGGATGGTATGTTCTTGACCTTATCAATCCGGTACATCTCCGCCGGAACCTGGTGTCAAGTTCATCGAGAACATCAGGAAAGCTGACGCTTCTGGAAGAACGTGCGATTGTTGACGGCAGAATCACCAAAAACATTACCATTACCTCCCCCGGGGGTGAAACGCTTTCGTTCAGTGAATCGGTAAGACTTTACAGCCGCAGCGGGATTCTTGCCGTGCTTCATGATGCGGGATTCTCGGTCACCGGCATTGCCGGTGACTATCAGGGGACTCTGTTCAGTGAAGAGGATTCACCGAGAATGATGCTCTTCTGCAGGAAACCGTAAAGGGGCATCATTTCAGCATGTCACGTTCCCTGTACCACTCGTAGGCGCTTCGTATACTGTTTTCATGGGGTTCAAACCGCATGTTCAGTTCCCGTGATGCCTTGGATGAGTCAAAATAGAGGAAGTGCGAGGCGACCCTGAACATTGAAAGGTTGAACAGTTTCGATATCCTGTTCTTGTTCTTGTAGAGATCAAGCAGGGCTTTCAGCACCTTTGCCATCCAGAACGGCAGCGGCAGAAGTATTTTCGGCGCACCGGTAATCCGGGATATGGTATCTGCCAGCTCCTTGTAGGATACATTTTCACCGCCGATGATGTAGCGCTCCCCCGTTCTCCCTTTTTCCATGGCCGTCATGATGGTCTCCGCGACAATTTCAACATCGACCAGACAGATACCGCCGAGCGGATAAAAGGGAAGACGTCTGTTATAGACATCCTTGATGATGCGGCCGGCGTTGAAATTAAGGTCTCCGGCACCGAAGACAAAAGCAGGATTGACGATAACACAGTCGAGTCCCTTTTTGACGGCCTCGGCAACCTCAAGTTCGGCAATGTGTTTCGTGCGGGCATACTCAAGGCTTATCGCTTCGAAATTCCATACAACGGTTTCGTCGACCGGTTTTTTATCAAATGCGATGCCTACCGCTGTTATCGAACTGACATGGACAACTCTTTTAACGCCGGCAGCGACACAGGCCTGCAGAATATTCCGGGTGCCTTCAACATTGATTTTGTAAAGAAGTGCGTTTTTCTTGTCCCCCATATAGGTAAGACCTGCAGAGTGATAGACAAGATCAATGCCCTGCATGGCGGAATCAAGTGAAGCGCAGTCGGCAATATCCCCGTAAACAAGCCGTACCTTGTGCAGGACGTCAGCCAGCACGGTTAAATCCGAAGTTTTGCGGACAAGAACAGCTACTTCATCAGCTGTAGATGCCAGTTTATTTACAAGACACGAGCCAATAAAACCGGTTGCGCCGGTTACCAGAATTTTTTTATTCACCAGTATTGTACTTCAAACGATTAATAACCATTCATTTTTCCGCTTAACGCACTACTGTCACTCATGACTGAGGGACACTGCAACCATTATTGTCCAACGGCGGTCTCATCGACAACAATTTCACCCGCAATTATTTTATTGCGGATATCCTCAACCTCTTCATGGACTTTCGAGCTGATCAATGAAGAATTTTTTTCATTATAGACGTAGTCGGTATAGCGGTCGGCCAGACCGAATACTGTAACTCCGCCACCCTTGAAACTTCCGTCAAGAACCTCTTCAACCGTTTTGAGGACTGCCCTGTCTACAGCCTTGGTCATGCTGCTCAGCACGAATCCCGGAGCCAGTTCTTCCTGATCGCGATCGGTGCAGATGACAAGCTTTCTGCTTTCGATCGCAGCCTGGACAACGCCGAGTCCGCTGGCTCCCGCCGCCTGGTAGATGATATCGGCTCCCCTGCCGTACTGTCCGAGCGCAAGCTCCTTTCCCTTCATGGGATTGGCAAATGCGCTGCCGGTCATACCGATATAGCCTGAAATGACTTTTGCATCGGGGTTGACCCGGCGGACACCGTCAATAAAGCCCGTTTCAAATTTTTTGATGATGCCGGACTCCATCCCCCCGATGAAACCGACCGTTTTTGTACGGGTAACCAGTCCGGCAAGTGCACCGGCAAGAAAAGAACCTTTTTTCTCTTCGAAGACGATTCCCAGGAGATTCGGGGGTATGGACGCTCCCGGCTGACGGACATAATCGATACAGCAGAATTTTTTATCGGGAAACTCTTGTGCCACGGCGGCAATATCCTCACTGAAAAGCAGACCGACTCCGATAATCAGTCCGATATCCGGGTCCGATGCCATCTGTCGAAGCGCAGCTTCACGGTCGGCGCCCTCTCCCTGCGGTTCGACAAAGAGAAAATCGATGCCGTGCTTCTGCTTCGCCATTTCCAGGCCGTTATAGGCCGAGTCATTGAATGATTTATCCCCCCGGCCTCCGACATCAAAGACCAGGCCGATCTTCAGTCTGCTGCCGGCAGACGGTTCTTTTCCCGCATTTTTACCGTCAGGCCCGGAGCATCCGGCAAGGACAAGTAAAAAAAAGAGAGTGAAAGAGAGCGCGTGCTTCATGGGTTAATCACGTCAATTTATAAGATTTGTAATTTATGAAAATCTCTCTCTATTTAAAAGCCGCCGTCGATAAAGAAAAAGATTTTCCCGCCCTCCCTTTCGAAAAGAGGATCGCGGCATTCCGCCTGAAAAGAACCCTCCCCGCAGTTTTCACGAACATGTAACATCGTGTCATTGATGTAAAAGGCTCATAATGATTATATAAAAAGCGTGAACGAATTTTTCCGGAAGCACGAAAAAACGACAGGGCTATGAGTGATGTCAAACCTTTCAAAATCATCATTGAGTGGAGCGGGCAGGAAGATTTTTATTTCAACTGTGATTACTCCGGTGATATTGCGGATGCCGCCGCAAGGAAAAACAGCGTGCATGCAAAACGTGCATTTCCCTTTATGGCTCAGGCAATGGGCAATGTTTTCAGAAAACTGAGAAGGGAACACATCTCCTTTCCTTTGTTTCTGATCGCTCTCGCCTTCAATCACCGCGACCTGCTTCATGAAATCGACCAGTTGCTGCAGCTTCTTCACGATCACCTGGAAAAAGAGAGGGCGCCGGGCACTTTTTCCTGTTACATCTCCACGCAGAAACAAGCGCCCTGATAATGACTGACGTTTCCCTTAAGGGTATTATTACTCATGCAGAGAAAAAATAAAGGCACTGGTCAGATCTCCCGCTTCGGGCCGAATCCCCGGTAAAGGTTCAAGCGCAAATCGCCTGGTAATAAATTTCAGGATTGATGTCGTATCGTAAAGGGTATGATCGACAAAATGCTTTTTGGCATAAGGTGATATCACAATTGCCGGAACCCGTGTACCGGGGCCCCATCGGTCTGCGTGCGGAGGAGGGACATGATCCCAATATCCTCCGTTTTCATCATAGGTTACAATGATTGCCATTTTTTTCCATTGAGGGGATTTCTGTAACCCGCCGATAACTTCGGCAATATGTGCGTCTCCCGACATCACATCCGTATATCCCGGATGCTGGTTAAGATTTCCCTGCGGCTTATAAAATACAACTGACGGCAGCGAGCCGGCGGCAATATCTTTTTGAAGATCGGAATAGTCTTTCAGGTGATTTTTTCGTTCCTCAGCTCCGGAGCCTGTAGCCGGATCAAATCTTTTAAAGTAATTGAATGGCTGGTGATGCGCCTGAAAATTTGATGTCTGACTGTTATAGATCACGCCCCGGTTATGTAATGCCTCATTCCAGGCTCCCGCATACCATACCCAGCTTACCCCCTTTTCACTTAAGGCATCACCGATGGTCCTGAAATCCTGCGGAGGAAGAGGGTTCTTTGTCAGATCAGCAAGCTGACTGTTTCCGCCGGCTGCCGGCTCTATGCCGCTGGGCTGATAGGGCGGCTGCAGGGTATTAACGGCATAGTTGTCAGGAGTCAGAGGCTTGTCGGCTAAGTAAACCGCACTACCCGCAAGGGCGCTGACGGGTGAATTTTCAGCTGTCGTCAGCGTTACTCCGTTTTTCTCCACTATACTCTTCAGAGTGCCCGGGGCTTCAGTAAACGTTGGCGTGCGGGCGGAAATCAACCAGAAATGATTCAGAAAGGATCCGCCGAAAGCGCCCATGAAAAAATTATCAGCAAGGGTGTAGCGCCGGGCCAGTTTCCACATCCGCATGGCAGAGCCGTCGTAATAGCTCATTGCAAGGCCGCCGGCATCAGACCATGCGGCAAACATATTGTTCCTGCCGTTATTAATCTGCATTTGATTGCTGTAAAACCGATGCACCAAATCCGGTGTGGTTCTGTTCAGCTTTAAGCCCTCCGGCAGGCTTCCGGGTGGAGCATCAATTCTGAATGGAAGACCGGGCAATCGGGAAATAAAGCGCAAATGATCGGCGCCGGATAAGGCGGATGCGTTCCAGACCTGCGGAAGATGTGCGAGAGGAGTTACACCATCCCGGTCAACCTGTTTGAAATTTTTTATCCCGGCCGGTTTGCCTTTTTCATTTTTTACAATGCCGTTTGCTCCGGGAAAAAGTCCATACAGATTATCAAAGCTCCGGTTTTCCGCAAAAATGACGACTATGGTTTCAATTTTACGAAGTGAAGCGTCCGCATTCTCTTGAGCGCAGAGAGGATAACACCATGAGAAAAGTATGCAGAGAGCCAGCAAAACAGGCCTCCGCAACGTTACCGTGACTGATTTTTTTTTCGCCATGCCTCTTGTCATTTTGATATTTGCTTTCTGCCGCCCGGAAATTCCATCAGCAACATCCGGTTTCACTCATCCATGAAATCAATTTTTCCCTCAGTTCATCGCGAACTTCACGAAAAACAGCCAGCTTCTCTTCTGTTGAGCCCGTGATTTCAGCAGGATCGCTTACCGGCCAGTAGTAACGTTTTTCATCCGGCAGCCCAGGCCAGATTCTCGGACAGGTTGACTGTGCCTTGTTACACACCACTATCAGGTAGTGAATCATTTTTTTCCCAAGATAGACGTCAACCGCTTTAGGTCTCCGGTCACTGATATCGATACCGATTTCCGCCATAACCCTGACGGCAAGTGGATGGACTTCACTGCCCGGTTCAAGTCCCGCGCTTAAGGGCTCAATATACTCCCCCGCCATATGCCGGAGCAATCCTTCAGCCATCTGACTGCGGCATGAGTTGCCGGTACAGAGAAAGAGAACGTTTTGTTTTTTTTGCATGCTCATGGCATCTGCCCCTCCATTAAACTACCGTTAATAAAACCGCTTCATAACAGGCCTCTCTCATTGCCTGCCTGACGGGACGGTTATGCATCCGCCCTTTCTGTTCATTAACATATGATGAAAAATGTTACGCGCTCGTTGAGCGATTGTCAAGAAACGGTGAATTGTTCAGGGCGTTGAAAGCGTCGGAAAGATCCTGACGAAGAACCTCTTCATTTTTGCAGTACATTCATGAAGGAACGGAGCTGATTCAGAAGAGAGAGGGAACTGTGTGACAGGCGTGCCCGATAGTGAGAATTCAGGAGGGAATACTGAACTGCCGGGCAGCAGGTTAATAATTTTAAATAAAAGTGATTTATGCCGGATCCGATGCTTCTTGTCGTTGAGGATGACCAGAATCTTGCGAAACTGCTTGAATATAACCTGGAGCGTGCAGGCTATAAATGTCATCTTTCCGGAACCGGAGAAGATGCGCTTCTGCAGCTCTCACGCAAAAGCTTCGATCTTGTCCTGCTTGATATCATGCTGCCGGGTATAGACGGGTTTGAGGTGTGCCGGAAAATCAGGCGGAATCAGCGTTACAGGGATCTTCCGATTATCATGCTGACCGCCCGGGGTGAAGAGATCGACAGGATTCTCGGTTTTGAATTAGGTATTGATGATTATGTCGTCAAGCCGTTCAGTCCCCGTGAACTGAACCTCCGGGTACGGGCAATCCTCAAAAGGGACCGCCGTCATGGGGGCAGGATGCAGAATCTGCTTAAAACCGGAACTCTTGAGGTCGATCTCACCCGCCACATTGCGACGCTGGACGGAAATGAGCTCGTGCTCACGCTGATGGAGTTCAAACTGCTCGTTGCACTCCTCAAACACAAAGGCGAGGCCCAGTCAAGAGAGAGGCTGCTGAGCGATGTCTGGGAGGTCGACAGGACTATCAATACAAGAACCATCGATACCCACATTACCAGAATCCGCGAAAAGCTCGGAGAAACCGGATGTATGATTAAAACAGTCAGGGGAATCGGCTATAAACTTGAAGAAAAAAACGACGACATCCATGCCGTCTGAGATCCCTTCAGACCCGCTCTTATCACTGGAATGATTATTTTTGTTACTTCAAACGGGAATCTCAATAAACAGTTTCGTGCAGGGCGGCATCCCTGATAATCTGGCGGTGAAGAGGAATCCGGACTTCAGGAATGTGGTGGAGCGGATAAAAAGCAGCGTCGAAGAGTTCATGGTTGATCTCAATTGCATCATCGTCAACCACCACCCTGTATGCAATGACAAGAATCGATCCGTAGATCTCTATTTCCCGATGGTAGAGCCCGATAAGACGATCGATTTTCCCGGATAATGAGGTCTCCTCCATCAGTTCCCGAAGACATCCATCCCGGGGTTCTTCGCCTGCCTCCACAAATCCCCCGGGAAGCGACCATTCATTGAACGCAGGTTCATGAGCTCTTCTTACCACAAGAAGCTCATTGTTATTGTTGACGGCATAAGCGATCGCTACGGGAACGGGATTGATATAGTGCACCCATATGCATGACGGGCAGAACATCCTTTCCCGTCCGTTTATTATGCCCCGGTCAAGCTTTTCAGCGCACACCGGGCAGAAGGAATATCCTTTCATGGTTCCGTCGGAAAACTTCTGAACTTCAGCATTACTGTCGGGCGGAGTTAAACAGCGCGTCATGGCTGCAATGTTTTTTGTTTCCTGACAAGAGGTTATCCGGGTCCGCACCGCTCAGGCGGGCTCCTGAACTCTTTTCGCCTCTCATCAGGCTCGGGAGAGTTTACTGCTTTTTGTGTAAATAAACGGTTACCGGAGTGTAGCGGAATGGTGAATATCCAATCTTTATATCTTCAGGTCGGTAACAATAACCGCGCCGTGAAAACGCTTGTCGGGAAAGACCACCCGACCTTTGGAGTTGACGACGAGGTGAGGAAATCCTGACTTCTGCATCAGGTGCAGAAGCTTGATAAACTCTTTTTTTCCGGCAGGTTTAATAATAATGTCGGCCAGAGCCTCAACTTTCCTGACATCATGCTTTTTCAAATCCTCCTGAACAAAAAACTCACCTTTAATTTCCGCTCTCAATTCATCAAGTCGCAGCATGGAAGCTCCCTTTATTTAATATGACCATGACTCTCCCCTTGTGGAACAAACTGTTACCCTCTTGACAGTTTGGTTTGCCGTTGAACCGACTTGCGCTCAAAAAGTCCCCTGAGCCCCTCGGTCAGTTCCTGATAAATCCTGCTTCGACTGTTTTTGATGCGGTTGTAGAGCTTGAGAATATCAAGCGTCAGAATAATCCTGTTCAAACTGCAGTTAAGCTCGCCGAACAAATGCTTGCCGACCACTTCAAAACCGAGCACTCTGGTATGAAAGTTCAGGGGTGAATGTGCTTCTCCTTCAAACACATCGGTAATAAAGTGCGTGTAATCGCGCTCCAAAACTTCTGCTGTGGCGGCCCGCATCAGGCGGAGCGCTACTCCCGGGTTTCTGCGGAATTCCGGGAGAATCATGAATCTGCCGATTTCGACATATTTTCCTGCGGCTTTTAACGCTTCAATGTCGATGCCCGGCATGAACTTCACGTCATACTCTTCAGGAATGTCAAAGGAAGGATCATACAGAAGACGAAGCACTCCTGCGGGGCGTCCGTTGTTTTTAGCCAGAAACCATGAAAAGCCGGTATTTCCGGCAAGCTCTTCCGGAATCTGGTTCTGAACCGTAGATATCCAGTTTTTTTCCATACAAAAGACCCGGCTGACCACTTCAAGAGCGGCGGCGCGATCGGCGGCACTTTCAATTCTGAGGACGGTTACACCCGGCATAGTCACTCCTTTTTTTGTTTATGGTTTTCCGCGACAGCCCCTTTTGTCCTGACCGCCTCACGGTAACTCTTGCCGGAGAGTTCGGCAAGAGAGCGCATGATCTCATTGGTAACATCAGCAGCCATCCTGTTCTTCTCTGCATTTTGCTGATTGCTGCCTCCCGCTTCATTCCTGAATGCCTGATATGCTTCAGATTGCCGGCTGAACAGAAGCGGTCTGCCGATTCTGATTATTGTTCGTCCAAGCAGCGGGATTTTTTGTTTCGCTCTCCTGCAGATAAAGTCAATTCCCACAGGCACAACAGCTGCGCCGGTCTGCAGGGCGATATGACCAATCCCCGGTTTTCCCCTCTCCAGGGTTTGAGGATTCCTGTTGCGCCTTCCTTCCGGAAAGATCCCGATACTGCAGCCTGAACGAAGTTTACGGGAGCACCGCTCCACCGTATTTTCTGTGGGCAAAGAAGGCCGTCTTGCCTCGATCCAGGGAATGGTGCAGCGTTTGTTAAAGACATAGACCGGGTCGGTCATATTCATCACAGAACCAAGAACCGGAATTCTGCCGTACATCCAGTCAACAACGAAACTGACAGTTCGTCCGCCGAGATGATAGATGAGGAACGCCGGGACCATAAGGGCTTCAAGTGAATTATTATGGTTGAAGGCGTAGATGCTCGCACTTTTTTCGGTTGAAAGATTTTCGAGGCCATCCGCCCTGACGAGGAAATAATTGGGAATCATGAATATCCTCAACAGAAGTGCTTTGCCTCCGCGCAGGAGGGGAAGAGGCTTGAAAAAACGTTCATGTTGTTTTTTCATAAGATTCTTTCAGTTAACGGTATCCATGCCCGGAGAGAACCCTGAACTTCATAATCACAAGAAAGCAAAACAGTGTTGGTGAATGGTTAAGATCGTGCAACGATTCTGTAAAATATTCGATCACCCTTTGTTCAGGCCGGCATCCTGTATTATGATGCACTGAAAAATGGATAAGGAATGGATCTGCTTCAAAACGCCGTCATCATAGTGACCGGATTTCTGCTTTCAGAGATGCTCGTTGCCACCGGAATGCATAACCGGCTTATCGGGTTTCTGCTCAGGCATTCAGGCAGCAACCTGAGCGCTCTGTTAACGGCAATTCTATTGATCTCATATGCACTCTCCGTTTTTCTGTCCAATACCATTGTAGTGGTCTCAATGATTCCGGTCATTAACCGTCTCCTTTCACCGCTTCTTGACCGGCCTGAAAAAAAAACGGTCGCATCGTTCTTTTATCTCTCGCTCACGTTTGGCGCCGCTACAGGAGGAGTGGCTTCCCTGACCGGCAGCCCGCTCAACATGTTCGCACTTGGCCTGGCAGAACTTTACAGGCTTGAGGGGCGGGGCTCGATTACTTTTTTTTCATGGCTCGGGGTCGGGCTGCCGGCTTCGCTTATCCTGCTTTATTGCGGCAGGGCGGTTATTCTCTTCACGGCAAAGTCCTTCAAGGCTCCAATGCTTTTTTCCATCCGCAGGGAGGACGATGCCGCTCTGCCGCATAAACCTCTTCTCTTTCTCATTTGCAATATTCTTCTTGTCACGGTCTTAACGGGGTGTCAGTTTTTTTTCAGACCGGAACCGGTTTTATTCAGGCTCAACATCATCGATCTCTGCTTTCTTTTCTACGGAAGCGCCTGGATTGCGGGAGTATTTATTCTGCCGAAAAACAAGGTCAACATGAGAGCGCTTTTTAAGAACGCTCTCTTTCTTGCTCTTTATCTTTTCAGTTTCCCCCTGCTCTTTATCAGTCACCTTTGCAGGGAACTGGAATCGCGAACGGGATTTCCCCTGAAATCCATTTACAGGTTTATCGACAGCGGCCTACTGCGGATCTTCAACACGATATGGAAATGGTGTTTTCGTGAGCCGTTTATCAGCCTCGAAACCCCGAACTGCAATACGCTGCTCTCCATCAATACCATTATCAGGGATATCCCCTCTTTCGGCCTCTTTCTATTGACCCTGACAGGCGGCATATTGTTTGCAGTTGTCAATGCAGGTAATAATCCGGCAACGCCGGAGATTGACGGGTATCTCCTTTCAGCCGCAAAATCGGCAATAGTTGATGCCGTTGCGCCGTTCGACAATAATTTTCTTCTGCTGCTTGCTCTGGTCATTGTCGTCATGTTCGCCTCCGAGCTTCTCAGCAATACGGCGCTGGTCATCATGCTTTCACCAATGGTTACCTCTCTTGCAGCGAAAACAGCCCTCTCCCCGGTTATTCTGCTGCTGACCATAACCATTGCCTCTTCCTGTGCGTTCATGACGCCTCTGGCCTCTTCATCAAGCACTCTGGCCTTCGGCGGCATTGAAAAGGTCTCATTGAAAACGATTCTTATACCCGGTTTTTTTATGAACCTTGCTGCCGGCTTTTTGAGCGCCATCATATTTTCAGCCCTCTCACTGATGCTTTGAGAGGCATCGCTGCTACCTGCCGGATTCACCCGTCACGGACCGTCCCGACAGGAGATTGATTCGGGAAAACACATATTCGAGAGAGTCTTCATTGAGGACAATCCTTGACAGACCCGTTGAGCTGAGCTCCATAGGCCTGTTATTCAGATCAGTGGTGATCTTCGGACGCTGTCTGCCGTTATACCAGCAGACAAGCCTGATCGTACTTCCTTCGATTTCAAGGGCGGTAATGCCGCGTTTTCCAATAGTGCATCCGGAATTAAAAACACTTGGAATCGGCAGTTCGTTATAGATGCCGCTTCGAAGGCCTGTCAGTTTTCCCTTTTTGTAGCAGGCTTCCAGTTCGACTTTCAACGCATCTATCTTCCCTGCGATCTCTTTACGCTTTTCACTTTCAGCATCGGGATACATTCTGCAGAGTTCCTCGACCCGATAGTTCAGAAAATCGACTTTTGAGAGGGATTCAAACAAGGGACGATGGGTATGCCCTATGATTGAGACAATCCCGGCCCGGTTTGAAAACTCATAAATCGATTTTTCCATGGCAAACCTTCGACGACTGTTATAGGCAACGGAACAGTTCCTGATGCCGGTTGGCTTTGCAATATAGCGGAGAAAAAAGATGACGGCCCGACTGAGGGCGGGATAGCTTCCCCATAAAACAGCCGAGGCCTGATGTCCATGAAAAAGAAGAAGCGTCTCATCACCGTAATGAAATTTCAGCGACTCGACAAGATGCGAAGCAAGAGTGTAGGAGCGCTCTGCAAGCAACAGCGCATCATGATTGCCATAGGTTTTCCAGAAAAAGCCGTTCCGCTCGAACTTTTGAAAAAGATCATAAAATTCACTCCACCTCGACTCAATGCCTGCAAGAGGAAACTTGAACAGCTCTTCAATATCGCCGTTGAGGACAAGACTGAATTTTTCGGGCAGATAATAGCTTTCGAGGATTGTTTTTACCAGTCCGGCGTTCGGCCGGAACTCGTCAAGCCGGCCGCCATTACCCATGTGCAGATCACTGAGTATCAGTACTTTTGACGAGTGATCGAGATTTACAGGCTTTGCCGTATGAAGCAGGCGCTCAAGATGGGGATGCTTTCGTTGTTGAATGCACCTCGGGCTGTCACCAAAACTGAAGTTACGGGGCGTTATTGCAAACATGAGCTGATATTTTAGTTTGCCTTCCCGGCACAGAAAACACACCGTTGCACGTCCGGCAGGTTCTAATAATGCGGCCCGGTTCTGACAGGTGAATCACCCCTTATGACATTTTAATTTCATAAAAGCCATTCATGGAGGAATGGCTTTTATGAATAACGTACAACCATGTTCGGTTGCTTAATTCATCTTCCGCTTCATAACACTCCCCGGGTATCAGAACAGTGGTTTTCCCCTTTCTCTTTAAAGGCAGTATGCCGCG
>Ga0268280_1001079_pt1 | contig 19283 bp, 14 predicted proteins | sample saktaG_9_FD_190139 | JGI IMG/M metagenome (GOLD analysis project Ga0268280, IMG submission 190139) | Saline water microbial communities from Sakinaw Lake, British Columbia, Canada - sak_2011_5_24_40m | ecosystem: Environmental > Aquatic > Non-marine Saline and Alkaline > Saline ... | reverse complement strand
AAGGACAAGGTCGACATCACCATCTCCATCCTGCATATCTACCCCGGCACCGAGCTCGAAGCCTACGCCAGGGAAAAGAAGCTGCTGCCGGCCGATTTCTCCTGGACCAGGCACGACAGCCGCGTCCAGACCCTGCCGGCCGCCCAGGGCGACGTGCCGCTTTTTAGGGAACAATTCACCTGGGCCCAGATCGGCGAGTTGATTCTCAAGTGGTCGGCCGGCGCCAAAAAAATATCCCTGTGGCGAAAACTGCCCGAGGTGCTTAAATCGATACGCTCGTTCCGGGATGTTTACAAATACCTGGTCATCGGCCTGGTCTTTCTCAGGCTAAAGCTATTCCGCAGGTGATCTGGGCGGTAGCTCCCCGGCTCAATCGGTCTCGGCGGGAAGGATCTTGCCCCTGAACAGGGGATGCCACGACCCGGGAAGCCAGCTGAAACCATTGACGCAGAATGGCTTCAACGTATGGTGCTTGAGGCCCGTGCCGCTGATGGCATAGAACGGGCGCTCCCGCTTCTGCCCTTCCCGGAGGTCGAACAAGGAAATGCCCGGGACCTGGGTTTTAACTCCGCATTCATCAAAAACGGTGCGCGGGATATCGGCCAGGATCGACGGGGCATCGGAAACCTTTATTCCCGACTGCGCGGCGGCGAACCGTTTCACTAAAAGCAGCGGGAGCGCCCCCTGGCGGATATTGGGAATGATATCGCTTCCCTCTTCGAGCGTCCAGACGCCCGGGGACGTTTCAGCGAGAATGCCAAGATTCTCACGGGTCACGCCATGGTCGCCAAGAACAAAGATGAGCGAGCGGTCATAGATACCGGCATGCTTTAGACCGGCCAGGAATCGGCCGACCAGCCCCAGGACGCAGCGGGCCTGGCGCAGGTAATTTCCGCGTGAAAAGGCCAGCTTCTCGTATTCGCAGTTCTCATTGCGCGCCAGGGGCCGGTGCATCCCCTGCCAATGCCAGTACTTGAAGACCGGGCGGTCGGTCAGCCTCAGGCCGGATGCGAACTCTTGGATTCTTTGCACGTCCTGGTTGAGGTCCTGAATGGTCATCCTTTCAGCCCGGCGCTTCCATTTCGCCCGCTGGGGCAGCGCATCATCGAACAGGCGGCTCAGGAACCAAAGCTGGTCATGGTAAACCATATTTTTTAGGAACTGCGGCAGCTGGCGGAACAGGGCCAGGTCGATAAGGAAGGCCAGCTCTTTCCTGCTGAGGTTCTTCCGGCTCACGAAATTCGAGGCGACCTGCCGGTTGTAAAGGATGCCCGGGTACTGCAATGGATACAGACCGACGTGATAGCCCTTTTTTTTCAGGACGAAAGGCAGCGAGTCGGACAAGTAGACTCGCTTCTTGAATTCCTCGATGGATTCGCTCCCATCCCAGTAGCGCCCCGTCAGGATCAGGGGCACAGAAAAATAAGTTCCGTTGAAGCCCCCGAGATTGTTGCGGAAATATGTAAAATCCCGGAATATTTCCCCGTAAGCGGCGTCGCGGCGGATGATCTCCTGGAAGACATCGCTTTGAAAGGCATCCAGGACCAGAATGATCACGTTCTTCTCCCGGGAATAAAGATTACGATCGGTGGGGTCCAAGGCCAGGGTCTTGAATCCTTCGACCTGGGGGGCTTTCCATCCCTGGAATCCGAACGCCAGCAGCTGCACCAGGAGCAGCGCCGGGGCGAAGCGACGCGCCAGCCGCATGGTCCGGCGCGAAAGGACCAGGGCCAGGATGATGAACAGCGCCCAGAGCGCGCCGTCGATCAGTCCGGTCAGGCCGCGCTTGCCCCAGGCGATCTCCCGCCCGTCCAGCGGGCCAAAGTCCCAGAGCAGTAAATTTCCCTGTAGCCACAGCAGCAAACCCAGGACGAAAACAAGGGCCGATGCTTTTTCCCGCCACCTGCCCTTAAGCAGCATGAGCAGCGAAAAAACGATCGCGGCGGTGAACGCCGCCGCCAGCAGCAGCGGTGAGAATACCGTGGCAAAGGCGTAGGGAAAATCCAAAGAATTGCCGAAGAAGATCTGCGCCGGGCCGAAGAAGGCCAGGGTAAAGCTGAACAGCACCGCGATGGACAGGAGGGCCGGCCAGCGACAGAGTGTTTTTTCGTCGCGGCCGGAGGGGGCCAGGTCACCGGCCGGCATGGCTCCTGCTGCGCATGATATACAGGATGCGCTCCGACTGGGCAATGGCTTCGCGGCGTTCGATGGTGAAATAGGGCTGGAATTCCTTTTCCAGTCCGGCGGCATGGTAATCGGGAAAAATGTCATCACGTGTAGCCAACAGCCGCTGGACCTGGGAATCACTTTTCGGGATGAACTCGAGGATGAGGTTCCGGCAGAGGCAGCTGAAAAATTCGGCTATCTTTCCCAGCGGCAGGTTGTTGGAGATGGCCAGGTGGTGCACCAGAGCCAGGGCCAGGATCGTGTCGACCGGGCCCCGCTGCAGGAGCGACAGGCGCTCGCGGTTCTCCCAGCCGATGCCCGGGCTGGGGTTGGTGACGTCGCCGACCAGCGGCAGCAGGCATTTTTCGTTGTCCCGGCGGCATTGGCGGTAGTTTTTTTCCACTGCCGCCGCATCGATATCCAGGGCCACGGTCAGGATGCCGCGAACGGATGCCAAGCGGCTGAAGACGCCGGTGTTGGCCCCGATGTCCCAAACGTGGCGCGGCTGGAGCCGCTCCAGGAAATCGGCCACTATTTTTTCCTTGAATTCAAGCGCCTGATCGGAATAATTCGTATGGCCGTAATATTCGGCCCATTCGCTGCCGCGCGGCTGCCAGTGCAGCTTCTTCACAGCGGTTTCCAGGCTGTTCAGCAAAGCCAGGAGAGCAAAACGGCCCATGGGACGCTGCTTTGATTTCAGCGGTTTGTCGGCGTAACGTTTTTGCGAACGGGCGTGCAAATGGATATGGGAAAGCAGGGAGAATTTGAACCGGGTGCGGTCGGGCAGCAGGCTGCTGGCCAGATCCAGGGGGACGCCGTCCAAATGCAGTCGCGACAGTTGGTTCAAGCGGACATCGCCGTAGGCCATCAAGGCCAGCGGCGCCAGAAAGTGCTGACAGAACTGGCGGTAGGCCACCCATGGGCGCCCAGCGGGATATTTTTCAAAAGATAGGGTATCGATCAACAGCGGTCGCCCGGAGACGAACTGCACATTATAGGCGCTTGCGTCCTTAAGTGACATGCCGTATTCCAGCGCCGTTTTTTGGATGGCCAGGGTCAGCAGGGCGGCGTCCTTGAGCTGGCTGAAGCACCACTCGTAGGGATAGGAGATGAAAGGCACCAGCGCTGGACGGATGATTTTATAAGCAGCGCCGCTCCGGGCCAGTTTTAGATCGCGTTCCTCATGGCCGATCAGCATGCCTTCCGCCTGCAATTCCCGGTAAAGACCCGAGGCGATCAAATGGTCATAATGCTCCTTGTAAGCGCCATTGACCTGGCGGTACAACTCGTTTTGATGCCAGAAAAGAAAACCGCTAGGATCGCGGAATGAACTCGGAACCGTCCCTTCTGACGGAGTCATTTTTCTTTTTTTGCAAAAAGCTGGCCGAGGAATTTTTTGATTTTGTGCCAATAGACCTTAACCGCGAATGAGACGGCCACGAAGGCAGCAATGATGATTTGGAAAATATAGCTGCCGGTCCCAGGATCGATATAGGAATAGATACGGACCGGAAAAAGCAATAAACAGCCTGCCGCCAGTATGGACATTTTCAAGGCATTCTTAAAAAAATTCATCCATTCACCTCTTTGTTAGTGTGGGGTCCGAGCACTAGGAAATCTAGTGGCACGAACAACTGGTAAAAACTAATTGTATTACATTTACACGCTTAATTCAAGAGCAGGGAAGAGAGGACGCCATTCTATTTTTCTTGAGATTCTGCTATAATGTCGAAGCACATGACGACGAAAGCCATTAGAAACTTTTTCATCCTGTTCCTGCTGTTCATTATTTTTTTCTCCTTCGCGACCGACCTGACCAAAACCAAGAAAGGCGGTTTCTTTTCCGACGAATCGACATACTTTTCCATTATCCAGAGCCTGGCTTTTGACGGCGACCTGGAATACACTCGCGCCGATATTGTGCGCATCAAGGAAATTTTTTGGGTCGGGCCCATGGGCCTGTTTTTAAGAAAAGGTCATGACGGCCGACTTTATTATGCCAAGTCTTTCATCTACCCACTGGCGGCTGCGCCGTTTTTCAGGCTTTTCGGCACTCATGGCATTCTCCTGGCCAGCGGGTTGATGATTTTTTTTGTCCTGCTCATGGGATTCCTGCTGTTGCGTCAGCACTATCCTCCCGAAAAAAGTTTCTCCTTGACCATCATCTACCTGTTTTCCAGCGTCACTTTTATTTACATCTGGTGGGTCACCGCCGACCTTTTTAATTTTTTCGTCAATTTTGCCGGCCTGTTCTTCTTTTTTTACTATTTCAAACAACGATCGTGGAACAGCCTGGCTGGACTTTTTTTCGCCCTGGCCGTGTTTTCCAAGCCCAATAATATCCTGCATGTCGGCATCCTGTTCCTGCTGCTCCTTTATCAAAAAAAATGGAAAAAATTCCTCTGCACGGCGCTGGTCTGCCTGCTGATGCTGAGCGGCCTTCTATATTTCAGCTATATTCAGACTGGTACCATCAACTATATGGGGGGGGAAAGAAGATCTTTTTACGGCAATTTCCCATTCGAACGTCCCGACTTCACGTTTGCCGGCGGTCATCCCATGAGCAGCGATAACTATTGGAGCCGTTTCTACCTCAGCCCGGCCAAAGCCGTGCTCAACCTTTTTTACTTTGTCTTCGGCCGTTTCACCGGCATGCTCATCTATTTTCCCTCAGCTTTGTTCTTGTTGCTGCTTTTCTTTTTTCAGAAAAAAAAACCGGAGGATTGGTTTATGCTGGCAGCCATTTGCGCAGCGTCATTTTTTTATATACTGATCACCCCGGACAATTATTTCGGTGGCGGCGGTTCCCTGGGCAACCGCTATTTTTTCAATATTTTCCCCATGTTTTTCTTCCTGGGCTTTCGCGAGCGGATTTTTAAATTTGCGCTGCTACCTGTTTTCGTTGCAATTGTTTTTTTAGCACCTGTATTCATGGATGGCCTGTACCATTCGGCATCACCGCGCTTCCCCGGCGTTTCCTTCCCGGCCAAATTCTTTCCCCCAGAAAAAACACAGTATTCCACGCTACCCAGCAACACCAATCCACGCGCCTTCAACAAGAAAATCAGCGATCAATACACTTTGTTTTTCCTGAACGACAACTACAACCCTATTGAGGACGAGGCCTTCTGGACCTACGCTGACAAGGAGCTGGAACTGTTCCTGCTTGCTCCCAGGCCGGTCAAGGTATTCATCGTGCAACTGAAGAACATCCCGCTGGACAACCAGGTCAGTTTCCAAATTGAGCACAAAAAAAAGACCGTGTTCATCGACGCGGACACCGTTCGGGTCATCACCTTCAACAATATTCCCGGGCTGTGCGTCGACCAGCGCTATGTTTATCATGTCAAGATCAAAAGCTCCCGCTTTTTCTGCCCGTATTTCGCCGGCGGAGCCGCGACCATGGACCAGCGCTTGCTGGGAGTGCAGACCCATATCAAGCTCCAATTTTGAACAATTTTTTTTGAGCCTCCCTTCGGTCCCCGGTTTGACAAGCGGATGATTTTTTTTTAAGATGGTTGCCCACAATGAAAATTGCAGCAGATTTGCACATTCATTCCACCCTCTCCCCCTGCGCCTCACTGGAAATGTCCCCCATGGCCATCATACGTCGCGCCAAAGAACTAAGTCTCGATGTGATCGCCGTGACTGATCACAACAGTGTCGAAAACTGCTTCACCGCGGCAAAAATAGGTGAGGAAAATGGTGTGCAGGTTCTTTTCGGCATGGAAGCCCAGACCCGGGAAGATGTCCACATTCTGTGCCTTTTCCAGAACCGCCACCAGGCCAAAAGTTTCAATGATTGCGTTTATTCCTTGCTGCCCGACGTCAAAAACGATCCCGATTTTTTCGGTGACCAGCTGGTCGTCGACGAGCAGGACAATATCATCCGCCAAGAAGAAAAGCTTTTACTCAACGCCCTGAACATTTCCATCACGGAATTGCTCGAACTGGTGCAGCACCATCATGGATTCACCGTCCCTGCCCATGTTGAAACACCGCCATTCGGCCTGCTGGTCAACCTGGGCATGGTCCCCAACGAGCTCGAAAATTCCGTCTTGGAAATATCTTATGCTACGTCTGCGAAGCAAGCATTGAACATATATCCCGATCTGAAACGCCACCCGTTGATCAGTAACTCTGACGCCCATTTCCTTCTGGATATCGGCCGGGCCCGCACTGTTTTTGAAACAACCGCCGCGTCCCTGCCCGCCTTAATCGAGGCTGCTAAAGCCGGGTCTTACAGCATCTTCTATCAGGATCGCCATGGTTGATGACCTTTGTTTCCACTTGCTCGACCTCGTGCAGAACTCGGTTGCCGCCCACGCAAAAAACATCAGTTTGAACATCGTGGAATCAGCAGCCCGGGACAGCTTGATACTGGAGGTGACCGACGACGGCCAAGGCATGGACCGCCGAACCCTGGCCAAAATCCAGGATCCATTTTTCACCAGCAAGAGTTTCAAGAAAGTCGGCCTAGGCATCCCTTTGCTCCAAGCCACCGCCCAATCCTGCTGCGGGGATTTCAAGATCAGCAGCCGCCCTGGCCGCGGCACCAAGGTTTGGGCGCGGTTGCAGAAAAGCCATTTGGATTGCCCACCTCTGGGCGATCTGGGAGAAACCCTGCTTTCCCTGCTGGTAAGTATGGACCAGGTAAATTTCCGCTTTACCTACCGCAGTGAAAGAGGAAAATTTTCACTGCTCAGCGATGATATCCGTCACCAGGTAGGAGATCTGCATTTTTCCCATCCCGAAATCTACGGCTTTTTGAAAAGTTACATTCATGAAGGGCTCGGCCGCGTCCTCGCCACGTCGTCATGAAGCCTCGCTCTCGGCCCGGGCGGATGTTCAAGGCTGGGCTTGTATGTTAGAATAGCAACCATGAATCCCGACAAAGACATCATCATAGATATCCTGAAAAACCTTAGATTGTTCTGCGATTTGAATTACAACGCCATCAAGGAGTTGACCTTCCTGTTTTCCGAACGGGTGTTCCAGGCAGGGGAAACGATCTTCGAAGAGAACAATACGGGCAATTCGCTGCAGGTGATCATCTCGGGTGAAGTGCGCATTACCCAACGGGCCAATGTCAGCGGCGAAGAGACCCTGACCGTGCTTAAAAAAGGCGATTTTTTTGGTGAGATGGCCTTGCTGGAAGACCTGCCGCGCAGCGCCACAGCCATCGCCCATAGCGACACATTCATCTTGGAGATCGACAGCGAAAAGTTTCTCCATTTTCTCCAAAAGGACTCCGCCAGCGGCGTGAAGATACTGATCACCCTGGCCCGGATTCTTTCCGCCCGCCTACGTGAAGCCGACAGCAAGATCAAGGCTTTCGTCAACCTCAGCCAATGGATTTGATCGTTGACATGAAAAAACGGCCCCGGCGCGCTGATGCGAGTCTGCCGCTGCACTTGCCGCCGGGAGCCCGGGAGCGGTCGTGATCCAGGGAAGCCGGGCCCGTCGTCTGCTGTTCCTCATGACCAATGCCCTGGGCCTGGGCATGCTGCTAGTGACCTGGTGGCTCGGTTACGGCGGTTTCTTCCTTCTATTCTGCTTCAGCGCTTGGATCGCGGCCAGCGAATACTTCTGCCGCTTCCTGGCAGACGCAGCCATCACCCCCTACCCGATCATGATTCTTTCGCCCCTGCTGCTGATCAACTTTTCATCGGTTTTGGATTTCCGTATCCGCCTGACCTGTTTCTTCATGCTGGGCTATATCCTGATCTGGGCTTGGAGATTTTCCAACCAGCGCATAAAAATCTCCCTGGACAAGACCAAACCCTGGCGGGTCTGGTTGCTCTCCTTCCTGGTGTTTGCCTTGGCTGCGACCGTTTTTTACGCCCGGAGGATCCACCTGTCTGGCGACGAGCCTCATTACATCATGATTGCCCAGAGCCTGGTCGATGACGGCGATTTCGACCTGAAAAACAATCTGGAGAACAAAACCTATTTCAAATATCTGCCCGTAGAGATCCCTTTACACGGAATGGTCCATGCTGGCAAATACCGTTCTTTCCATCTCCCCGGAGTTTCTTTCCTGCTGGTTCCTTTTTTTTACCTGTTCAATCTGTTGGGCGGATGGATTCCCGCCAGTCTCTATTTCCGGCTTTGCGCCGCCCTGATCAACGCATTTTTCGCCCTGGGCCTTTTCAATATCATGAAATCGATCTGGCCTGAAAAAAACAACAGCACCCTGTTTCTTTTTTTTCTGACCACCTTCCCCCTTGTCTTTCATGCTATCCATCTGTTTCCCGAACTGCCTGCGTCAACGTTACTGATATATGCCTATCTCCACAGCCGCGGCCAGCATAAGAAATTTTTTTTGGCCGGATTGTTACTGGCCGGCATTCCCTGGCTTCACTTCAAATATGTGATTCCCATGTTTATTTTTGCACTGTTTGTCATAGCAGGGATTTGGCGTAGTAGCGTTTGCAATAAAAATAAAATAACAAATCTGGCCCATTTTTTAATTCCGCCGGCAATAAGCGCTTCGCTGTTGGCACTGTACAGTAAAATGCTGTATGGTTCTTTCAACCCCACCATTATTTCTCCAGAAAAAAATTTTTTCTCAATTCCCTTGGGACCGAAATTAGAAACTTTGCTATCCTTTTTCCTGGACCAGCGTGACGGTTTGCTGGTTTATGCTCCGGTTTTTTTAATGCTTTTCCTTGTTTTTAAAAAAGATATCAGGAGCAAAATCAGGGATTTTTCACTTTTTACCGCGATGTTTCTTTCCTATATCCTTTTCCATGCTTTTAGCACAATACGCGGCGGTTACTCGCCAGCAGCACGACCTACCCTTTTTGTCCTCTGGATCATGACGCTTTTTTTAAGCGCTTATTATCGGCAGGCTGGAGAAATAGGGAAAACCTTGTTCAGGTTTCTGGCGGGCCTGACTTACTTTGCCACGGTCTGGATTTTTTATTACCCCCTTTTTTTATACCAACCTGTGACCCGGGAAGTCAGTCAGCGTGCTTCCTCTTTGCTGATTTTTTTGGGAAGCAAGGCCATTAGTCTGACCAGCGTTTTCCCTTCCTTTTTAAAAAAGCCAAACACGGATTACCTGCCCAACCCGATCTGGTTGGCAGTACTGGCTAGCGGGATCGTGCTTTATTATGCCCACGTGTCATGGCGGGTAGTCGCCAGGCCGACACGCTTTATATTTCCCATTCTGGGCCTGCTGCTGCTGTTTTTCATATGTTTTATCCCCCACGTCCAGCTGCAAACGCGCTACAGCGTAGCTGGGCTTTCTTTTTACAACAATTCCCGTAATTTCACTTTCCATAAGGAACAGGGCAGTTTTAAAATTCTGGCTGGCCAGGACTACGATATGTTTTTCGACCTGGACGGCAGCGCCGCTGAGCGCTTGGATATGCGCTTGCTGAACCCCAATCGTATCGCTTTGCAAATTAAAAGCGGCAAACAGACACTACTTGCAGAAAATCAAGATACTGAAAATCAGATCAGCATTTCCCTTCGGGCATTGAAAAAGTTTTCCCTGGGGAAAAAAAATCTGGCGCACCTTGGATTGGAATCAATGGCCGGTCCCGGCACTGTCTTTTTCTGGCTGGAATTCCACCGCTAGTCTCTGCATATGATATAATCGTGGCAATGAAAAAAGTGGTATAGGTGATTTCTAAAATGGCAGATGTGAACTGGAGAGCACAGTTGGCCCTGGCCTGGAAAAAGGGGGTTGGCCTGGCCCTGATCCTGGTCGTCGCCGCCGTGCTCAGGACTCAGCACATCAAAGCCGATCCGCCCACCATTTTACCGGAAATTTCAGGGAGCGCCGGATGTTATTTTGATGAGGGGATTTATTGCCACAATGCCAGGAACAAAATCCTTTTCGGAAAATGGATCACCGACGAGTGGAATCCGTTGGTCTATAACGCGCCACTGACCATGATCTATTATCTGGGATTCAAACTATTCGGCATATCCATCGTCACCGTCAAGGCCATCAACATCATTTTCAGCCTTTTGGGAATACTTCTTTTCCATGCCGGCTTGCAGCGCTACCTGAAGTCAGGACCTGCGCTTGCCCTGACCGTACTCTTCGCGTTCGACTTCTATTGGCTGATGTACAACCGCCTTGGACTACTCGAGAATTTTTCCGCGCTCTGTTTCCTGCTCGGCTTTTATCTCTTTGTCCTTTCTGAGAAGAGCCGCTGGCCGGTCTTTTTCCTGGGTTTGACAGCGGCAGTTGCCGCCCTCTCCAAGTATTTATTTGTCTATTTCCTGATCTCAACCATGCTGGCCGTCGCTTATCGGGCTTGGCGGCGCTCCGACGTCCGTCATTTTCTCGGCTTCCTAGCCGGCAGTCTCACGGCGGGACTGCCTTGGTTCTTCGGCATTTATTTGCCATTCCGGTCTACCTTCAGCAAAATCGGCTCTGGTTGGGGGATGCTCTCTCTGCCCCGCTCCATCGCTCAAGCTTACAGCAATTTGTTGCACAACCCTTTGCCTCGCTATCTGCAATTGATGCCGGTAGCGGGCTTGCTCCTGATCCTTTTCGGGGCCTGGGTGCTTTTAAAGATCGTACGTTCGCGGACATCCAGCTTGCCCAAGGGCCTTGACGTTTTCATCTTTTTCTGGATTGCCGGCGCAATCCTCTCTATGGGGCTTCTGAACTATCGGCCCCTGCGCTATTATCTGCCTTTGCTTCCCGGAATTTACCTGGCTATTTCGCTGTTGATCAGGGACCGGGACTGGATCCATTCAGAAAGCCGTCTGTTCTGGCCGCTGGCTATCCTTCCTGCTTTCCTGTTCTTTCCGTTCTTTCAATTTCTTATGGCTACCCCCTCAGCCTTCCTGGTTTTCCCATTTGTTTTGCGCATGTTTATTTTTCTTTCTCTGGCGGGAGTTTTATTATACTTCGCTACTGCAAACGCAGCCTGGAAGACCGCTGGCGCGGCGGCAGTCTTTGTCGTGATGATGAGTTGTTCGCTGTTTCTCTATGATACTCAATTCTATCGAAAACCGACTTATCGTTTGCAAGCTGCCTCGTATTTTATGAGAACGCTTCCTGCCGGTTCAGTTGTCATGGGTCAGGAAGCGCCCAGGTTGACCCTGGGCACACGTTTTCAAGCCATCCTGGCCTATGAGAACTGGTTCAATGACCGCGACCCTTTCACGCGTTATGCTCCGGACTACCTTCTGGTCCTGGACAGGTTCGGCGATGCTGAAATGGGCTGGATCCGGCGTAAATTCCCGAATATTGCCGCCTCTCTCCGGCGCGTTCGCGCTTTCAGGGTTTGGGACACGACCATATCACTGTATCGAGTTCCAAATAAAGTCAGCTTATCTCATTCGACTATAAGCAGGTCGGAACTTTAACGGGCGCCCTGGCGATGCTCGCCTCCCGTTATCCTGGCGTTACTCAAAGTAACCGTCAGGCCGTTTTTTCTTTTCCAGTCCTGGTGCTGAAAAAAGCGGAGGCGAGATAAGACAGCGCGGCCAATACAAGCACCATGGTGAAATTCCAGTTGATGGAGACGATCACGGACACGATCGAACCGACGACAGTGGCGAACGAGTTCGATCCCCACGCCCAGCCGATCATGGTTTTGTCTTTCACTCCCAGTCGCCGGACTCCTTCGGGGAAAAAAGCTCCCATGAAGAATCCCGCCAAGGAAATCAATATAAAGGAAACAAAAATGCGCCAAGGGAAACTCAGGGATATGAGCAGGTCGAGAATATTGAACAGAGTAAAGCCGTAGAGCGTGAGGAGCGCGGCCAAGTAAATCGCAAAGGCTGGGATCATGCGCTTTCCAAGCTTACGAAAGAGGCTTGCCGACAGCAGGCTGCCGACGCCGGAAGAGACCAGCAAGGAGAAAATGATGATCGAAATCGAAATGGCGGGACTGCCGAGAAAAAGCTGGAAGATCTTTATGAAAATGATCTCGACCATGATGAAGGCCAATCCGATGAAAAAGAAATAGAAGATAAGCGGCTTCTGGCCTGCGTCCGATCGCTTCCTGCGCAGGGGCAGGTAGATAAACAAAAATGAAAAGAGCAGGGACAGAAAAAGAATGGAAAGATAGATGGAATTGGAATAAACGATCGCGGAATTGACGACTTTTTCTCCAATGCCCTGGATCTGCATGTTCCGGAAACGAAACTGGCCAATACGGTTCGGCTGGTTGAAATAGGGAGAATTATCATAAACCGGCGCGATATTCACCGACGACTCCCGCACTGTCCCATCCAGGTCGGCCATCATGCGGTAGTAGAGATTGTCCAGCCGCATGTCGGGTGAATAGGCAATATTCTCAGGCGCTCTGGCGGAGTCCTTGAGTATATCATAATCCTGAGCGGTGAAGGCGCCCTTCTTGAGGAAGAAGAAGTTGAAGCCTTTGGCATGCTGGACAACAAAGAACTTCTCTTCCGGATGTTCTACCCCCATCTCCTTCAAAGCCTGGAGAGCAGTTGCAAACAGCCGCTCGCCGTTCCAGTGCACGATGTAGACCAACCCGTCCGGTTGGAGGTGCTCCCAGTAGTCCTTGAAGCTTTCCACCGTGTAGATATATGTTTCGGAGATGCTGAGGGCGCCGGAAAGGAGGGAGTCGGCGTTATGCGAATTGACCATCTGGATGACGTCGAACTTGCGATTCAGACGCTTAAGGACGCTCCGCCCTTCATCGGCGATGAGGTTCACTTGCGGCAGATGAAAAATCCGCCCCGTATAGTCCGCGTACTCATTCTTGAGTACTTCGCAAATAACCGGGTCCATCTCGATGGCCACGACGTTTCTAAAACCGTGAGATAGTGCGCAAAGGACCTCATAACCACCGGCCGAGCCAATGATGACCGCTGTGCCATTCCGGGCTACCTGGTAAGGCAGGGAAGCGGTATTCCATTCGATTTTTTTCAGCTTGGCCAGGTTGCCATCAAACTTCCAGATGAACGATTGCATCGTGCCGCCGTTGATCCATATAACCTTGCGGATCCCCAGCCACGGGGCCACGTCGATCTTGTTAATTGTGCTCCACTTGCTGAATTCGATGCGCTTGTTCTCGAGTTGGGCGTTGTAATGACGTTTGTACTCCACCAGCTTGGGGACGATGGGAAATATTCTGTCTTCGAACAGGAAAGCCGCAGTAAAAGCGGCGATAAGAACGCTTAAGACCACGATCCGGAAAATCCTGCGGCCGCTGGCCATGAAGAACCAGGCCAGGGCCAGGAGGCAGAAGAGGAGGATCAGTATCCGGTTCGGACCCAGCCAGGGGATGAGCGGGATGATGGCCAGGGAACCGAGGCTGGCCCCCACCAAGTCAATGAAATAAAGGCGGCCGATACTCTCGGAATAGGCGGAAAAGATCAGGGCCAGCACCACGCCCCCAAAAAAGAAAGGCATTAGCAGGATCAGGAAATTGAGGACCAGGAAGAGGAAGTTGTGAAAGGGGGAAAAAAGGTGGATGAAGTCGATCGTAAACACCAGGGTCGCCTTGTAAGCCAAGGGAAAAGAGATGACGAAAAGCATGAGAAAGCGGGAAAGCAGGGTCGTCTGGTCTTTACGCTCGGAGAGTTTGCGTATAGCCAGAAAGACTCCGCTCAGACCGTATCCGAAAAGAGCCAATGAGATGATGAGGAATGCGAACTGCCCGAAATAGATCACAGAGAAAACGCGGGTGAGAAGAACTTCAGCAAGCATCGTGGTGAAGGTGACGGCGAATATAGTGAACAGCAACTTCCAACGTTTCATGAATTCCTCCAGAAGAAAACAGGCAATTATACCATCCCCTGGACCGACCGTCAATTCATTAGCGCGCAGGCGTCTCCCTAGCTTTCGGTCCAAAGTTCTTCAGTTCAATATCACAAGACCTGGCAGTCGGCAATGAAATTTCGCTGAACCGTTCGAGAAACGGATTCAGTTATTGATGTAGCCCAAAGCTTTGAGTTTTTCCAGCAATTCCGGATCGATTCGCCCTCTATTCTTTTTTAGAGCCTTGAGCTGGAGAATGTAAGTTGCCAGCATTTTTTTACAACGGGAATGGAAAGCTGGAGACGGAGAATAGGGTTCGCCGGCTACAACTGGCAAGTCCGGCAGGGTGAACCATTCGTCGCTGCTTAAAACCGGCTTCTGCGAAAGCTCAGTCGCCGCAGTTGCCGGCGGCAAGAAATTGTGAATATACTGGAAATCCTTTTCGACGAAAGAAACCTTGCCAAATGATCCACTATGGAACGGGCTCACTGGCAGGGACAGTTCCAAAACCCGCTGCGGATCCATGGGATTGTCGCTTTTAAGGCTACCGGCATCATCGTCCAAACCGTATTGCGCTTTAATCATTCCGGCCACATCGCTGATGGAAACCAATTGGGGACGGGTCCTTCCCCGCTTTTGCCGGGGAAGCTTAACGATCAGAGGGATACGGGTAAGCTCCTGGTAAAGGGTATGGCCATGCTCCCAGTGGCCATGGTCGTAAAATTCTTCGCCATGATCGGAAAGCACGATCACCATTGCATCATCGAATCGATCGCTGTTGCGCAGATAAGCCAGGACGGGTTTGAGCAATTCCTGGTCACTGTAAAGGATGGAAGCGTCATAGAGATCGATGAGTTTTTGCCGATCCGCGGCCGCCGCGGATGGCAAGGCGGGAAACAAATCGCGGAGTGAACGCAGATCGTCGCCAACGCCTTGTAATTTGATGTCCAATTCAGAATTAAACGCCCTGAAATATTTGTCGGGAGCCTTGTAGGGAGCATGCATTTGATAAGTGTGTAAAAAGATAAAAAGATCCTGGCCGGGAAAATTGGCCACATCTTCCAGAAAAGAGCTGTACAGTAATCCGGCAGCCTCTCTCTGAAAAATGTCCTTGGCACGACTGGTATAGCTTTGAAAACCGCGGTAAAAACCGTAATGGTCGTCAACAAATCCACCGCCGGTCTGGGCCAGCGTGACAAATCCGTTTTCCTCCATGGTCTCGGCCAGCAGCGGCAGATCGGCCGGGATCAGGGATTCCGGAGTGACGACGCCGTGACCCAGGACATCGCGGCCGCTGAACAGCGAAACATGGGCCGGCAGGGTCCAGGAGGAAGGGGAAAAAGCACGGCTGAACAGCAGGCTGCCCTTTGCCAGACCATCGAGGGCCGGGGTGGTCGACCGCTTATAGCCGTAAGCCGAAACATGGTCGGCCCGCATGGTATCCAGCATGAGGATCAGCACGGTTCTGGGACGGAGATGACGTTGCAACTGGCAGGGATTGATCCAAGCCCCCAGGCCATGTCCCTGGGTCTCCAGAATTAAATGCATATTTCTTTTTCCAGCCCTGCGCAAAAGTACCTTTTCAACCTTGCTGATTTTTCCCCGGATCGTACTGCAAAACAACAACTTTTCATTCCCTGAAGATCCTGTTTTCACTAAAAATTTAAGTGGCTGTGCCCCGGGATTAAAAATGGAGAAAGCCAGCTGGTCGCCTTTTTCAGCTTTTAATTCGAGTTCAATGCGACTGCCTCCCGGAGCCAGCAGGGCCTGGTGGCTGACTCCCTGATACTTCACCCGGCAATTTACGGCCTGAACCGGGAAAAAGCGGTTTACCCGGTCAGAGAAAAAAATCTTCGCCAATTCAGCTTGGGCGGCGATGTCCTTGCAGGTCCGCTCTATCAATGCAGTGCTAAAATACAATGGCCGGCTGAGCAGTGATGGAATTTGCCTGTCTTTTACCTGGAGTAAATGAACAAACAGCAGGGACAACAATACTGCCGTCGCCAGTCCAAGGGTGATCCAAATCAATTTTCTTCGCGCCATGGATTTTTAGTATATCACAATTTCTGATTTAAAGTGACCTCCTCGCTTGTCAAAATCCGCTCAGGAGGAAAAGGCCGGGGGGATTACTGCAATTTGGCCTGGAAACGCTCCAGAAATTCCTGTACCGTGAAAATCTTCTTCATGCCGAACTGGTGGACCGAATTATCGGAAATGTCCCTGACCCGGGCGGCGATGAAATCCAGGTTGGTTTCAGGGTCCTTGCCGGCGTTGCAGACATAAATTTTGCGCAGCAGGTCGATCTGGCCGCTGAGTTCATGGGCCAGGCCCTTTTTCCTTTCTGCCGGAGCTTTTTTTTGCGCCATACCGAACAGATCGCGCAATTGCGCGTCGAAATCAGGGACAAGCGGCGCCGCCTGCCTTTTCTGGTAATAGCGACGCACCAGGTAGGGCACGCCGGCTTCGGTCGAGCGGCGGACCTGCTCATCTTCGACCACCCAACCCAGGTTGTGAAAGGACACCTGGGCGGAAGCGGTGCGAAAAATTTCTTCAACAAAAGGCTTGATGGTGTTTTCCAGCGACTCGGACATGCTGTTGAACTGGTTCAGGACATAATAAACCTTGTAATTTTCCACGTAATAACTCAAAACCCTGAGAAAGTTATCCTGGGGGAACTGGACTGCGGCTTCACTGATGAAGTTATCCAGGTTTTTCGCTTCACTGTCGCTGCCGCTTTCCAAAAAATCGCGCAAACGTTGGAAAAACAGGGCCTGCGGAGCATTGGCCTGATCCTGCAGCAGTGGTGACGTCAGCATGATGCCCAGCATGCGGAACAGGACGGCCTTGGCCATTTCAGCCGCGGTATGGGTGGCGGCCCGCAGCTTGGGCGTGAACAGGATAATGCCGCTGTTGGAAAGGGGCAGGAATTCCAGGACGTTGCGGTCGAGGCCGGCTTTCAGGTCGAGAACCACGTAATCGGCCTGCAGGCCGTTGATGCCGGCAATCAGTTTTTCCTTGACCGCCGGATTGAAATTGACGATATCATGGACAAATCCCAGCGGCGAGGCGATGAAGCTGAAATTGGCAAAGGCCCGGTCCGGGTCCATGGCGGCAGGCAGTATCTCCCGGCATTCTTGCAGCGGGCAGTTTTGTTTCAGGAAATGAAACAGGTCCTTGTTGACCTTGATATCCAGAAAATTTCGCAGGCTGGAGGTCCCGGTATCCAGATCGATCAGGACGGTTTTGTGGGTCTTGGCCAGGGCCAGGGCGAAATTTAACGCAAAAGTCGTTTTTCCCACGCCACCTTTTCCCGAAGATACCGGTAAAATCCTCATAGGTGGTCTATTTCCCCTTTTTTTGTTGTTTTGCTCATTTTTAAATCGGCGGCAACTCTGTACCACCTCCATCCCATTGCATCCATCAGGGCAATATAGACCAATCGCTGCGAAAAATCAATAGAGAGGCCGGTTCAGGTGATCTTAGTGCCGGGAGGATATTTCTAAACAGAACTCCGGGAAACCACCAGGGCCGGGTCAGCCATGATCTTGCGCAAGACCGGGTTCACGGTCTGTACGGCGCCGCTGCTGAAAAATTCGCTATGACCGCTCCCGGGTCCGGGATTGAGTCGGCCGGTTGAAAGCAGCCGGCGCCAAAGTTGGCGGGCCACTGGTTCGGCCGTGTCGATAAGTTCGACCTGAGGGCCGCAGAGTGAGGCGATATCTTCCTTTAACAACGGGTAATGGGTGCAACCGAGCACCAGGGTGTCGATTCCTTTTTTCAATAGCGGCCGCAGATTTTTTTTTAAAATGGCCGTGGTCTGTGCGTCATCCAGGCAGCCCGTTTCGATCAGCTCTACCAGACCCGCCACCGGCTGGGTGTACACCTCCATACCGGCCGAAAAATTATTCAGCAGCCGGAAAAAGCGTCCGCCCCGCAAGGTCAAGGGCGTTCCCAGCACACCTATTTTCTTGTTCTTGCTCATACTTTGAGCCACTTTCACAGCCGGTTCCACGCCGATTATTTCCAGGCCGGGAAAAGTCAGGCGCAGCAATTCCAGCGCCGCTTCGCTGGCCGAATTACAGGCCACCACCACGGCCTTGGCCCCCTGGGCCAGAAGAAAACCGGTAATGGCCAGGGAGCGCCGGCGGACAAAATCAACGCTCCTGTTGCCATAGGGGCAATGGGCCGAATCTGCGAAATAGATCAGGTTTTCATGCGGCATGATGCGGCGGACAGCCTGCAGTACCGACAGGCCACCGACACCGGAATCGAAAAAACCCACCGGAGCTATAAGTTGCGAATTGTCAGTAGGGCTTTTTTTCTTGTTCATCGGCAACAATTATACATCAATTCCCCCCCCGGCGCATCTGCAGCTGCTGCCGCTCGGCAAAGTGAAATTTCCAATTTGACTTTTTCTAATGATTAATGATATTTTATTGCTTGTTCCGGAGGCAAACAAAAATGGAAAAACGGCTGGAAAAAAGATTGCTGCATGGCTTGGAACTCATGTATGGCGGGAATGACACCTACAGCCCCGGAAGCACGCGCAACATTTCCCGACACGGCATGCTGATCCAGGCCGAAAACCAGATTTTTCCCATCCACCATGAGATCAAGGTCTTGTTGACCCTGGGCGGTGAGATCGTCAGCCTGAGGGGCATAGTATGCTGGAACAGCGAATTTTTCGGCCTGGAACCGCTGACCGAAAAGCAGTTGGGCATTTTTATCCCCAATCCGCTGCCCGAATATATCGATTATATCGAGCGGATGAACTGACGCCGTTTTTTCTGCGTGACGGCAATTCGCCTTTTCCAATCATTTCTTTTTCATTTAGGCAATGCTAATTAAAGTGTAGAATGAATTGGGCTACGTTCCCAAAAACAGTAATTGGCGATGGAGGAAAGACACCAACGAAGCGAAATACAAAATTTGCCGGCCGGTTGCATTCTGCAGCCAGGCAAATTAAAATGGTTTCATGGAAAATACGGCGATTTTCATCGACAGGGATCGGCCGCTTCAAAAAAACGCTTCGCAAATCAATCTCTGGAGACGCATATGAAAAAAATCCGACCTTTGCTTTTGGCGCTTTTGACCCTCTCGACATTCTTGACTGCCGGGACGGCTGAAAACAAGGGCAGCCTGGTGATCATGGGCGGCGGCATCAATTCCTCCCTGGACCGCGTCTACCGGCGCTTCATCGAACTGGGCGGCGGCGTGGATCGCATCCGCCTGGCCATCATTCCGGCGGCTAGCGTGGAGCCGGCGGTCAGCGGCCGGGTGAACGCCGCCGACTTCATCCGCCTGGGCGTTCCGGCCGACCGCATCCGCGTTTTCCCCCTGGCCGTGGCCGACGATCCAACGAGCAAGGATGTCGACGAGGCGCAGTGGATCGGCAACGGCTTCAACGAGG
>Ga0268280_1001077_pt1 | contig 19321 bp, 18 predicted proteins | sample saktaG_9_FD_190139 | JGI IMG/M metagenome (GOLD analysis project Ga0268280, IMG submission 190139) | Saline water microbial communities from Sakinaw Lake, British Columbia, Canada - sak_2011_5_24_40m | ecosystem: Environmental > Aquatic > Non-marine Saline and Alkaline > Saline ... | reverse complement strand
GGATCATTACTTCCTGCAATTATCAAAGCATTTTCTGCAGTAATTTTGTAAAGTGTTTTTAATAATTTCTTTGCTTTTTTAAAACTACCAAATAACCCAAAATTATTACCAAACATAATTATAGTATCAAAAAAGTTTGACTTAAATTTATAAATTTCATCTATGGATATAACTCTTGCCTTCTTTACGCCTCTTTTTTTACAAACTTTTATGGACAAAGGAGAGTTATCTATGGCAATTACATCCAATCTTCTTTTTTGAAGATAAAGTGAAACCCTACCAGCTCCAGCACCAACATCTAAAACCTTCCCTTTAACAAATTTAATAGCTTCTTTTTCATATCTTGACCAATTTTTAAAATCTTGAAAATATGCAGGTGCACCACCAGATAATCCCACAAAACCGTCATCTCTTTCAACGACTTCGTATGACTCTTTTCCATTTAAATAGGCCCAAACTTGTTGACCGTAAGCATCTTTTTCTGATTTCATAATTTTATTTTCAATTAATTTTTCGACTTTTTGGTTGGATTTTTAATTTCTATAAACTGAGCCTCCAAACAACTTATATCAAAAGTTCGAATAATTTCTTAACCACATCTATAACAGACTGGTAAGTAAGAATATCATAGACTTTATTTATTTTTACCCATCTTAACTCATCAATCTCATCCAACTGACTACCTTTAGTCATTTTCTTTACAAATCCCAAATAATAAATATTCGTTTTACTATAAATAACACCGTCTTGTTCAAAATCATATTTCTCTTTAAGAGTAACACCGTTTTTTATCTCAATCTCTTTTATGCCAGTTTCTTCAAATAATTCTCTTTTTGCTGTATCTATAGGTTTTTCGCCTTTCTCTGGCGTTCCTTTTGGTAACCCCCAATAACCGCTTTTTGAGTTTTTTACAATTACAATATAAAAATTACTTTTGCTCTTAAAGATTGGGATAAGACCGTATGATTTAACTTTTATTTTTTTCATTTAATATTTCAATAGTCAACTTTCAATTATTGGTCAAGATTACCATTTTATTTTCAATTAATTTTTGACCTTTTGTTAATTTTTTTCTAATAACTCTCTGCTGCCTTCTCTTGATAAATTGTTAGTTGAATAAAAAATATTAAAGTTAAAAAGGAGTATCTTCAACATTAATCTCTTTTTCTAATTTTGTAGGTTCTAATTTTTTACTAAGCCATCCGTAAAGGCTTGAAACATTAGTTCTGTCCATATTTAAATATTTTTGCTGAAAAAGTTTTTTATAAAAGTCTCTCCACCCCCCTATTTTTACCATTTTATTTTGTGGAAGTTCAAATATTTTCTTTAAGAAGCCTGAAGTAGCCCTCCCTCCACTCGCTTCTAAAACTTGATTAATGGAGTAAGGAAAATGATTCTGAAAAACTGCTTCCAAAACTTCTTCAATTTGATTTGAAGTAAAAAATTCTAAAAGATTGAGTATCTTACCTTCAATTTCTTGTGCATCATCAAAAGTTGAGGCCCTTCTTAAACTTTCAATTAATCTATTTAAAAATTCTTCCATATCTTTATTAGAAGAAAGTATCTTTTGATATTTATTTATATCCTCTATCTTTTTAAGATATTCTTCTATATGACAATCCTGAATTTTTTCCACAATTTTTAATAATTCTGACAAATAATTTTTAACCTCAGGGTAATTACAACTTAATTCTGAAACATGCGAACTTATATCTCTTTTTTGTTTAATAATTCTTAATTGAGTAATAAAATTTGAGTCGATAAGATATAAAGCACCAAGAAAAGTCAAAATTTTATCATCTTTCTCTTCATTGGGCCAATAAAGATTTTCTCTCCTGTAGTGTTTCGGCTTTTGATTAAATATTCCCTCCCATTTCTGAATAAATATTTCTTCGCCAATTATGCCACTGATTTGGTACATTTTCTCATACAAAAATAACATAAAGGTTTTCCATATTAAAATAATGGCAAAATCATATAAATCATTTTCAATCGCTTTTAAAAATTGTTCTTTGTACTTATCACTATTATAAATATGGCCACATAAGTATTCATACTTCCTTTTAGCTTTTTTCTTTCTTTTATCTTCTTTCATGTTTTTATTTCCCAATTAATTCCAATTAATTTTTGGCCTTTTAGTTAATCTTTTTTAACTCTTTGAATTTTTATTTTTGTAAAAAGTTCCAAAATTTCTTCACCTTCATGATATGCCTCTACTAAGGTCTGCTCTATATGGATCACACCACGAAATTTTTTAGGATTAGCGCAATTATGCAAGATATCATTCCTAAATAGATTATGTTCTCTTAGGCATAAAACCAACTTTTGAAAATCTTTTTTGCTTTTATCTTTAATAAAACTAATGCATATGATATTAAAATAACTTATTAATCTAGCGACACTTTGCTCTCCTACAACCTCTTTCAAAGTTTTCTTATCTAATCCCAATTTTTTACCAAAATTACTAATACTAGATCTTATATAATCTTCTAAAAATGAAAATTGTAATATGAAAGCCTCCCACCAATCCTCTTCATTTCTCGCTTCTATCTCTTTTGCCATCACTTCGTCATTAATAGAGACACAATCGTCAAAGAGACTATCCCAAGAATCTTTTGTACATACCAAAACCCTTTTTCTATTTTGATAAACCATATTTTTATAATTAAATTATTTTTTTAATTAATTTTCCGACCTTTTGTTTTTTTTAATAATTTCCGCAAATCTCTGTTCAAATTTTACTCTAGGTACTTGACTACTATAATGAAAAACATAATTTACTTCTATCTCTTTGGGGATAAATGGAAAAACAAATGGCTTAAAACTATTCTCGTAAGTCCTTTTTCCTAAAACAATAATAGATTTCGGTTGTATAATTCTTATTTCCTCAAGTAAAAATGGCAGCCATTTTTGTATTTCTTTTTTTGTTGGTCTTCTTGGTATATCTCCCTTTTTTACAATATCAGTTACATAACTGCCAGTAACCCCATATTTTATCATCATTTCTTGAAAAAATTTATCCCGAGCAGATATATTAAAGTTGCCGTCTAAGCTCGATATGTCTTTTGGTTTACTCATTGATGGCATTTCCGCGATAAACATAAAATCAAACTGTTTAGGTAATTCTTCGGGTAAAAATTTACCGCCTAATTCTTTTGGTGGCTTTAATTTTTCATTCAAACCATTAAGTTTTTTTAGTCTCTTTTCCATAAATTTTTTCACCTAATTTTTTGTTGGCTAAATCATACTTTAAAAAACTCTATCTCGATACCTTTTGATGTCTCAAAATACATCTTGCTGAGATCATACTCACTAGCTAAAATTAACTTGATAACAAATTTCTTATCACCAATGCTCGGAGAAAGCTTAGAATATACCTCCTTTAGATATTGGACTGTTTTACCGACAATACTTTTCGCAAATTCTGGTTTCAAAACATATTTAATTTCAAAAAAATAAATTGCATCTTCTGTCTGTAAGGTCCCATCGGGAGTATATCTAAATTCTGGCTTATCTGGTTGACCATACATAAAATGGATGAGGGTTTTCATCTCACCCCCATATTTTTTTTGGAGATCAGCTAAAATCATAGATTCAATTTTTTCAAAACGGAAAAAGTTTTCTTTTGTAGGACGTTCGTTATTGTCTTGAATATCTTTTTCCACCTTTTCCTTGAAAGTCTTGTACCTAGCGCTAAACAAGCCATCTTTTAGATTAAAAACGATTTCTTGAATATCACTTAGTCTCAGCAAGGCAAAAATTAAACAAAGCGAAAGAAAAACGAGCAAATATTGTCCTCGTACAAAAAAGGCGACAGCAAAGATAGCGAAAATAATGCCGGCTAAAGCCTCTCCTAATCCTTTTGTTGGCCAATATATAACTTCATTTCTTGTCATAATAGTAAATTCCTTTTTCGCAGCGATTCGGAAAATTATTAAATATCTCTAAAACAAAATTATGATAATTTTCTATCATCGATGCTAAATCAATAAATGGAAGACATTTATTATTGATACATATTTGTGAATAATTTTCATTAATATCTAAAAATACAGAACCCTCGAATTTATTTCCTAAAATATCTTCATCAATATGTTCTATTCTATTACGAACATTAGAAACACTATATTCTTTAATCCTGCTAACTATTTCAGCACTCACAAAATTTAGTATATTACTTCTCTTCTCGTTCAAACAAGTAAAAGTTTTTATTGCACGATTTATCGCATTTATACAATTTTCCAAGTGGTCAATCATACTAAATCTGTATGCTAATTTATCTTTGGTTTTAATTTCTTCCATTATATATTCTCTAGAAGTTAAATATTCATCAGCAGCTTTATCAATTAATCTACATAAAAGACGAAAATATAATTGTCCTTCTCTATCCAACACGCTATCAAATCCTCCTAATACAACAATAACTAAACGTTTTATCAAGGATATGTCTCTATGTATATCTGGAATTTCAATATTTGTATTTTTTCTTTTCATAATCAAAATTATTTCTTATTTTTCAATTAATTTTTCGACTTTTTGGTTTAGCTATTTTTGAGTTTGAATTTCAATAGAATTTATAAAATTTCCAAATTTATTTTTAATAAAAAGATTTTCTGTTTTTTTATTGTTTTTCTTTTGAGTACCATATTTTATATGATATTCAATTTTATTACTTCTACAAAAGTCAATAACTGTATTGGCACAATCTTGATAAAAATCTTTATTGCCATTAAACTGACTCGATTTTACATTATAATTTAATTTTCCAAATATAATTTTATCCACAAATGAAATTTCATTTAAGATTTTGGGTAAATTTTGTTTTACTAAATTTGGAGTTGGATAAGGTTCCATACTAATCCAAGTTTTTAAACCTCTATTGTGTAAATACTTTAATGATTTTATTCTTTTTTCGTATGGTGCGGAATATGGTTCAAATGCTTTTTTAAACCCTTTGTCTAAAGATACTATGGTAATTCCATATTCATTATTCTCGCCATATTTCTGAGTATCAATTAAAGTTTTGGGATAAATGCCCTTCGTCAAAACAGTGCAACGAATATTGCCTTGTTTTAATCTTTTAATTATCTTTAAAGTTAGATTTGAAACTTCTGGATATCGATACATAAAAGGATCTGTTGAAAAACAAAGATGAACAAATTTAATCTTATCTTTATATTTAGGGATTTCTTTATCTAATAACTCTAAAGCATTTGCTACAATCTTTGGTTTTATCCAATCTTCATAACCTTTAATAATCCCGCATCTTTTTTTCATCATCATTGCATAGCATGGAAACCTACAGCCATGAGCACATCCCTCTACATGATTAATAGAAAAATCAGCATATTCAACACCACTTTTATATAATAAAGTTTTACGAAGTATTTTCTTCATATCTAAATTATATCATCCTTGGGTTATTTATAAAAATTCTACGATATATTGTGGCAGAAAAGTATATTTCCTTCTTTTTCCTTCGCATTTTACTTTAATTTCTGGGGGTTGAGATTTTTCCATTGGCCCAAGAATTTGTTTTTTATAATGAGTTTCCCTAAATGAAGTCTGAGTAAGTATAAAATTTTCAACTTCGGCTATACTAACGGACTTCCCCTTAAATTCACTTAATAAAATCTTTTTGAGCTGACTATAATTAGGTTCTTCTTCAAATAGCATTGGCTGATTAGGATTATAAGTCGCGTCTGAAAATTGAAACAAACCGCTTTTATCAACTCTCCACATCGCTTCTTTCATTTTCTTTAAACCAGTAATGTTATTCGTTCCAAAAAATAAAAAGTAATCCGTTTTATTAACCTTATTAACCATTTTAAATGAACAAACAAATTTTATACCTGCCTCTTTTTCTAGTTGTTCCTTATAAATGATATGTAGAAACTTTGCTCTTTTTCTCGGATCTTTTTCAGGAATCATTTGTTTCCACTTATCTGTTCCAAATGTTTTAATCAAGCTGGGCCAAAGCCTCTTATCATCTATAAATCTATTTATCTCCTCATACATAAAATTAATCAAAACTTCGCATTTCTCGTTTTGCATAATTCTTTTGATTAAAGAAAATGGTATTCCGGTAAATCCAAAAGGGTCTATAAAAATGAAGGCAGGAGCTATTCTTGTTTTTTGTTCGTCTATATATTTAAAAATTTCAGTTAATGTTTCGTCAAATTTCGCACAAATACATTCTGTTTTTATATTAGAAGGAATTTTTAATGAACTCACTTTTTGTTTAAGATATTCGCACCTTTTTTTATCAGCTTCAATAAAATTCATTATAATTTCTGACTTGATATTTGCTTTATGCTCTAATACTGCCTTGATAGCAATAATTGGCGACCCACATTTTCCGCCAATATATTCACCTGGACCAGCAAAGCCATCAATATAAAGAACTCTACCATTCCATCTAGTCATAATGGGAAGCCAAGCGTCTAAATATTTTCTTAAAATTTCATGCTTTGCCTCTGTATGTGGTTCTATTGGCCAAATTGTATCAGTGATTTTAGACATATTTTGAAGTTTTAATTCTCAATTAATTTTTGACCTTTTGATTTAACTTTGCTCCACATTTTGGACACACAAACTGATCCATCTGTGTATATGGCTTTGGATTCCCTTGATTATCAGTATGAATAACAGAATTAGCAAGATATATACTGCCGCCACTCCCGCATACTTCACACTCAAAATATAAATCTTCCGAGGTATTTAACGGACTTATTTTAATTAACTTTATCATCTTCAATTTTATTAAGTTCTAACCTAAATTTTGATTAGTTATTAAAACTAAATTGAGATTATTTTTCATTTAATTTAAATACCGCTTTCATGATTTCAAAAATAGAAAAAATAATTAGTAGAAATAAAGCTAGTATTAAAATATTAAAAATAGAAAATATTATTTTTGAATTATTATTAACTAAATTATTTAGATCTGATCTAAAAATTAGCAGCAGGAAAATAATAGTAAAATCGATCAAAATAAAATAAATATTATGCTTTATCTCTTTTCGGGTATCATTAAAAATTCCAAATTTCCCATTTTTCCCTTCAACTGTATTTAACTGACCAATCAAAAAAATAACTGCCGCTATATTAAAACCTACTAGGGAAGCAAGCGTGGGAATAAGTTGATTATTAAAAAAATTATTTAAAAAATTATTATTGGTTAAATAATTCATAAAAATAATAAATGATGAAATGATTAAAGACAAAAATAAATGACCAAGAAAAATCATAAATCAAATATTTTATTAAAAATTGAAAAAAGTTCTTTTTGCCCTAAGTCTTTACTTTTTATATCTATTTCTAAGTCTTTTATTGTTTTCGTCACAGTTTTTTCTTTACTGCTTATAACTTTTTTACCTTCTTTAAGATAAATTCTATATTCTCCTCCACCTTTAGCAATATAATCGGCACCTTGTTTCATTAATTTATTATTTTCTGGGATATTAATACCTTCATATGGATTTTCAAGCTCTATTTTAGTCTTTGTTATTCCATAATCCTTTTGTGCGCTTTTTAAATCATCTTCCAATTCATTATCTAAATTAAATAAATTTGGCACATTAAAAATCAAAGATAATTTTTCTATCTTTTTCCCTTTATTAACCTTTACAATATCCCAAAAGTTCTGCACTTGAGTTACAGGACTAATAGACATAATGTAGCCGCTTGGGAATATACAAAGATTTATTTTTTCTGCAAATGCTTTTAGCTGTGAGTAGGGATTTCTAAATATAGAACTCTTATATTCAAATGCTATTCTTTGACCTTTATTAGAATCATTGTCTAAATTAAAGAATAATGCACAGTGCGGCCAATCTTCTTCGAATAGCTCCTCAAATTTATCTTGTGGTGGCATTCTTCTTTTAATTGTGCTCCTCTTACCAAATTTTGCATAAATATAATTATTTTCTTTTTCGACAACGACAAAAGCATATTTAGATCCAGAATCTTCGAATTGGATAGGTTTTCCTTCTTCCAAAACTGATAATAATATTTCTTTTTTATTTCTTTTCTGGTCTTGAAATAAAGATTCTTGCTTTGTCTTATTTAAAAAATAAACATAATATTGAAGTTTCATAATCTTATTTTTTAATTAATTTTCTATTTTTAATTTTTATTAAAATTTTCTATAATTTTAATTTCCTTTTCTCCTAAGCCGTAAAGTTTATAAACCATTTGGTCAATTTGTTTTTCATATTCAAGGAACTTGACTTGTTTAACAGAATTTTGTAAATAGTTCTCGTCTCTGGTTATAACAAGAATTTTATCAACCAAATCAATAAATGGCTTTTGACTATAAAATGGTATCTTCTTAATTGGCAGTTTTTCTAATCCGCTTTTTCTAATCTGTGGCTGCGTCCCTCTTTCCATTAGAATAATCCCGCTTTTTACAGCAAAATATGTATATAATTTGGAATTAAACAATGCCAACAAGTATTTGATGTCAAAATCTTTATTATTAATGATCAAGGAAAAAAGTGAATATTCTCCGCAAGTTTTCGGAGCACCTATCGTAGCTAAGATTTCTGATGCAGATTGTCGTATGAAAATCTTTTCATTATTAAGAAAATCTTCATATTTTCTCAATACAACCGCGGATTTCTTAGTAGCTCCTGTAATTTTCGAGGCGAGTTCATAATCAAACACTATTCCTCTTTGAAATTCTGGTTTGCTATATCGCCTAACCGATTTAGGGTCAACGGCAGGAAATACCTTTTTATAATCCCAATTTATTTGATAAAAGTAATCTTTGATTTGTTTACCTTCAAAAATTTCAATACCCCCTACTTGAATACCTGTTGTTAGTTGTAACTGCTGTAACTTTCCTAATTTGGTTTCGCTTGATAATTTAGAAACGATAGGATCGGTTGTAAACGCAAATAAATTGTAATTAGGCGCACTGATTTCACTTTGTTGAATCTGTACTCCAGAACCTAATAAGGAATCCTTTATTCGTATCTTGTTGTCTAAGATATTACTGTCTTTCTGTACAATCAATATTACTTGTCCACTTGCCACATATTCAAACTCATTTAAATTGTGAATAAATTGTTTGATAGATATGTTTTCTAAAAGGTATCTTCGTATATTTCTAGCAAGATCTTTGGTAAAATTTACATCTACAATAAAAGCGGTGATACCGTTCATCCGCAAGAGTTTCACAAACCTTTCTACAAAAAACATCCATAGATTTAGCCTTCCTGTTTTACGTTCATATTTTGTAAAGTCAAATTCTCCCCTTAGTATTGCTATCTCTTTTGTAGTGCCTACAGTTTTAGCTGATTCGCGTGAGTAATAACTAACATATGGAGGATTAGCTATTACAATATCAAATCCGCTTTTTATTCCAAACATCCATTCTGAATCAAACCAATTAGAACTGGTATTTAAATTATAAGGATCCCAATTAATAATCTTGCCTGTATCCTCTGTAGAAAAACCTCCCTGCTTAAGTAATCCCGCCAACTGCAAACGAATATTTTCATCTTCTTCTCGTAATTTTCTTTTTTCATTACTATCATTAGCACTAAAATATTTTATTCTTACTTGCTTTAATTCATCCTCTAGTTTTTGAATAGGCGGATCTTTAAGTGCCATTTGCCCATTCGATTGTAGCCCAATTAAAGAATTAGCTGCGACAAATTTTGTCTCTAAATTAGGCAGTGGATCTATCCCCATATTGTCTAAACCTTTATTAACATTCTCATCCACCAATAAAGAAATAAAAAATCTTAACTTTGTTATTTGAATCGCTATAGACTGGATATCAACTCCGTAAATACAGTTTTGAATTAGATATAATTTACGCCCATAATCTAACTCATTATTATCAAAATTGAATTCTATTTTCTTTATTAAATCTCTTTTTAAAACAGCATCGGGAACATTTTTTTCAACCGCTTCAATTTGTTCTTTTTTCCAGAGTTCATTATGTGAGTCAATCTTAGATAAAATATGAACTAATTTTTGTAGAATTCCCATCGGAAAAGCACCAGATCCAACAGCTGGATCGATAATTTTAAGATTATTTATTGCCTCAATTAAAATTTTAACTTCCTTCTTGTTAAAACTATGAGTTTCTATATCGCATGAAAACAATTCTTCTAAATCTTGATCTATATTTTTAATTTTATCAAGCTTAGTCTTAAAATATGCTTTCAAAGACTCTTCAACCATATAATTAACAATTTCTCTCGGCGTATAATAACTTCCGGTTGCTTTTCGCGCAGTAGTTGCAGTTTCAGGATTATAACTAGCAAGTAAGTTTTCAAAAACTCTACCCAAAAGCTCTGGGTCAAGAGCTATCTCTACATCAGACGGAGTGTTTTCATCAATAGTAAAATGATATCGTTGCAATATATTTATTAAACCTTCAGCTTTATAAATTTTATTCTCAGTACCATATTCTTTATTTAAATCAACTAATTGTTCGTTGCTAAAAAATAAACAATTTGGAACTATCGGTTGATTTTTCTTAACTCTAGAAAATCCATCAATTATAATTTTTTCTCTTTTTTTATCCAAACATTCAAACAATCCTCCATTCAAAAATGGAATTCCTTTAAATAATTGCAATATTTGATTAGGATTTTTAAAACATTCTTCATAACGATAAAACTCGTGTTCTCCATAATCTTTATTTATCCCTTTATAGTCCTTTTTCTCTCTAAATTTTCTTTTTTTGATTGGCGTATTTAAGGTGGCAAAAAACAAATTTTGGAGTATAGCTTTATAATAAGTACTTTCATTATTTGATAAATTTATTAAAACTTCTTTAATCTTAGATTTATTAAATAAATAGTCAGGTACTAATTCTTTCTGTTTCATAAACCAAATAAATATCAACCTAGTAATTAAACGAATAACAGCAATATTTTGACCATTATTTTTAATTCTTGCACCTTCCGGAAATTGAACATTTTGAATCGCCCAAAAATACCAATTAGAAAGTTCCTTAAAAAATTCTTTTGTTACAACTTCAACATTAAATCTTGAAAATAAATCTTGAAAATCTGTTACTCGTCCTTTTTTAATTAAAAAATCTTCTGGGGTATGGGTTTTAGCATCTGGTCCTAAGTAAAAAGAATAACGCTTAGGATTAGAATATTCCTTGGTTATCTTTTTTCCTTCTAATTTTAAATCAATATTAATTAAAGAAAGGCGATAATTTTCTGATTTCGGAGAAATAAAAAATACAAGAGATCTTTTTGACCCATAATGGGCCATAAATTTAAAAGTATCCCCCGAAAGATTCACCCTTGGATCATTTTCTGACATATGTTCAATCTCATAAACCTTTAAATCCAATGAACCTACATTGCCCAATAATGTAATCTTTTTAATAAATTGACTTTTAAATTCTATATCTAATTCCTCTGGGAAACTATCAAAATCATCAGGCAAAAACTGATTTTCTAAAAAATCAAGAGAAATAGCCCTATTATATCTTTTTTTAAAATCCATATAGCCTAACTTAAATTAATTCTTCTGCTAAAATAAGAGCTTCTTCTTTATCTTCAACTTGTCTTGCCCTTTCCATTATTTCCATTAAATATTGATGTGTAACTTCTTTTTCTAAAGCGTTCAAGTCTTTATCTAAAGTTTTCTCTGAAATCGCTCTAATCTGTTTGGAAAAACGATCAGGCAGAGCATCTAAAGATTTTAATACATAACGAAGATCCTCTAAATATACCTTCTTATGTGGTAATTTTTCTATTAATACATCTATTTTATTTATAGCTTCTACTATTCCTCTATCATAAGGAATATCAATTTTTTTAACAAATAAATTATCTTTAGCATATTTATATATCAATTCAAAATCTTTACTAACTTTTTCTGGTTTTTCTGAGATTTCAGCTTCAAAAATTTTAAGCGCATCAACTGAATTTATTGATATGCACTCATTAGGACTAATCCCCAATTTAAATATATAATCATCCCCTTTTTTACCAAAAATAATAACCCCGTTTTTACCTTTCTTTATGGTTCTTTTTATTCGTACTCTTTTCGGTAATTTTAATGATTCCTCCACAATCTCTTTCTGATTTTTCTTAATACTATTTAAAAAATTAATATATTTAACATCCCATGACTCTTTTTCTTGTTCTGCAATTGATTTTCTAAACTCTTCTTTATAAAAAGATTCCAGTTCTTCATCTGAAGTTAAAACTTTTGTATCCTCACCTAATAAATTATGAATAAGTTTAATTTTCAAAGTAGAAATCTCCTTTACCCTTACTTCACGCTCACCAGTGACTGTAGGAAAAAAATTATAGATAAATAATTCATTAAAAACTTTTTTACTAATTCTATTAATACGTCCTACTCTTTGTATTATACGCGTTGGGTTATAAGAAATATCATAATTGAAAACAGTTCCTGCTCTATTTAAATTAATTCCTTCTGAAATAGCATCTGTTCCAATAAGTACATCAAAATCATCCCTCTGCTGTAGAAAACTAGCATCAAAATTTTCTCTAATTACTTTTTTATTTTTTGCACTAGAATCTTTAGATGTATATTTAAATACACGTATTTTATCTTTCAATTCTTTATAAAGATAATCTGCAGTATCTGCATATTGCGTAAATACAACTATCTTTCGTTGTGGCTCATTTAAAAGTTGTCCTTTGATAATTTTAGAGAAATATTCTAATTTCGGATCCTTACTCATTCCATCCTTAAACCACTTATTTCTAATATCTTTTAATAAATTTATGTCTTTCTTTACATCTTCAATAAAGGATTTTTTAAGTTCTTTTTTTTCAACTAATCGTAATCCTTTCTGTATATATCCATCTAATAATTGATCAAAATTAACATCTTTTAATTCTTCCATTAAATCTTCTCCAGTAGACTCAAGTAGGTTCTCTACATCTGGTAAATTACCTTTTTTATAAATAGGAATTTTTTTAATCTTTTCATACCACTGTTCAATCAGTTCAGATGATTTGATCATTGCATCTAATGTTTGTTTAAAGGCATAAATAGAACTCTCAAATCTTTGAATTAATAAGCGTTTCATAAATTTCGCCAAGTTCTTTTGCGATTGTTTAAAGAGCTCTTCATCTCCAAACTCTTCTTTAATTTTGTCTTTATATTTTTCGATATCTTTAAGATAATTGGTTGGTTTATATCTAGCACCTATGAATCCACCTTCTTCATCATCTTCAGGAGATATTTGTTCTAAGGTTTCTTTATATAAATCCCCTAAGTCCCCAAGATCGTAATCTAATATTTTAGGATCATTTAATTTCGGAAACTCAATATTCTGAGCTGCTAAATCATTTTTATATTCCTCAATATGGTCTAAATCAATTCGAGATCTTCTAATTAAAAGTGGGAGAAGAATATCACGAATCTGGCTTGCTAAATCTTTTATTCTTGCGTCAATTTCTTCCTTGGTTTCTTTTTTTTCTCTTTGAGATTTCTTAATGGCCTTATCTTCCTTAATTAATCGTCTAAAACAATAAGATAAATTATCTACTGTTTGAATTGTCGATCTTGTAGGTATTTGAAAAAGTCTGATCATTGAAAAAACATCTTGCGGACGATTATTAAATGGAGTAGCTGTCAAAAGAATAACTTTATTCCCCTGACAAAGCTTATGAAGATTAGCATAATCGACTGTGTCTGGATTTCTATATCTATGCGCTTCATCAATTATAATTAACTTTGGTTTTTCACCATCATCTTCTTCTATCGCTTTATTCACTGAGCCACTACCATAAATTTTAGAATTAATCCAAAATTCATAACTATAATCTTCCCATTGATTTTTCAAATGTGGAGGAGCAATGATGATAACTTTTAATCCTAAATTATAGGCAAGAGCAGAAGCAATAATACTTTTGCCTAAACCAACAACATCAGAAATAATAACTCCATTATGTTTTTTAATCATTGAAAGGGCTTTCTGGACTCCATCAATCTGATATTTTAAATTTAAATATTTTCCTCTGGTTATTTCTTCTGGCAATCTAATAGATCTTTCGTTCCTATAAGAAGAAAAGTATTCTTCCAAAACTCTTATATAAAGCAAAAATGGTTTAGGCAATTTATCAATCCAAATATTTTCGATAACTTCATTCAAGAATTCATCAAGGTTATCTTTATTAACTATATTTACGGATTCGTCCCATAATTTCTCAAATAGATCTTTCCCCTCTTTAAAATTCTCGTCTCGAAAAATCACATCAACCTCTTCTTGCCCCCTCATCCCTGATCTAGTTAAATTACTAGACCCTGTTATCATAGTGCCAGGAAATTCGCCTCCTTGACTAAACTCCTTCTTATTCTCAAATAAATACAACTTTGCATGATTTGGTCTTTTTGTTTTCTTTATCTCTAGCGTACCATTCTTAATCTTTTCTAAAAACAATCTGAAAGATTCCTGTTTTTCATCTGAGTCAAAATAGTCAGTGTTATTACATAAAGTGACTAAGGACTCAAAAGAATCTTTTCTAATTTTCTTACCCGATATTTGACCATCAATCTTTTGTATAATCTCAAATTCCATTATTTTGCCAGAAATACCTTTTTCAATATCCAAACCAACTAGTATTTTTATTTCTTTATCAGCAACATTTTTATAAATCTCCTTAAAACCAGACATATAAAAATAACCAACCAAAAAATATAATCGCTGAGAAGACGGTAAGATATTATTCATTACCTCGGATAATAATTTATCTTGATTAGTTATAAGATTAGCCATATCTTTATTTTATCAGATTTACAATTAAGATTTAATTGTATTAAATTTTGTTTTTTACGGTGGAGCATGGGTTTTAAATTTTTAATTTAACATCCAAATTGCGTAATTTAAGATTGAGGCAAAGCTAACCCAAAGAAGATAAGGAATAAATAGCAAACCAGCGATTTTGTTAATTTTATAGAATTTGATTAAGGTAATAAGGATAAATAACCATAAAATTATAATCTCCAGAAAAGCTAAACCTGGATTGTGCATTCCAAAAAAGATTATTGACCAAAGAGCGTTTAAAACAAGCTGAATTCCATAAAATATTAATGCTAGTTTTGTTTTTAAATTATCTCGTTTTTTCCAAATCAAAAAAGCAGAAATACCCATAAGGATATAAAGCAAGGTCCAAACAGGAGCAAAAATCCAATTAGGAGGGCTAAACAAAGGTTTATTAATAAAAGCATACCAAGTAGTAATACTGGGAGTAGTAAATAAAGAACCAATAAATCCAAAAGAAAAAACAATAAGAATAGAGATTAAAAGAGGTAAAATAGATTTTTTAAACATAGATTTATTTTAAAATGATCCCACCGTTTTCACTATATATTTTACTCCTTTTTCCACATTTTGTTAATCCTTTAATTAAATAATAAATAATAATAAAAGAGCGGCTGAAAAACCACTCAAAATTTTAAAATTTTTAATTGTGGATAAGTAATACTTGACACTAATTAATATATACCATATATTTATATCATAAGCTTTAGGCTTATCTGATTTTGATCGAAATCCGCCTTCGGGCGGATTTTTGATTCCTATAACTATCTAAATCTATACATATTTAATCTATATTCAAAATCCTCTGCATATAGAATATCGCTCACAATCCCTTTATCTTTGGCATCATATAATTCTTTACCAATATGCCCTCTAGCTCCAAATACAATACAATCTTTAGAGTATTTATTATTCAAATATTCAAGCAAATACCCAAAATCACCATCACCTGAAAACAATATTATTTTATCATAATTTTTAGATTCTTTTATCAAATCAACCGATATTTCAACATCAAAATTACATTTTTTAATAAAACCTGCCTCATAATTCCTGTCTGGTATATATTTTACTCTTTTTGTTTGAATCTCAAATGCGTTCATTTTAGCTTTATTTAAAACCATGGATGACCATAGAGTTAATGTTTTTGATTTCTCTTTTGAACCAAAATCAGACCCATAATAAAATCTTCTTAAAAATTGCTTTCCTTTAGTAAAATGTTTTATCAACTTTCTTAATTCTTTAATTCCAATTTTCCACCTTAAACCTTCTTCCCATTTTTGAACATTGCCATAATCAATAATTACAATATTTCTATCTTGGGTTTTATTAATATCTATTAAAATCTCATTGATTTTCTCTTTTACTATTTGGTTTTTATGGTGGGGCATATATTTAATTTATTTTAAAATTATCCCACCGTTTTTCCCACCGTTTTCAATATATATTTTACTCCTTTTTCTACATTTTGTTAATCATTTAATTTAATAGCAAATAATAATAAAAAAAGCCCGTAATTGGGCTTAAAGGTTTAAGAGATCCTTCGCTTTGCTCAGGATGACAGGATGAACTCAGGATAACGATGAAATTGCTAAGAAAATAGATTTAAATATTTTATCAACTTCTTCTTTATAAAGATAACCCTCCTTGGCAATGGTACTTTTTACAGGCCTGATTTCCTTATCAATATAGGTCTGATCTCCTATTTTGTAAGTTGTGGTCTTGGTCTTAAATTTTGTTAAAGAATCACAGGGAGTACTTCCTAATGGAAAACTATTAACTATTCGCAATAAAGTACCTGACACAAGAAAACGTCCTGCTCTTACCATATCAAAAACTTTATCCCTATCTTTACTCTCTTTGATATAGGGGACAATGGAACTTTTATTCTCGCCTTCAATAAATACAACGTCAAATCCTTGATATTTCCCCTCACAAATTTTAACATCTTTAGGAAGTTTATCTTTTACTTCCCCCATTGCTTTCTCCATTTCCTTAATCTGTTCTTTAGTTATAAAATCCTTCATCATATCACTCTTAAGAAGTTCTCTTAGAGTAGTTTTATCATTTGCTCCCGGAATGTTCGTTCCTGGAACAGGAGCATCTAAAAAACCATGGGTTGGTACTAAATAACGGTTTTTTAGAGTTTGTTTAGCTGTTTTCTCATCAGCGCATTCAGTGATGATAATAAAACTATGATAATCAAACTTCTCCGCTACAGGAGCAAATAGTTTATCTTGGCTTATGCTTTTTATAGCTTCATTACTCTTCTTTTTCAATTTCTGCGCTTTTTGGATGAGATCCGCCTGCCCAAGCGCTTGAGCGCACTCTTCCAGCATTTTTGAAGCTTCTTGCTGAGCTCTTTCCCATATTTTTGGTCCGTGTGGATGTTCTGAACCAATTATAATAGTTTGACTGGTTTCACTTTCTGAAAAAGTCCTTGGATTGATAAAATTAGGGTCAGCAAAAGGTCTTGGGTCAATATGACCAATTTTTACTTTAAAATTTGTTTCATCTTCCTGGCGCAAAATCTCCTCCCATTGTTTGGTAGGAAGCCAGCTTTTAGACAATATTTTAGTTATTTTTAAACTCATTTTTATAATATTAATAGGATAAGAATAAATTATTAATTTTTAAACAATCCCATTGTGGATAACCCTTGTTTTACACAAAATCTTTTGATATAATACAGATGGTGCTTGGAGGGCCTTGGCCCTGTCACGGCTATATCCAAGCTGTACCCAAGCACTACTAAAGAATATCGCAAAAGCGGTATTTTTTAGTTGTTTAATCATTTTAAAGGTCTCCGCTGTGTAAAATTCTCTTACTTGTTATTTTATCAACACCCCAAAATGGAATTACGCTCCAAAAATGCTTTTCTCTCCCTAACACTTATTTAATAATAAATTTTAACCTTATAGAATCTATAACCGCAATAAATTCATAATATATTACGTAATTATATTATACCATGATTATGGTATATCCTTACCATAAATCAGGTTTCTATTTTGTTTATTTTTCTTTTAATAATCACGCAAGAATCGCGCAAGAATCGCGCAAATTTCTACATTATGTTAATCCCATTATTCAATGATAAATCATAATAAAAAAGCGGCACCGCAGTACCACTTTATTTATTCTCGAGTGAATCAATTAGTTGTTCGAGATTGTTTCTGTCTCCTATTTTATCACCTTTGGACGTGAGTAACATTTCAAGTCTAACCTTACTTCCTGTTTCAAGCGCTTGTTGCGCCAAGGTTGCAAAATAGGAAACATCATCAAGTATCTGCTCTCGTGTTTCCTGATCAACACCCTCAAGAGAAGAAGCGAGGCGATCTGGTAAATCAATAAAAAGTTGCGCTCTTTCTTTCATTTTTTCTATACACCCTGCCGCATCTTGATTTTCTAAAAAAATATCAGCCTCGTCATCAAGCGAATGAGACTGCTCTGCCACTTCTTTTAATATCTGAATAGTCAATTGTAGTCCCTCTTTGCCTTCTGGCTCACCCTCTGGTTTATTATGTGGTTGTTCTAGTGAATGCATATAAGTTGCTCCTTTAATTACTAATTACTACATTGCTTTCTTTTTATATTTTACTCCCTTTTCTACATTATGCCAATCCTTTAATTTAATGGCAAATAACAAAAAAGAGGTTAAAACTACTTAATTAAATGGATTTTCTTTTGCAAAATCAGGCATTAATATGGAATTACTTCCCATTTCTTGGACCCAACCATTTTTAAAACCTAATTCTTTAAAACAATCAAAAACTTCTTTGAACTCTTCTTTGGTTATATTTCTGTCTATTTCTGGAAAATCTTTAGCTTTATTAATTGGTTCATATTGACTCATTAAACTAATACAAAGGTTAATATCAATTTCTTTAAGATATTTTAATACTTTCAAGCTGTTTTCAATATTGTTTGGCAAAATCAAATGCCTTACTAAAACACCTCTTTGAGCTATTTCCTCTTTTGATAATTTCAAATTACCAACCTGTTTTAACATTTCTTTAATAGCTGCTTGAGCTTCTTCAACATAATTCTTTATTCCAGAATATTTAAATCCTAATTCATTGCTGCCATATTTAAAATCCGGAAGATAAATATCTACTAATCCATCAAGTTTTTTAAGCATTGAAACATCTTCGTAAGCATTAGAATTCCAAATAATAGGAATATGTAATCCTTGTCTTTTAGCTTCAATGATTGCTTCTTTTATTTGATCTGACCAAATTGTGGGACTAACTAAGTCAATATTTAAAGCTCCCATCTCCTGAAGCTTAAGCATTATTCCTACTAATTCTTCTAAATTATAATTTTTACCAATACCCTGCTGCGAAATTTGGTAATTTTGACAATAAACACATTGTAAATTGCAACCAGTAAAAAAAATGGTTCCTGCTCCTTTATTACCAACAAATGGTGGTTCTTCACCAAAATGCAAACCCCACCAAGCTATTCTTACTATTTTCTTTTTATTCATAAAATACATCCGTCGTTGAAAGTTTGTTAATTTTCGGTTTGGTGGCG
>Ga0268280_1001076_pt1 | contig 19325 bp, 9 predicted proteins | sample saktaG_9_FD_190139 | JGI IMG/M metagenome (GOLD analysis project Ga0268280, IMG submission 190139) | Saline water microbial communities from Sakinaw Lake, British Columbia, Canada - sak_2011_5_24_40m | ecosystem: Environmental > Aquatic > Non-marine Saline and Alkaline > Saline ... | reverse complement strand
CATCGTGAGGAGCCCCGGCGGCTTATCGATGACAATGATATCCCGGTCCTCGTAAATGAGCCCCATTCCCTTGAGATGATCTTTTCGCATTTAAGAGTTACTATAGCATAAACTATAAATTTTTGGTTATTTTTTCAATTTTAACCTTGGACAACCGGGGCGGTTGTCCAAGGTTTATGTAGCGCACCCTTAAGGGTGCGCTACTACTACAAAGGAAGCCCGCCAGTCCACGCCAACCTTACACAATATAACGCGGTTAAGATATAAAAATTGTAGAATTTTGTCTTGCTCGATATTGTGCTTATGATATACTCAATAAAATATATATTTTGTGTAAGCCATATTGCTTAATTGAAAGAAATAAAGAATATGAAGAGAAATTTTTCAATTAAAATCCGGATAATTGCCGCGGTCCTGATCGCCGCATTCTTTGCGCAGGATATAGTGTGGGCAAATCCGGATATGCTCGAAAATCGTCAATCCGCATCTACGCTGCAGATCCCAAACTTTTCACAGAATGTCAGCCTTGAAACGGTTCTAGAGACGACCTTGAGGCGACTATCGGCGTACGAATATAGCCCACCGACCCCCACACGCCTGGTTATTCATGACAAGGGCGTGCAGATGGAATTAGTATTGCCTCCCGACGCTGATGGGAATATATCCTGCTCTACTATTGCCAATGGAAGCAGGCAGCATTTTACGGCGCGTGTGCTGCAGGACAGATCTATCCAATTATTACCTGTGAAAGATGGGGCCATCCCACAAAGGGACACCCTACTGTCAGAGGTCGCTCCCGACGCAGCGGTAAATGTCTCTCCGGCGAATATCCAATCTGCGAATATTCAGTTTGCGAATATCCTGCCTGCGAATGTACCACTTGCGGATATCCCGCTTGCGAATGCGCCCGAAAACACACCGCCTAGTCGTAAAAAATTACATCTGGCGGCGGTTGTGATTTCGGTCTTGGCGCTCGGGATTTCAATGACAATGCCAAGCCAGTTGTCCGGGTATCTTACATTTCCGATTTATTATACGCTACTAGGATTGATAGGTAATTATCTTGCGAGCCGAATGGACGGCGATCGTAAATGGGGGAGGTTCGCTGTCGCCGGCGCGTTAATGTTTATAGTCTCATCAAGTTATTTTCCATGGTATATGAATTTTACTCAGACACATATAATTGATTATGGGCTATGGTCACATTCTCTAAGGCCTTTAATGGATATATTTATTTGGTCGCAGCCGTGGCATATTATCTCCATTTGCGCTCAAGGCCTCAGGCAGCGAGGTGAGGATATCTCGGCGGGCAAAGGTCTATTTGCGCGCCTGTGGTCGAAAGAGAGTCGCACTTATCTCAAAGAAAAGGTGAGGCTTTATTATGGCAGAGACGGTTTATTAAAGACCATCATTCTGTTCTGGTTCCCGTTGATCCATTTTATGTATTATTCTCTTACGCCTGTCGAATATCTTCAAGTCTCCGCATTGATAGGGCCGATTTGGACGGTAGTATCAGCGGTCTATTATGTGCAAAGACCGGGGCACGATCTTACGCCGAATCCGATAGTTAATAAGATATTAAAGCATGTATATTTTATTCCTATTATCTCAGTCGTTGCGACGACGGTAATAGCGGGCTTATCGGGTAATGCTTCGCTTACGCTGGATTGCCTATCCTGCATCCTTACAACATCGGTAGGCTACGCCGCCTTCAGGCTTTTGGCATGGCCGGTCAATTATTTGTTTGATAGATCGCCGGGAAGCGCTGCCAAAACCACCTCTGCCGCCTATGCCCGGGTTGGACCGGATGCAAACACCGACGGCGTGTTGGGTATTAGCGAAAGCGTATTAAATTCTCCCAAAACTAGATGGTATGATCGCACAGCTTTAATAGGGCTTGGCGGCGGGGATGTATTGGCGTGTAAATTTTTGAAAGAAGGCGAAGACGCAGCCGTTTTGGAGGATGAAGCGCGGGCGATGAAACGGCTGCTCGACGAGGGCGTATACGCTCCGGTTCCGGTCGGTCCCGAAATGGGAAGCTATCTATTCTCATACGAAGGCGCTTTATTGGCCGCGGCGCCGGAAACCGCATTTCACGCGTCAAGGCTTTACACTGCGTATGTGATGAATATCAAATATTATTTACGGAATTCCGGGGACACAACACTTAATCCTTCCGGTGATCCCGATAACTCTAATCGGGTTTCCGCCCTAGGCGAACCTGCCGATGATCCTTTTGGCGGAAGAAGCATCGCGTCGGTTTCCGCAACGCCGGAAAAGCCGGCGCGGAAGTCCGATGGCTCGCATAGAGTATTCAAGGACACGCCGCTTAAGTTCGCCGATGGATTTACAGATCAACAGAGAGAGTGGATAGGCAGTATAAATAATATCGTTCCGCCTTTCCACGCAAGCGGCTTAAAAAATATTGAGAAAGAAACACAGTTTAAATTGGAAGGACATTATGATGATGGCAAAATTTGGCTTCAATCTAATATGCATGAAAAGAAAAAATTCTCAGAGACTTACGCTCACGAATTAGGCCATCATGTCGAAGAGTTGTATATGTCAGATGAGTCAACTAAGGCATTTTACTTTTTAGGTTGGAAGAATGCGGCATTTCCAGTTCGCCGCGTTGTTGCATTTATAGTAGCCGCACCTATATTAGCTGCTTGGGCTATTGTCAAAGCAGGTCTGGCGTACGATATTTTAATGCCGGCTGCTGTAGTGCTAATATCTGTTCCAATTGTCATAATTTTCCTCCGTTTTGGGATTGGTATGGCCGACCTGGGCCGGCCAATCAGTATGACTGTGTGGTTAAGAACACATTGGTCAATATTGAATTATGTGAGTTTATATGCGCTCCAGAGTCAAAGAGATTTTTTTGCCGAAACATACATGCATTACATATGTTTCCCTGAATTATTCAGAAAGAAAGCTGGAAAAAACGAAGAAATAAAAAAACAATATGAATTTATGAGGGCGCGTATTTTTAATGGCGTGGAATATTTTACAGACGAAAACACAGGGGATCCGCGGCAGATTAAGCGGAATATGCCCGCGATCGCAACAGTCAGAAAGCCCGAGGGCTCGCCGGCCGTCTGTCTCGGAGCGATAATTACATACTGCGCCGGAGATCTTAATAAAAGTTTCAGCGCCGAAGAGCTGATCGATGCAGGGCTCAGGTCGCATCTGGTTAAAAAAGAAGGCGTGTCGAGAGATTTTGCGGTATCAACGGTCAAGCTCGAACTCAGGCTTCTCCGCCAGGTCGGGCTCCTGGATGCGATGCCGGGAACGAGAACTTCCCGCTATATGCTAAAACCGGCCATTCGCGATCTTTCGCTGTCGGCCGCGCAGGATCTGGTTTCATCCATTCAAGAAATATCTGAATTCAATCATTACGATATGCCGAGAGATATACGGCGCATGATGAGGATGGTCGTGCGCGTCGTAATTCATAACGCAAGCCAGGAGAAGGTTGGGCTCGGACTGGGGTTCGATATCACTAAAGCCGGTATAGGGAGATTGCTCTGGACCCTCTCTTGTTTCGCGTGTTATGTAAAAGGAAAGAGAAGGGAAGATAAAAGCGGGGGAGAGAATTATAAAATCAAGGTTTCTGAGATCCAGGATGAGATCAAGAAACATCCGGGAGCCCTGAAAGCGCTTGTCGAAGAGATATTGAAACGCTCAGGCCCGGGCCCGGAAATCAATATTGACGATATCCCGGAAGAGATATTGGTCGAGACGATCATCGATAACGGCGTTTATGAGAGCATTATACAGATGGGCCTGGCTTACGCGAAAGGCCTGCCGGCGCATGAGGTCATGGATATTTCTGTGCTGCATCCGGGAGATACGGTGCATATAGTAGGAGAAGATGAGCCGAGAATGGTTAGTACCGTCTCTTCTGCCGATAATGAGCTGGCCTGCGATGAACTTGTCTCTGTATCCTCTACCGACTTTTCTTTTAATGAGAACAAGAAGATCGAGCTCATCCTTGAGCCTTCCGCGCCGAAAAAGTCCGATAGCTCGTCCGCCGCATGCCTAGAGGGGATCATGAAATACTGCGGCGATAACCTTGCCAGGGAATTCACTATCGTCGATCTCATGCGGGCCAAACTGATGTTGCGGTTTGTCAAAAGCTCCGGCAAAGAGAAGATCTTCGCGCGTTCGGGTGTGAAAAATAAACTCAAATTCTTATACGATATAGATGTTTTGGATATAATTCCGGGGCCATGGTTTCGTCGATATAGGTTAAAATCCGATATCCGCGACCTCCCGCTACCGGCCGCACGGCAGCTCGTTTCGCGCATTCAAAATATTCCAACTCTCACTTATCATTATGTACCTAAAGAAGGCTGTAGTATAACGCGGGATACCGTACGGGATCTTTATAAAGAAGCGGCGCGTAAACCGCGGAATTCCTGGAATTCCGGGAACACAACACTTAATTCCGCCATCGATCCAATATCGGCAGCGCCGCAACCCGACGATTCGCAACCTGACGATTCTTCCGCCATAAAGATCGGCGGATCCGCCTTAGGCGGAAACCAGGTTAGAATAGATAGAATCGATGAGCCCAGTAGGGTGTCCCTAAGTGGGATGGCCCTAGAGACTCCGACGCGCAGGGTCGAAGGCTCGCCGGCCGTCTGCCTCGAGGCGATAATCAAATACTGCGGCGGAGATCTTAGTAAGAGTTTCAGCGCCTATGAGCTTATTGCCGGCGGATTCAGGTCGCGCGCGGTAAAAGAATACGGCGCGTCGAAAGATTTTGCGCTCTCGACCGTAAAATTTGAACTCAGGCTTCTGCGCCAGGTCGGCGTACTGGATGTCGTATCGGGCTCGAGGACGTACCGCTATATATTGAAATCCGATATCAGGGACCTTTCCCCGCCGGAACTGCAGGCGCTGATCGTATCCATACAGAATATATCAGCTCTGAATCACTACGATATGTCAGATTCTCTCAGGCGCAAAACTCGCTCCTCCGTGCGCGCGCTGATAAGAGAGCCTCTCGTGCGGCGTAACGACGCTCTCGCTGAGCGCACGATCATAATGGAGTCGGGCGCCGGCGATACTTTTACTGGAGCGGTATTAAGCGCGCATAACGGCGAATTCTATATCTTATCAGCCGGCCATAATTTTGAAAAAATCGACGATGTTCACGGATATATCAGAGTAACGAGATCAGGAGAAGAAAAGGTCGTCCGGCTGGATGGCAGGGTAGTCAAATTCAAGAACGACGGCAGAGGCAGAGATTTTTCATTACTAAAATTGCGGGGACCTGCCGATATTGAATTTGAGCCCCTGACTATTGGCGACCCGCCGGTCAGCGACGGATTCAGCGCGTATATTCCATTCATAGATATAGATAAGATAACCGACCTTGCCGTTGCCAATGGTTATTTATATAAGGTTTTTTTGCCAGCTAAGAGGTATGCGCAAAGTCCGGGAGAAGATGTAAATCAGCTGTATATTTACACGGATACCTCCGCATTAAAACAGCACGGCGTGAGCGGATCGCCTGTCTATAAGGATGGAAAACTCGTCGGCATGGTATGCTTCATGGACATCGAAGCGGAAGGAGCCTGCGCCGTCACCGGAAACGCGATACGCGCATTCCTGGAGACTACCGAATATGCGGCCGCCATTTCAGATCCGGGAAAATTCCTGCGGAATATCGTCGATACGAAGGAATTGACCCAGAACATGATAGAGGGGATATTGTCCCAGCTATTTTCCAATAAAAAATTGACGCTGGCCTTCAGCCGGAAACTTTCAGGACTTCAATCGAAGCAGCTGGGCGCTCTATTGAAGCAATTAAATAAATGGAAGGAATCGACTGCCAGGGGTAACGCAAAGATGAAGAGCCTGCTGGATAATTTTACTATCCTGGAATACGACGACCTGAAGGCGGAGCTCGATCGCCGCGGCATAGACGCGCGCGCGAAAGACGCGGTAATATTGACCTACGCTCCGAAGCCGGAGGATGGCTCTTCGGATACTTCGAGCCTCGGAGGCGCGGTAAGGCCGGTGTATATAATAGAAGAGACAGGCGCTTTCCCGGCCGACTTCTATTATCCGCTCCTGGAGATGGTGACGGTGTCGCTGGCAAAAGAATTACTGCGATGGAATAAAGTAGAACTGAAAGAGGCCCTCATCGCGTCAAATATAACGACCGATAATTTCGGCATAGACGCGGCGATGGATGAGAGATCGGGGGCTCTGGTATTCAGAGTTCTGCCGCGGATGAAACGGTATAATAACAGTGACCGCGTAGACCGCTACACCCGCCTCATTCAGTTCCTCCGCGCTGCGTAACCTTCGGAGTGACTATAGAGGGTTGGTGTCTTTATACTTTCGCGCGTATGTCCCGGCCTCTTCGTTTCTGCCTTGCTTCAGTAAAAGATTAACCAGGTTTTGATAAGCGATAAAGTAGTTCGGATTTATCGCGGCGGCATTCTTAAACTCCGACTCGGCCTTTACTAAATCCCCGGTATTCATGCAGGCGGCACCCAGCGAATTATGGTAGTCGGCTTTATCCGGGGCCAGACGGACGGCTTCGCTAAAATACTCCGTGGCCGTCTTATAATCCCGTTTCTTCCAGAACTCCGAGCCGACTAAGTTATAACTCGCGGCCTGGTTTACGGTGTATACGGCCAAAAACTGTTTATCGAATATCGATATTGAGAGAAGCGCCGTAAATACCACCCCCGCCAAAGCCTTCCGTATAAAACTGCATTCGAGACTTATCATTCGCGCTATGCCGCCTGCCGAGAATAAAATAAGTAACGGATATAGCGGCATCTTGTATCTTTCGTTTACCATAAACGATATCATTCCCACGGCGTAGCCTAAGAAGAGCATTATCAATATCGCTATCTTCCTGTCGCGAAAACGGATGAGGAATATGCCCGATATGCCTAATGGTATGAGAAGAAAAAACGACAGCCATAGATATTTCAGCGCCGGTATAAATTTAACGGAGAAGGAATACGACCAGAGGTCCGGCATCTCTATGCCGCTGGCGAATAATTTCAATTTGTTTGCCAGAAGGCCCCGGTACCATGCAGGGTTCTCGAGGATGAACTGAAGCGCCTGGCGCATCCAATACGCCGACGCCTCCGAAGGTTTAAGCGCTCTCCCCGAATATTGGCTTGCGACGAGGACCGATTGCCGGATCATCCCGCCGCTCGAGCCCACCAGAAACGGCGCGGCAGGGAACCGGCCGTTCGCGTTAGGGCCGTTTCCCAGATAGAAATTTATGCCGCTGTGGGCGGTGATCGGCACTAAGTCTTTGCCGATGATATAATTTCTCGCGGTTACGAGCGTGAGCGTTAAGATCACCGGCAAAATAAATAGAGCGGACAGTTTAAACTTGTCTCTCCACGAAACCTCTTTAAAGAATAAAACGAACCATAATAATATCACCGGAACGGCTATCAGAAAATTGGCTTTGGCTAAGAGCGCCGCGGAACATATGACGCCACTTAGGATAAATTTCCGCGGCGATGGCTTATTGGATATGCTTATGAGTAGGAGTATGAGCAGAAGGAATAGGAATACCACGACGGCAGAACTCTCGAGTATAAGCTCATAAAACACGGAAAGCTTAAAGAATAGCGCCAGGACCAGGGCTATAAACGCGGTTTTTTTATCTTTGAAAACCACAAGCGCTATGTGGAATATCAATACGACGCTTGCGGCTCCTAAAAGTATCTGTATTATCCGGACCGCGCCTATGCTATCCCTGAATATGCTGAAGATAGCCCCAAGAAAATACGCGTATAGCGGCATCGCGTAAAAGACCTCGCCGCCAGGCGCTCCGCCATGCGCTATCCTGAGGCCCCACGCCGCGTAATCACCGGCGTCGAGCGGCATCATCCGGCTTATTATGCTGTGATCGAGCTGGATCAGGCATATAATGCGGGGAAATAACGCTAAAAAGAAGATCGCCAAGTACCATCTGGTCCAATTTTTCATATCTGTGTCAATAGTGTATACCAACCGGCCCCGCTTCTCAATAAATAAATTCACCTTGACGCGTACTATGTCGGTTCTGTAAGGAGAAAAAGTTGGTTTTTTTTTGCAATATTAACGCATTTATGCTATATTATATCAACATAACATGAAGCACATTCATTACAGAAAGAACTACATGCGCTCCAGAATTACAAATTTGGCGATCCTTTTGGCTGCATTGGCAATACCGGCAGCTCTTTTTTTTATCTCTTCGACAGCGCATGCCCAGCCCATCCAGCAAGCCACTAAAGAGGTGGATATTATCGGCCGCGAGGAAAAGCGAAGGGCCGAACAGAAGATGATGGCTCCCCCTAAAAGACCCCCGGGCATCAAAGAAGAGGTCGAAGCTCCCGTAGAGAAAGTAGGCCCGGTCTTTTTCATAAAGAAGGTCGATCTTCTCGGCGCCAAGACATTTCCGCCGGAAAAATTCAAGCCGACAATAGAAAAATACGAGAACAGGGAGGTCTATCTCGGAGAACTTAAAGCGCTGGCCAAGAAGATCGAGAGGGAATATCTAAAAGAGGGCGTTATCGCCGCCTGCTTCGTTCCCGAGCAGGAGATAAAAGACGGCCTCGTCACTTTGCGTGTTGTAGAAGCGAAGATGGGCGAGCTCGTTGTAAAAAAAAATAAGTATTTCTCCTCGGAAAGACTTAAATATTACTGGACCACAAAACAGGGCGAGGTAGTTCGTTACGACAGGATGTCCCGAAACCTCCAGATGATGAATAAAAATTCAGACAGGCGCGTGGCGGCCACTATATATGCCGGCGCGGCCCCGGAGACGTCCGATATCCAGCTGGACGCGACGACGAATTTTCCTTATCACATCACGGCCACGGCCGACAGGGAAGGGGGCCCGTCGACAGGCGTATTTCGCGGAGGGCTGGGCCTTATAGTGAATAATTTAATAGGCCTGGACGATACCGCGTTCGGCGGCTATACCGGAGGAGAGGATTTCGGCGGCGTTTACATATATCACAAGGTTCCGCTGACTTATTTCGGCACTTCGCTTCTTTACGGGTTCACGGAATCCAAAGCTTTCCCGAAAGGGGACTTAGAGTTTCTGGGATTGAATTCCACTTCACAGAATCTGAGCTTTTATCTATATCAGGACCTCTATTACAAAGCCGATTATAAAGGCGATGTTTACTTCGGCCTCGACGCGAATAATAAACGAAGCGTTTATTACGGCGGCACCACGGCCGCGGACAGGTTAAGGGTGATCAGGGCGGGACATTCGCTGCTTGCCAGGGGTTACAGAGATGTCGCGTATATTAAAGGAGAGATCTCGCAGGGCCTTAACTTCCTGGGCGCCAGAAGAAAGAGCGACTACTCATCGCGCGACGCCGAGAATACGTTCACGAAGGGTATATTGAACGTGAATTACCGGTACGCATTCCCTAAAAATATTCAGCTGTACGGAAGGTTCAGCGCCCAGGCCGCGGAAGAGAAACTGATGCCGCAGGAGCAGTTTTACGTCGGCGGTATCGATTCGGTCAGGGGGTATCCCGCCGCCGATTATCTCGCCGATACGGCGCTATTCGGCAGTGTGGAGCTTCAGGTACCGGCATTTATCATACCGGAATGGGTGAGATTTCCTTACGGCGAGAGGCCTATAAGGGATGAGATAACCGGCGTGGCCTTCTTCGATTACGGATGCGGTATGCAGCGCGGCGATATTCAGGGTGAAGTCTCTAAACAGCGCCTGGCCAGTGTAGGCGCCGGAGTGAGGGCGCGCATCTTTAATCAGGCGACAGTGCGCTTAGAGTTCGGATATCCTCTGCCTTTCGCGAACAAACCGCTGACGCAGTCGATCCCGTGGCGCACGCATTTTTCGGTAGATTTCCAGGATGACATGCCGGAGGAGATGGAACGGCTGGCTGTCATCAGCAGAGAAGAATACGCAAAAGAATCCGCCTGGAATATAGTTAACGCGGAGATGAATTCACCGGACAGCCCTCTCGGCGCGGCTATCCGAAGCCATTTGGATGCAGCTCGAAAGTCTTACGCCTCTGGCGATTATGAATCCGCCAGGGCGGAATATAAGAAAGTATACGATCTCGGCGACGCGGCGCATAAGCAGACCGAGGTTTATGTAAGGGAGAGCTATAAGCAAGTCGAGGATCTGAAGAGAAAAAATGAACTTGCGGAAAAATATTATAAGGAAGGATCTTACGATAAGGTCAGAGAGATATCTGAAAGCGTCAAGCAAGACGCGCAGATAAAAAAACTGGCGATAGATCTTATTCAATAAAAACGGGAGGTTTAGTATGGGAAGGCGCACGATCGGCATATTTAGCGTAATAATGGTATTATTTGCGGCGGTATTTATCGCCATGGCGCACGGAGATGATGGCAATGAGGCGGCTAAAGAGACCGCGGTTGTCAGCTCCCAAACCCTCGAGCGGGAGATGCCTTCATATAAGGACAATCTAAAAAATATCCTGCGCGAGGCGGAGGATAATCTTAAAAAAATTGATGACGAGATCCAGGCCCGAGAAGATGATAAGCTCGTGCGTGAACGCTATGAGAAGGGCAATGACCTCTATAGACAAGGCAATCTCGAAGCGGCGCGTGAAGAATGGAAAGAAGCCGTGAGGATAGGTAAAGACCCTGTGCTCAAAAAGCGCATCCAGGAGGAAGAGCGTCTGGCAGTCGAGAAGTCCAGAGCCGAAAGGATAGCCGCGCAGGAAGCCGAAAAGGCTAGAGCCGAGGCAGATCGTCAGGCAAAAGCGGAAGTAAGGGAAAGACAGCGCGCCGAGGAAAAGGCCAAAGAGATAGCCGACCGCGAAGCCAGCGCAAGAGAGCATGAGATGGAGTTGAAATCCCGCGAAGCCGAACGTGAAGCTGTGCGCGCCAGGGAAGCCGCTGAACGCGAAGCTGCTAAGCAAGCCCGCGAGATCGAAAGAGCAAAAGAATCCGCAGAGCGCGAAGCCGCTAAGAATGCCAGTGAGATTGTAAGAGCGAAGGCCTCCGCAGAACGTGAAGCCGCGAAGAATGCCAGTGAGATCGAAAGGGCTAAAGCCTCCGCCGAGCGCGAAGCCGAACGGGCGAAGGAAGTAGCCGAGCGTGAATCCAGGCAGAAAGCCAAAGAAGCCGAGCGCCTCGAAGAGAAAGACAGACGTGAAGCCGAACATTTGAAAGAAGAGCAAGCCGAAAAGGCCCGCGAGGAAGCTCTGAAACTCGAGCGCGTCCAGGAGCAGGTCAAAGAGAACGCAGAGCGTGAAGCCCGTAAACAAGTCCGCGAGCAGGAAAAATTGACCGCGGAAAAAGAGCGTCAGGCAAAAGAAGAAGTCCGCGCAAGACAGCGCGCCGAGGAACAGACCAAAGAGATAGCCGATCGGGAAACTCGCGCAAGAGAGCATGAGATGGAGTTGAAATCCCGCGAAGCCGAACGTGAAGCTGTGCGCGCCAGGGAAGCCGCTGAACGCGAAGCCGCTAAGCAAGCCCGTGAGATAGAAAAAGCAAAAGAATCCGCAGAACGTGAAGCCGCGAAGAATGCCAGTGAGATTGCAAGAGCGAAGGCCTCCGCAGAGCGCCAAGCCGAGCGGGCGAAAGAGATAACCGAGCGTGAATCCAGGCAGAAAGCCAAAGAAGCCGAGCACCTCGAACAGAAAGCCATGCGTGAATCCCAGATTGCTAAAGATAATGAGCGGCGTGAAGCCATCAGAAAGATGCGCGAGGAACAGAGCTTGAAAGAAGAAAAGGCTGAGCAAGCCCGCGAGGAAGCTTTGAAGCTCGAGCGCGTCCAGGAGCAGGTCAAAGAGAACGCAGAGCGTGAAGCTAAAAAGCAAGCCCGCGAGATCGAAAGGGCTAAGGCCTCCGCCGAGCGCGAAGCCAAACAGGCGAAAGAGATAGCCGAGCGTGAAGCGAAAAAGAGAGCCAGGGATTTTGAAAAAGCGAAAGAAGCCGCAGAACGCGAAGCCAGCCAGAGAGCCAAAGAAGCCCGGCGCCTCGAAGAAAAAGCCAGACGTGAAGCCGAGCATATGGCGGAAAGAGCGAAACGTGAAGCCGAACGGGCGAAGGAGATAGCAGAGCGTGAAGCTAAGAGGAAAACCCGCGATGCCGAGCGTGGCGAAAAATAGCGGCGTATCCTCTATCCAAAGAGAAATCGGAATAGCATGCTATCTAAAATAAGTTCGGCTATCCCGGTCATCCTGATAGTTGCGCTGGGTCTTATCATATACGGTAATTCGCTTGGAGGTAAATTTCTCTGGGATGATGAATATCTTATCCAGCGGAATACCTACATAAGAAGTTTTTCCAATATCCCGAAGATATTTACCCAGGATATAGGAGCCGGCAGTGGGCGATCCTTCGGTTTCTACAGACCTCTCCATATACTCAGTTATAATATAGACTACCTCTTGTACCGTCTGAAAACCTGGGGCTACCATTTAACGAATATCATCCTGCATATACTGGTCGCTCTGTGCCTCTTAAAATTATTCAACCTTCTATTCGATAAGCCGGCCGTATCTCTGGCCGCGGCGCTTCTATTTCTCGCCCATCCTATGAATACCGCTACCGTGTCATACATGTCCGGGCGCGCGGATTCCATGGTCAATCTCTTCATGCTTTTGTCGTTCATATTTTATATTCTGGATACAAATAAACCGGCTCGCCTATCGTATGCCATGATATTTGTCACTTACGCGATGGCCATACTGACAAAAGAGAACAGCCTTTTCTTCCCGGCGCTTATTCTGCTGTATCATTACGCTTTCGGTAAAAAGATAGAACTGAGGCGTTTCGCGCCGCTCGCCGTGATGGCGCTGGGCTACGCTATCTTGAGATTCACGGCCCTGGGATTCCTCATGCCATCCGGACCGCAATCTATAGCCGGGTCAACGACTATACTACAGAGATTACCGAGCTTCTTCGCGGCCATCGTCTCCTACACCGGCATCTTCATCGTGCCGCTTGACCTTCATATGGGCAGGGGGATGGTCAGGTTTAACTTTTCCGACCCTATCGTTATCGCCGGAATATTGATATTTGCCGGCCTTGCCGCCGCGGCGTTTTATTTTCGTAAGGCGAAAAAGCCAAATATCGCATTCTTCGGCCTGATGTGGTTCTTCATATTCATATTGCCGGTATCGAATATATATCCGATCAACTCTTACATGGCCGAGCACTGGCTCGCGCTTCCGGCGATCGGGCTGTTCCTGGCAGCCGGCGGCGCGCTCTACTCTATGTATAAGGCCGACAGGCTCAAATACTACGCCATAGCGATATTGGCCGCCATGGTGGCATTCTACGGCTACACGACGATAAAACAGAACGCATACTGGAAGGACCCTATAACTTTTCATTCCAGGACACTCGCCTATGAGCCGGGTAATGTGAAGTCCATGACGGACCTCGCCAGGCAGTATGAGATGGTCGGCAGGCGGGACGATGCCGCCAGATTGTATAAAAGAGCCATCGAGATCAATAAAGCGTTCCCTATTCCATATAATAATCTCGGACTGCTTTATCATAATGCCGGCAGAGACGACCTGTCCGTCGAGCTTTACAAGAAGGCGCTCGAGCTCGACCCCGGCTATTCCGACGCCATAAATAATCTCGCTGTCGTCTATCATTCGACAGGAAAGAGCGAGGAGGCGATAGAGCTCTACAGGAGGGCGATAGCGGTCAACCCGAATTTTGCCGGAGTCTACTCAAACATGGGCGTCCTCTGCGCGGCAATGGGTAAATACGACGAAGCGCTCGCGGCCTATAAAAAGGCGATAGAGATATCTCCGGACTTTCCGGATCCTTATTATAACCTGGGCCTCTTATATACCGCTCTCGGCAGGACCGATGAAGCGTTCGACGCCTTTAAGAAGGCGCTAGAGCTGAAGCCGGACCTCATCCAGGCGAATAATAATATAGGGGTGCTGTATTTTAAGACCGGGCAATATGATAAGGCCATTAAGTATCTCGATAAGGCGGCCTCGCTGGGATTTAAGGTCGATCCTGCGATAATGACCGCGCTCGAACAATATCGGAAGTAGGGTTCACCGTCATTGCGAGGCCGCCACCGAAGGTGGCGAGCCGAAGCAATCCCGTTTTTAAAGCGAGATTGCTTCGTCGAAAATAAGTCTGTCGCTATCCTCCTCGCAATGACGAAGTTGTTCCGACGAAGTTATTCTGGCAGATGAATTTTTACGATGCATAGGAGATGATAAATGAAGGTTATGAAAGCTATGGCGATATTTATTTTCTTCGCAATCTTTTTACTCTGCGGCGCCAAAGAGGCCTGCGCCTATTTCGATCCGGGAAGCGGCGGCTACCTTTTCGGACAGATCACGGCTATGGTCGGTGGATTTCTGGCCATCGCCTCCGCATTCGTCATACATCTTTTCAGGAGCACTATCGTAAGGTGGGTAAAATTATTATGGGCCGGACACAGGAAATTATCGATAGCGGCTATAGTTATCGCAGCCGCAGGGCTCGTCGCGCTGGCCTTCTATCTCTTTTACGAGCCATCGCATAAATTCGATCCGGCGCTCTCAGGCGCGCACACGCTCGATGCCGAGCGCGTCTATCCGGGCTACAATCTTTACGAGGGCAGGCTCATCGATAACGACGGAAATGTCGTCAAGAAATGGTCGAGCCTGAGTCTGGGAGTGATCGATAAGAACGGCGACTATTACGCTCAGAAATATTTTGAATCTCCGAGCTGGGGCCGCTACACCTGGGACGATAAAGTCATATGGGAAAAATATTTTCCGATCCATCACGAGATAATAATCACTCCGAAGGACACGCTCATCACTTTTACCAAGGAGGTGCGTGAATATAAGGGCCGCAAAGTCGAATTCGACGTCATACTGGAGTTGGATAAAAACGGCCGCGAGCTCCAGCGCTTTTCGTTATGGGACCATCTGAAGGAGTTTCAGCAGTTCCATCGGAAGCTCGAACTCGACATGCCGCCTACCCATATCATCCCCGAGAGTCACCGCAAAGATAAGAGCGTGTGGGGCGGTAATTACGATTACTATCACCTGAACTCGCTTTCGATAATCCCGGATAACGCTCTTAAAGATAAGCACCCGGCGTTCCGGCCAGGGAACTGGCTCATAGCGTTCCGACACGGCAGCATGATATTTATACTTGATCAGGATACGAAGCAGATCCTCTGGCGCGCCATATATGACCAGATCAGCGACAAGCTTGAGGGCCCGCACACTCCCATTATGCTCCCCGACGGTAATATACTGCTTTTGGATAACGGAAGGTACAGGAAATGGTCGAGAGTTCTGGAGATAAATCCTATCGATCTACAGGTGGTATGGGAGTACCGTGAAAAAGATTTTTATACGGTCTCACAGGGGTCCGTCCAGGAGCTGCCTAACGGCAATATGCTCGTCACAGAGGCCGAACCCGGGCGCGTGTTTGAACTTACGCGCGATAAAGAGATGGTGTGGGAATATTATCATCCGGATAAGCAGAATAAGGAGAACTCCACAGATAAGAAGAAATGGGGCCGCCGTCAGGAGATATACAGGATGGTCCGGTATCCGAAAGATATGATAGACCGCTTACTCGCCGGAGGAAAGTAGTATGCCGCTGCGCTTGAAAGAGGCCTGTGTGGTGTGGTTTACCGGATTACCGGGATCCGGCAAGACTACGCTTGCAGCGCGGTTGACCGCGGAATTAAAGAAACGCGGCGTCCCGGTCGAGCACCTGGACGGCGACGATGTGAGGGAGCTCTTATCGAAGAAAGACTTTACAAAAGAGGCGCGCGATACGCACATCCGTTACATAGGTTTTGCCGCCAGCCGCCTGGAGGCCCACGGGGTCTTTGTAGTCGCGTCGTTCGTCTCGCCATACCGGGAGGCGCGCGGTCTGACGCGCTCTCTCTGCCGTAATTTTATCGAGGTTTATGTTCACGCGCCGTCCGATGTCTGTCAAAAGCGCGACCCTAAGGGGTTGTATAAAAGAGCCATGGACGGTAAGATAGCGAATTTCACCGGCGTACAGGATCCGTACGAAGCTCCGCTTTCGCCTGATCTCGAGCTCGATACTTCGAAGCTCACAACAGATGAAGCGTTAGCTAAGGTTATAAAGCTCATCGAGCCATTCATTATTTGTCATCCTGAGGCCCCGCAGGGCCGAAGGATCTAAAAGATAGATTCTTCGGTCCCCTTCCTCTTCGTTTCACTCAGGGTCAGGGTCCCTCAGAATGACATATATATGAAATGTATAGTAAGAAAATAATCATGGATAATCTCACACAGCTTGAATCGAAGAGCATATATATAATCCGCGAGGCCTACGCGAATTTTAAGAGCTTGTGCATGCTCTGGTCCGTCGGCAAAGACTCCACCGCGATGCTGTGGCTTGCCCGCAAGGCATTCTTCGGACACGTCCCGTTTCCGCTCGTCCATATAGACACATCCTATAAGATACCGGAGATGATAGCTTACCGCGATAAACTCGCCATGGAATGGAAACTGCAGATGCTAGTAGGAAAGAACGAAGATGCGCTTGCCGAGGGCAAGACATTTCCTAAAAATGCGGTCGGGCGGCTCGAATGCTGCCGGCTCCTTAAGACCGAAGCGCTTAAGCGGACGATCGAAGGCATCGGGACGCGCCAGTGGCTGAATCTTGCAACCGGCAGATACGAACCGGACCGGACCAATGAACCGTTCACAGGCGTAATGGCCGGCATTCGAGCCGACGAAGAAGGCTCCCGTTCAAAGGAGAGGTATTTTTCGGCCCGTAACAGCGACAGCGAATGGGATATCGCGGACCAGCCGCCGGAATTGTGGAACCAGTTTAAGACCGATTTCGCTCCCGGCACGCATGTAAGGATCCATCCTCTCCTTGACTGGACCGAGCTGAATGTTTGGGAATACATAGCGCGCGAGAAGATCCCGACGGTATCGCTTTATTATGATCAGGGTAATGGCAAAAGATACCGGTCGCTCGGATGTATGCCTTGCACAGCGCCGGTCGCCTCGACCGCTAAGACGCCCGCGGAGATCGTGAAGGAGTTAAAGAGCGGTCAGTTCGCGAAGGTCGCGGAGCGCTCCGGCCGCGCCCAGGATAAAGATGACGGCGGAACACTGGAGACCCTGCGCCGCGAAGGATATATGTGATGGATAATACGCGTGAACGCATAAGCGTAGTGATAGCCGGACACGTCGACCACGGAAAGAGCACGGTCCTGGGCCGGCTTTTGGCCGATACCGGTTTGCTTGCCGAGGGCAAGATAGACGCGGTGCGCCGCGCCTGTGAAAAGAATTCCAAACCATTTGAATACGCGTTTCTCCTCGACGCCCTCAAAGACGAACAGTCCCAGGGCATCACTATAGATTCCGCGCGGGTCTTCTTTAAGACGGCCAAGCGCGATTATCTCATTATAGACGCGCCCGGGCACATCGAATTTTTGAAGAATATGGTAAGCGGCGCTTCTCGTGCCGAAGCGGCGATCCTCGTGATAGACGCCAAGGAAGGCGTCAGGGAGAATACCAGACGCCACGGATATCTGTTGTCGATGCTCGGCATCCGGCAGCTCGCGGTGGTGATAAATAAGATGGATCTCGTCGGCTATTCTGAAGAAAGATTCAGATCGATCGCCGCGGAATGTAAGTCGTTCCTTAAAGAGAGCGGCATCGTGCCTATGGAGATAGTTCCGGCCAGCGGGTTACATGGCGAGAATATATCTAAACCTTCGGTGAGGATGTCCTGGTATAAGGGCGCTACGGTCCTCAGGGCGCTCGACTCGTTCCGGAAAGAGCCCCTGCCGGTAGAAAAACCCTTTCGCATGCCGGTACAGGATGTGTATAAGTTCACCGGGTTCGGGGATGACCGCAGGATAATCGCCGGCACTCCAGAGAGCGGACGGATCTCGGCCGGAGACGGCGTCGTCTTCTATCCATCCGGAAAGAAGAGCCGCGTCGCCGCCATAGAAGCGTTTCCATCTTCGGGGAAGGGCGCCTGCGAAGCGGGTCTTGCCTCAGGGTTTACGCTGGAGGAACAGATATACGTTACGCGCGGAGAAGTGGCCGCGCGCGATTCGGAACCGAAACCGGAGGTAGCGTCGCGTTTTAAAGTAAGGCTCTTCTGGATGGGCAGGCAGCCGCTTGAAAAGGGAAGATTCTACAGTTTTAAGATAGGGACATCAAAGACGCGAGCGGAGGTGGAGTTTATCCCCCGGACGATGCGGATCGCGAAGAACAGCGCAACTTTCGATTTTTCTGTTACGGAAAATGCCCCGCGCGTAGAACGCCACGAGATCGCCGAATGTATATTAAGGACGGTCAGGCAAGTAGTGTTCGGCGCTTCAGGTGACGATCCGTCCTCGATGCGATTCGTTCTGGTCGACGGATATGAAGTGGCTGGCGGCGGCACCGTACTGGGACCTGAGGGAGCACCCGGCGGCGAGCTTAAAGAGCTGGTTGTGACGCGCGAGCTTAAATGGATCAAGAGCTCTATTTCCTCAGGCATCAGAGCTTCCCGTCATCATCAGAAACCTTTTCTTATAATCGTTACAGGTCCTGAGGAATCACCACGTAAAGAGATAGGACGAGCGCTCGAACAGGAGCTTTACGCGAAAGGTTTTGACGCGTATTTTCTCGGTTTCGGCAGCGTGCTGTATGGCGTAGACGCTGATCTTAAGAGACCGCGCGGCGATCATGCGCGAGATACCGACGGCCGATCCGGCAACGACCATATACCTGAACTTCCGCACGTCCGCTTCGAGCATATTCGGCGACTCGGCGAGATAGCGAACATACTCCTGGATGCCGGACTCATCCTTATAGTGACCGCCATAGCGCTGACCGAAGAGGATCTTGCGATACTCAGGACGACGCTGGCGCCTGGCAAGATAATGACCGTCCGCGTCGGTCCGCTGGCGACGGATTTGAAATGCGATGTGGCGCTTGATCAAAGCGCGCGTGTAGAAGTCTCTGTAGAGACGCTTGTGAAGGAGCTGGCGAAACGTAGCGTGATTCAGAGTTGAAAGTCGTTTCGTCATTGAGGCTGTGTCGCAATGATGAAAACACCGTCATTGAGGCTGTGTCGCAATGATGAAAACACCGTCATTGCGAGGCCCGAAGGGCCGAAGCAATCCCGCTTTTAAAGACAGATTGCTTCGTCGGAAAGAGTCAATAGCCATCCTCCTCGCAATGACGGGATTAGCGCCTCGCGATGATTGGTAAGCCACAGATAAGGAGCACCAAGTGGGCTTTTCTGACTTAGTAAAACTCAAATTAAAAGAACTCGAAGAACCTCATTTCGACGAAAAGCTTTCCGGCGCGCGCGCCTATGACACCGATAGAGTATCGCCGGGATACAATCTTTTCGAC
>Ga0268280_1001075_pt1 | contig 19330 bp, 19 predicted proteins | sample saktaG_9_FD_190139 | JGI IMG/M metagenome (GOLD analysis project Ga0268280, IMG submission 190139) | Saline water microbial communities from Sakinaw Lake, British Columbia, Canada - sak_2011_5_24_40m | ecosystem: Environmental > Aquatic > Non-marine Saline and Alkaline > Saline ... | reverse complement strand
TGGAAAGGTATGCTCGTCACCTGAACAGGGCGGCCGCCTTCTTTGGTCAGCAGTTCCTCTGTGATCACGACATTCTTTGTTTCAAGAGCTTTCCGGACGCCGCAATTTGGGCACTCCTCGCTCCTGTCCATAAAATACTCATAACACTTTTTACCGGCAGGGTCTCCGTATATCTTTCTCCATTCGTTATCCACGTAAACCATGTTAAATTCGGAATCGATTATATCCAGACCCGTCTTAGTTGCCCCGAGGATGAACTCTATCTGCTTATTAAGATTTTTGATCACATCTTCAGCGGTCTTCTTCTCGGTTATATCCCAGAAAAGCCCGAAAACTCCTGTAACATTCCCGGACTTGTCCTTTACCGCAACCTTGACCGTATTAATAATGATCTTTTTCCCTTCATTAAGATAATCGCCTATAACCACGTATTCTTCTTCGAAATTTTCCGTATTTCCGGAATCCATGACTCTCTTATCGTCCGCCCTGTATTTCTCCGCCAAGTATGTTGGGAAAAAATCAAAATCTGTCTTCCCTTCTACATCTTCAGGACTTATTTTCATATCGAGCGCGTAGTTTTTATTGCAAGTTACGAACGTCGAGTTCCTGTCTTTTAAATATACTTTCCCGGGAAGGTTCTCGATAAGCGTCCTGAATTGCGCATCCTTCGTCTGCTCCAACTCCTCCTCTAAGCGCTTGCGTTCGGTTATATCGTGTACAGTATGGACAAATCCGCCCACCTCCCCGTTTTTTCCGATTATCGGATCCGATGATACTATGGCCCATATATTCAGATTTGGAAAGAATAGCTCGCTGGATTCATGAAGTTTGGTTTTTGCGCTTTTAGTGACAGGGCACTCAGAAAAAGGCAGATCGGTACCGTGAACAAGTTTGTGGCACTTCTTGCCGATAATCTCATTCAATTGCAGTCCCAGAACATCGATAACGGCCTTATTGGCCTTAACCACATTCATTTCGCGATCCAGCTGCATTATCATGTCGGCGGAGGAATCGAAAGTCACCTGCCAGTCGTGCGCGCTCCTCTTAATTTCGACATCGGCTCGCACGCGATCGGTTATATCGCGCACATTGCACTGTATGATCTTTTTGTCTCCAACTAAATAGACGTTACTTACGAACTCGACTTCGATCTTTTCACCGTGCTTGGTCTCGAGCGGCAGGTCTTCATAACGGACATACCCCATATTTTGTAACTTTTCGAAATTTTCTTTCGCCGGAACTATATCCTTAAAAGCGCCTATATCCCACAGGTATCTGCCTAAAAATTCGGTCTTGGAATATTTCAGCAATTCCGTCAGGAACGGATTGACATCCAGGATCTTTCCGGTATAGACATCTACCAGCAGAACCCCATCTCTGGCCGATTCAAAGAGTCTGCGATAACGCTCTTCGCTTTCCAAAAGCGCCTTAGCGGTTAAATACTTCTCCTTATAGAAAAGCAGATCTTTGCGCCTTAAAATATACCAAATGATCGCGCCCGCGGAAATAATCAGCGCTATTATAAGTTCTATCAAATTTGCTATGTGACGTCGCAGTGGAGCATATACTTCACCCCGATCTACGCGGGCGACTATAAACCACGGTGAATCCGGAATATTGCGGACATAAGCGGCTACCAGGCTTCCGTGGTAGTCCCTGCCCTCCACAAAACCTCTCTGGCCAAGAACCGCCTTTACGGCTGGCAGATCTTTATTAGTATCGATCGGGAACCGCAGATTGAGAGCGGCGTTCTTATAAAATTTGAGCTCAGTAAGAAACAAAACATCTTTGTTATCCCGGCGGACAAGTAGCGTTTCGGCGGTTTTGCTGGGCGCAGGCCACTTTTTTATAAACGGATATATATACTTTTCCGGATCTGTCATTAATACCAGGACGCCGAGAGGCTTACGCGCGGGATCTTCACTCAGTATAGGCACCAGGACAGACATGTATACGCGCCCATCCTGATCGCTACGGCGAAAATCCCCTATCTGAACCCGGTCCGCGCGCAAGATCTCGTGCAAGAGCTTTAGATCAACGGCGTCCGATATTTTACTTCCGCCTTCCGGAACGCTTATACGAACCATGCCGTTAGTATCTAATATACCCACGCCTACATACTGGTAATGAGCGGCGTACTTCGCAAGCCACTTCCTTAAAAATTCGGAATTTTTTTCATCTTTTGGGTCTTCAAAAAAACGTCGAACGGAATCATAAAAAGAGTCCCGCTTAAAAAGTATATTGCCCTGCCCCAGCCTTTCCTTGAGATATTCACTTATCTCGCTTGCTTTAAGATCAGCGATAGCGCCAAGTTGAAGCTCTACATCATGCCGAAAATGCCTGTAATATTCCTTATAGTTGATATATCCTAAAACGATGATTATTGTAACCATCAATATAAATGCGGTAATCAGCGCGAACTCGATACTGGCTTTTCCACGAACCAATGCCGTATCCGGATCTGTTTTTCTATTCATAGTTTCTTTCGGAAATAAAAAACCCAAGGCCCATATTTCTATAGGACTTGGGTTAATTCAAAAACCGGATCGAGCTCAAATCTTGGCTTATCGCGATCATCTCACATCGCCTCATATTAGAATCTAAGCGCCTACTGCATCCAGTATGAGTATAGCATGATATTAATGTATGACAAGGGCGGCCGCGTTATTTATTCTCTCCTCCATATATCTCCATTAAAGGCGGCTGTTTCGTCCATGAATACCCGGCCCTTGCCTTTTCATAGGCCATATCAAATAGCGCATTCATATATACAGGGTCAAACTCGCCCTTATGAGGCGCGTTGAAATCGGCGGATATATACGCAAGGTTAAAATCGAAGTTATCTTTTTTTGAAAGTTCATACATACGGAAGATATCCCCTATGCCCTGGCTCGACACGATCATATCCATCGAATTTTTTGCTATGGACGCTATATCGGCATCGACCGTGCCGGGGTCGCCGACAAGTTTTTCATTGTAGATTATATAGGCGCGCCCCTTCGCTGAAGGGCTCTCCTTAAGCCTTTGCGTGAGCAGTATATTCCCGAATGTCTGCGCCGTAACCCCGCCATCCACATGCATCTCATTATAATTTTCACCTTTTGCTTCCACATTGAACATAATCGGAGGAAAAGCCACGGGAATAGCGGATGATGCCATGAGCACCCTATGAAAAAGATCGAGAGCCCTCTGAGTGCCTATAGACGCTATGGCGCCCATATCCCATATAACCATGCGATGCGCGTCGAGTTGCGATGTAGCCACGTAAAATCTTCGCCCTTTAGCGTGCTCGCGAGCTATCTCTCTCAACATATCCATGGTCATATAAGCGTCCAATATGTTGGATAGCGGCTTAGTGCTCATCATAGAATCACTCCCACCGATAAATATGGATATCGGATCCTTCGCCGTAGCAATATCTTTATCCGCATGCGTTGTGTAAAGTCTTTTCAACTTGTCATCATATTTCGGTCCAAGAAAAATAGCCGGCCCCATGAGGGCGCCGGTGCTGATACCGGTGACAATATCGAACTCAGGGCGATTCCCCGCTTCGGTCCACCCGCATAAAAATCCGGCGCCGAAAGCGCCGCTAGCTCCGCCGCCCGAAAGCGCGAGAAGCGTTATCTCTTTGGAATCAGGACTTACCACATCCCCTGTCCTGTCCCCGATCTGTTCCAGCTTTATTATAGAAGCGTTCATATTTTTGTAGTCCATAACAACGCGCACATCGGGCATGCCAGGTATGGTCGTGTCATATATCCGTTCGGCCGGAACGGCATGCCGCGCCTTAAATGTCGCGCACCCCTGAAGCGGAATAACCGCCAAAACGAACGCGATAAACAGAAAAACCGCTATCGGCCTGCTATTTCTGATATTCATTTTTTCTTTCTGCCTCGAATAAGAAGGCTCTATCCGTAAAACAGCTCCGCTTAAAATCAGAATTTAAAATGCACGAATATCCTGCCGAAATTCTTATCATCCTTTTCGACGCGGTGATATAGCTTTTTTATCTCCGTCTTTTGCAAAAACCTCAAAACGTGCTTCTTAAGCTGGCCGCTGCCCTTACCCGGGATGATCTCCACGAGCGCGATCTTCTTCTCGACGGCTTCCGTGATGACACGATTAAGTTCCGCCTCGATCGCCAGGTCGTTACTGAATATGCCATGCATGTCCAATTTTATCTTACCCATGATTATTCCTTATAAAAAAACCTGACTATCTTAAAACGCTTTTGCGTTTCCGAGCAGGCAGGCTATATTTTCGCATCTTAAGATCGGTTTCTATTCTTTACCCATACTCATTTTCTGCATCCCTGGCTCTTCCCCTTCTTCCTCATCCTCAATCTTGTCTTTCTTATGCTTGGAACACATAGCCTTCATTTTATCCTGCTGTTCCTTCGTAAGGATAGTCTTTAGACTGGTGCATGCCGCCACTATATCTTTGGTCTTTTGCGCCTTTAGGGCGTATTTCTTATCTATAAGGCCGTTCACCGCGACCGTATCGACCTCATCTTTTCCGAGAGCTTCTTTTATATCCAAGGCAAGCATATCGATCTCGGCGTCACTCTTTATAATACCCTTTTTGACGCTGTATTTAAGCGCGTGGATCTTTTCGGATTGCTCAGCGCTCAAGCCTATCTCTTCGGAATTTTCCATGATAAAATGGATCTTCATGGAGAAGGCGTCTTCGAGACTCATCTTCCAATCGCCCTTATCGTGCGCGCCCATCATAACGGGCTTGCTCATCGGGCATCCTCCGGCGAATGCGGATGACGACATAAGCGCGATCACTGCGAACGCGACAAATAAGCCACAAAATATTTTCTTCATGCTACCCTCCTTTTTATGCTAGGGTCCTATTTTTTATTGTTAACCACATCTATAACCTGATCTAACCATTCTATTTGCGAAGAACTGCCACCGGATTGATTCACCAGACTTGCCTTTGCCGCTTTAGCCGCATCCTGCGCGCTATTTACGCTCCGCTGCGCGTATGCGGGCATTGCCAGAATTACTATCGCAAAAGCCGCCAGCACTATCTTTTTCATATCCCCTCCCATTTAATAAAAAATACCGGCTATACCACCGCCGGCGTTTTTGTGAACGAACTTCTGTTTCTATCTTCCATCTTGCTCAAATTCAATACCTCAGTTGAAATGGCCGCGCCATGTACCCGAGTGTTTGCCCTGCACCAGTCGGCATACCGTCAAACAACGGCCTCCGGTACAGGGCATGTACCACTATAGACTTCTACCGCAGGCGGTACATGGCTGCGCCATGTACCCGAGCAATATCTATAGCAAGTCGTTGCGAGTGGTACATGGTGGTGAGGGAAGGATTCGAACCTTCGAAGGCTTGCGCCGTCAGATTTACAGTCTGATCCATTTGGCCGCTTTGGTACCTCACCGTAAAATTATTAAGTATTTTTTGGAGCTAGCAGAGGGGATCGAACCCCCGACCTATAGTTTACAAAACTATTGCTCTACCAGCTGAGCTATGCTAGCGTCTTCAAAACTTCCGGAAGTCTATTTAAAAGATCAGTTGCGAGAAGCGATAGGACGCCCTTCTCCTTCACTGCGATATCGCCGGCAAGGCCGTGAAAATATACGCCCAGGATCGAAGCTGTAAAAAGATCCAGCCCTTGCGCGGCGAAACCCGCTATCATGCCGGTAAGAACATCCCCTGTTCCACCCGTAGCCATCCCGGGATTTCCGGTCTGGTTCTCATAAACATCGCCATTAGGCGCGGCTACGACCGTTCTTGCGCCCTTCAAAACCAGGATGGTATTATACTCACGTGCGAACTCTAACGCAATATTTTTTCTGTTATTCTGTATCTCCGAGATATCCTTTCCGGTCAACCGGGACATCTCTCCCGGATGAGGAGTGAGTACGAGCGAAGATTTCGCGTTCTTCAAAAGGTCGAGATGGCCTACAACAGCGTTTATTCCGTCGGCATCCAGCACTATGGGCTTATTCATTTTTGATATTAGATTCCTGACGAGATGCGCCGTCTCCTTATTCTGCGATATTCCCGGGCCTACGGCTGCCACATTGACCTTATCCGCGAATATCAGGAGCTCTTTTTCCGCGAGCAAGCTTAACGAAAAAGCGCTCGTCTCAAAGAAAGGCCTGACCATAGCCTCGTTAAGTTTCGCGGCCATTATATCATATATACTCCTGCCTACGGCAAGGGTCACGAGTCCCGCCCCGGAAAGCACCGCCGCCTGGCTCGTGAAATAAGCGGCGCCCGTATATCCGGCAGAACCGGCTATCACAAGCGCATGTCCAAAGTCCCCCTTATGCGCGTCGAGTTTCCTTTTTGGAAATTTCCTGATAGCGTCGTTTATAGATACGCTCATTTTTTCTTCCTCAATAGTATGACATTCGCTATAGCGTAGTTCTTCGAATGCGACATGCTCACCAGTATCTCGTCTATATTTTTCCTCTTCTTAAGTTTAAGCGCATCTCCGCGGAATTCTATCATCGGCTTGCCTTCGTCGTTATTTAGTATCTCTATATCTGTCCACTTTATGGGAAATTTCCTCGGCTCGCCGAACGCCTTTATGACCGCCTCTTTGGCGGCGAATCGCGCCGCGAAATGCTGATGCGCGAACCTGCGCGCTCCGGAGTAATCGGCCTCGCGCTTCGTGAATATCTTCGAGAGAAAATTATCCCCCCACTTTTCTATAGCCTCACGCAGCCTGAATACCTCGACTATATCAACCCCGGTCCCGGCAATCATCTTATCCTCTCGATCATCTCTTCGACGGCGGATCTTATTCCGGCAAACACCGCACGCGATACTATCGAGTGGCCAATATTAAGCTCATTCATCCCGTCTATAGCCGCAACATCGCAGACATTATCGTAATCTAATCCGTGGCCGGCATTAACCTCGAGGCCTAGCGAGACGCCAAAATTGACCGCCTTCTTCAATATCTCGAGCTCTCTCTTTCGCGCGCCAACGGTCTTAGCGTTAGAGTATCTGCCAGTATGGATCTCGATGATCCCGGCTCCCGTCAGGCGCGAAGCCTCTATCTGCTTTTTATCCGGATTTATAAAAAGGCTCACATCTATGCCTCTTGATTTTAACTTAGATACGACGGCCTTAACGCGCGCAAAATTTTTCCTTACGTCCAGCCCGCCCTCCGTTGTGACCTCCTGCCTTCTCTCGGGAACCAATGTGGCCTGGTCGGGTTTTATTCTGCACGCGAAGTCCACGATATCGTTGGCGACCGACATCTCAAGATTTAATCTGGTCTTTACAGTTTTCTTAAGCGCCAGGACATCGGCGTCTTTTATGTGACGCCTATCCTCTCGCAGATGGCATACTATGGAGTCGCATCCGGCCTCTTCCGAAAGACGCGCCGCTTTTACAGGGTCGGGCACCCGGGACCTCCGGGCTTCCCTTATAGTCGCGACGTGATCTATGTTTACTCCGAGTTTCACCATATATTATTGAGCGCCCCTGTCTTCAACTGACACCGTAGCCTGCACGAACGTCTCTTCGAGATATACTCCCGGCGATATGGAATTGAGCGCGACTGATGTCGTAAATGTCTTTGAGGCGTTCTTTACATCTATCGGCATTGTGTATACAAATTTAATTTTTCCCATAGTATCCCGTGTCCCTACCACTATGCAATACTCAGGAACGATCGAAACCCTGTCTATATTTACGGCATATCCGGGCTTTGGCTTTCCTACGAATATCGGCTTTATAGTAAGTTTTTTGGAAACCATTCCGCCAGAAGGAAAGATGCTGTTAAGGAATTGCTTCTCCTCTTCACTCCCCTTCTTAAGTTCGTCAACGACGTAGAACCATAGCGCGAGCGCCAGCACCATCGCGATGATCTTAAGGCCTATATTTCTGGTGATTATTTTGTGCATTTATTTTATGAAAAACTTTTTTTTGACCGGCCTGTGAAATATCTCTTTAAGCCGTTTTTTAAGCTCAGCCCCACTGTCTATATGGCTCATCTTCCCGGAAAACGCTATCGATATCGCGCCCGTCTCCTCACTGACTACCACGCATACAGCGTCCGTCTCTTCCGTAACGCCCAATGCCGCCCTGTGGCGCATGCCAAACGATTTCGGAAGGACTTTATCTTCCTGCGTAAGCGGAAGAACGCACCCCGCCGCCATAAGCCTTCCATGCTCGATTATGCAGGCCCCGTCATGCAGAGGCGACTGCACCATAAATATGGATTCAAGTAAAAGGCTCGTCACGCGTCCGTCGATCTGGGTCCCGGATTCGATATAACTTTTAAGCCCGGCATCCCTCTCGATGACTATAAGGGCGCCCTTCTTCTTTTTTGAGAGTTCCCCGGCCGCCGCGGCTATCTCATCGATAGCTTCGACGTTTTCCTGATGAAGACTGAACTGCCCGAGTCTGGCCAGGCCACGCCTGAGCTCTGGCTGAAATATTATGAGGAGCGCAATGACCGATATTGGAAATAGCCGCGTCAGCACCCAATTTATCGCGTCCAGCCTAAGTTGCTGCGTTATAATGAAGATCACGCCTATTATGACAAGACCCTTTAACAGCTGTTCGGTGCGCGTCCCCTTTATGAACAGGAGTATCATATAGATAACATACCAGAGTATCGCGAGCTCCAGCGCTATCTTCCAATAATGAAATTCCGGCATAATCACTACCCTCTCCCTAAAACTCTATCAGTTATTACCACGGCCTCTTTGACTTCTTTTACATCGTGGACCCGAAGGATCCGCGCGCCGTTTGCCACGGCTATGACGCACGTCGCAATGGTCCCCATGAGCCTGTTCTTCGCGTCATCGACACCGAGTATATTACCTATAAAAGATTTCCTTGATGTGCCTACGCAGATCGGAAGGCCGAGAACCAGAAACTCGTCAAGCCTTCTCAATATTTCAAGATTATGTTCCACCGTCTTGCCGAACCCTATACCTGGATCTATTACTAAATTTTCCTTAATAACCCCGGCATTAACCGCTATTGCGATTGATACCTTTAAGCTCTCCAATATCTCTTCAATAACATCCGCATATCGGGGATCGTCCTGCATATTTTCGGGCTCGCCCTTCATGTGCATCAGGATCAACCGGCACCCGTATCTGGCCGCGACGCCCGCCATGTCCCGGTCTTTCCGCAGACCCGACACATCATTTATGAGCCCAGCGCCGGCTTTTATGGCCGTTTCAGCTACAGACGCGTTTCGCGTATCTACCGATATCGCGACGCTCGAAACTTTTCGTATTCTCTCTATTACCGGGACTACGCGGCCTAATTCTTCCGCCTCGCTGACAGGTTTAGCCCCCGGGCGGGTCGATTCGCCGCCTACATCTATTATATCGGCGCCTTCCTTTTCCATCATAAGGGCGCGCTCTACGGCTTTATCCTTATCAAAGAAACTCCCGCCATCCGAAAAAGAGTCCGGCGTGACATTCAGGACGCCCATCAAAAGCGTCTTATTGCTCTTTTGGCTTTTCATCCTTAGGAAGGTCCAGAAGCACCCTTATCTCCTCTACTTCCATAACCTCTTTCTCCAGCAGTTTCTCAGCCAGGAGTTTGAGTTTATCTTTATGTTTTGTGAGCTCACTCTTAGCTTTTATGTAGCACTCATCGATGATCCTGCGGACTTCCTGATCTATCAATAGGGCGGTCTGGTCGCTGTAATTACGCTCTTCAATAATATCACGTCCGAGAAATATCTGCTCCTCCCTGTGGCCAAACGTCAGATGTCCCATCTTTTCGCTCATACCAAAACGCGTCACCATCTTTCTAGCTATCGCGGTCGCGACCTCCAGGTCATTCTGAGCGCCGGTAGATACTTCATTGAAGACGATCTCCTCACTGACCCTTCCGCCTAAAAGACCTACGATGCGCCCTAAGAGCTCCTCTTTCCTAACTATGTATCTGTCTTCGAGCGGAAGCCTTATCGTATAGCCGAGCGCCATGCCGCGCGGCAGTATCGAAACTTTATGCAGAGGTTCCGCGCCCGGCGTTACGAGTGCCAGTAAAGCATGCCCCGACTCGTGATAGGATATTATGGCCTTTTCTTCCTTCGATATGACACGCGATTTTCTCTCCGGGCCGGCCATGACGCGTTCGATCGATTCGTGAAGTTCATCCATAGTCACAGATTCTTTATTGCGCCTGGCGGCCAAAAGCGCCGCTTCATTAACGAGGTTAGCCAGATCGGCTCCGGAGAACCCGGGAGTCTGGCGCGCGAGCACATTAAGATCGGCTGTCTTATCGATCTTGATATTACGCGTGTGAACTTTAAGAATAGCCTCACGCCCCACTATATCTGGTTTATCTATCACAACCTGCCTGTCGAATCTCCCCGGGCGTAAAAGCGCCGGATCGAGGACATCGGGCCGGTTTGTAGCGGCTATCAATATAACGCCTTCCTGCGTATTAAAACCATCCATCTCAACCAGGAGCGCGTTAAGAGTCTGCTCTCTTTCATCATGGCCTCCGCCTATACCGGCAAATCTCTGGCGTCCGACCGCGTCTATTTCATCAATAAATATAATGGCGCCGCGCCCGGATACTTTGGCCGATTTCTTGGCCTGGTCGAAGAGGTCGCGCACGCGCGACGCTCCGACTCCGACAAACATCTCGACGAAATCCGAACCCGATATCGAAAGGAACGGCACATTGGCCTCACCCGCCACGGCCTTAGCAAGGAGCGTCTTCCCCGTTCCCGGAGGCCCCATAAGAAGGACGCCCTTTGGGATCTTCCCACCGAGCCTCTGGAACTTCTTAGGGTCCTTTAAAAATTCTATTATCTCCTTTAATTCTTCTTTAGCCTCGTCGACCCCCGCCACATCCTCAAATGTTATTTTAACGCTCTGGTCCGAGCCCAGAGTTATGCGGGATTTTCCGAAAGCCCATATCTTTCCGCCTGGCCCGCCCGCGCCGCCCTGCGAACGGTAAGCGAAGAACCAAATGAAAAATATGAATAGCACCATCGGCCCGAGAGAATACAAAAGATCCATCCATGGGGATCTGGGTTTTATATCGAAGTCTTTCACATTCTCGCGAAGCGCCCTTATCAGGTCCTGATCATTATCGGGAATATTGATTATAAAACCCCCGCCATCGTCAAACCGCCCTTTCAAGACGCCGTCGACCTTAAAACAGGTCTTTATCCTCCCTGTCTCCTTATTGCTCTTCAATATCTCATAGAACCTGGAATACGCGACTTCCTGAGCCGGTTTTTCCGCACTCTTTCCGACATTGTTGAATATCCACATCATCCCCAGAACTATGAAGAGCCATATCATAAAATTCGATCCGCCTTTTGGCGGAGTCATGGGTTTCTTTGATCTTGATCCTTTTTTATTCATTATCGATGATTCTCCTTTTGTAGAACTTCATTTTATCAGAATATCAATACGAGGGCAATCTTATATTGCTGAGAATATTATCTCGGCGCCGCTCTTCACGGCTTTAATGTTCCCCGGCAGATGCACGGAGCATCCTTTGGGCTTATTTCGAACCAGACTTTCGAGCTCTTTCCAATGCCTGTATGAAAGCCTCTTTACTTCCCCTCCCGAAGATTCAAGGGCGTCCCGGAATATCTCTTTCTGCATGGCAGCCGGCTGCACCGCGATGTCTTTTATCTTTATTACGACGCTTCCTCCTTTAGACTTAGAGGATACGCCGCATTTCAGCCGCAGTTTCGCTTCCGATATGAAATCGAAATCCTCCCGCAGGTGCTGAGCCAGGCTGTATAAGGATCTTTTAAGGCGTGGATTATACTGTTCCAAAAATGGGATGACTTCTTTTCGCACGATATTCCTGAAGTATACCGGCTCGGAGTTTGTGCTGTCTATTCTGTATTTCAATCCGGCATCGTCGAGATATTGGATGATCTCGGCCTTCTCTAATTCTATTAGCGGACGAATAACCCTTAAATCCCCGTCTTCCCTGGCGGGAGCTATTCCAACTATTCCTTTAAGCGATGAGCCTTTGATGACGCGCATAAGGACAGTCTCGGCCTGATCGTCAATAGTATGCCCTGTGGCGATAACATTGGCGCCGGCCTTTTCCGCCGCCTCCCTGAAAAAGCGATACCGCTCTTCTCTGGCAAATTCTTCCATGGACAGATTTTTTGCCGAACGGGCTTTAAGCTTCAATGATTTGTAAAAAAACTTAAGCCCTGTGTCGCAGGCCAGTTTTTTTACAAATTTTGAATCTTCCGCCGATTCTTTTCCGCGCAGGCCGTGATCGAGATTTACAATCGAAAGGCTCTTCAATTTCAGCTTATTCTTAAGACTTGCGAGAGCGTGGACTAGAAATACCGAATCCGGCCCTCCCGAGACCGCGATGAGAATAGAATCGCCGGGCTGAAGCATGGAGTAATTTCGGATGGTCTTCAGTATCTGTTCGATCAGGTTAGATGGCATAGATTATCGTACATCTTTCTAATTTAGAGGTTTTGTATCGCGCTACCGGCCCATAACTGGCGATATTATAGCACATAGGTCCATTCAAGTCTAATCACTACTAAAAACCTTGGACAGCCGCGTCGGCTGTCCGACGGTTAATCAGAACTATTTTAAAATTATTGCAACTATTTGGCCATTTTTTACGTCTTTATATATGAGGGGACTTTTGAATGTTTAAAAGGAGGCTGTTTTATGTCTAATTCATCGTGAACAAATCGGACTTGTTATAGGAAATTGTTAAATAATTTGACAATTTAAAATGTAAGTATATAATGAAAGGATATATAATGAAGAAAGAAAATATGAGAACAGCAAAAAGATTTGATTTTGAGCGAGAGACTAGAGTTCTGCTTGAAGATATACAATCGGGCGTTAAAATTATCGCTGAGGGTCACACCGGTATAATCTCCAGATTAGATAGAGTGGAGATCAGGCTTGGAGCTGTTGAATCTGAATTACATACTGTAAAGATGGTTGTTTTTGACCTGGATTCACGATTAACAAAAGTAGAGCACAGACTAACGAGAGTAGAAGACCGGCTGACGGCGGTAGATTACAAGCTCGATACCTCTATTGGCCAGAACAATGAAAGATTTGCCATGATAGAGAAAAAGCTTACATTGTCGTAGAATTACTCGTGATTAAAAAGGCGGTTATGAAAGAAATTTCATAGCCGCCTTTTTTACATATTATTTTGGTAGCGGGGACTGGATTTGAACCAGTGACACACCGGGTATGAGCCGATTGCTCTGCCAGACTGAGCTACCCCGCCGAATTTCTCACACTAAAAAACCGGAAATGTTCGTATATCTTATACTCATATTTATATTTTGTCAATGGCAGCTTCGTGCATACTGCCGGTCCTATAGCCTGCCATATCAAGTGTGACATAGACGAACCCCAGACGCTTCAAATTTTCAATTATCTTATCGCTCTTTTTTATAGCTCTGCCGAATTCGGATTTTATTATCTCTATCCTCGCGATATCGCCATGGAGCCGGACCCTGAACTGTCGGAAACCAAGCGATCTTAAAAACTCCTCCGCCCTCTCCACTTTTCTTAATCCCTCAAGCGCTATCTTGTGGCCGAACGGTATCCGGGAAGCCAGGCAGGCAAACGAAGGCTTATCATGGGTCGATAGCCCGAGCGCTTTCGAAGCCTTTCTGATGTCGCTTTTACCGATCTTCGCGTCCAATAGCGGGCTCCGGACGCCGAATTCGGCGGCCGCCTTCCTGCCGTATCTGGTATCCTTAAGATCGTCGAAATTCGTGCCGTCTAAGACGAAGTTCTTTTCATTTTCCCTAGCCAAAGATGCGAGCTTGCCGAAGAGCTCCTTCTTGCAATAATAGCAGCGGTTCACGGGATTAGACATGAATTTTTTCAATTTAAGTTCTTCGGTAACTATCGTGATATGCCGCGCACCGATAGAGCGCGCTAATCCCTTTGCCTCTTTATATTCAGATTCGGGGTACGTCTCCGAACGGGCCGTAACGGCAAGGACATTGTTCTTACCGAGCGTATCGAATGCGAACTTCAAGAGAAACGTGCTGTCGAGCCCTCCGGAGTAAGCTATGACCACGCTCTTCAGGTCTTTCAGGATCTTGCTCAATTTTTTCAGCTTTGCGTTTTGCATATCAACTTTCATTGACAGTTCAATCTTATATATACTCGTCATTCTGCGGAGCCTCGCCACCGAAGGTGGCGGGCGACGAAGAATCTAAAAAATAGATCCTTCGGCTCGCCCTTCCAGGGCTCGCCTCAGGATGACAAACTTATATAGCCTCTTTTATCCATCCTCCGCCCACCACGACATCCTTCTGATAGAATACCGCCGCCTGTCCGGGTGTCGGCGAGCCTTGCGGCTCTTCAAAATCCACCCTGACCGTATCGGCGCCGGTTTTCGTAACAAGCGCCTTAGCCTTTTTGTGGCTATATCGTATCTTGACCGATACCTTAAGCGGTTTCGTTATACCCGTAACCGATATCCAATTCAGTTTCTCAACAATAATACTCTTCTTCATGAGATCGCTCTTGGTGCCGACGATGACCCTGTTATTCTCCGCGTCCAGGCCTGTGACATAAAGCGGCTCGCTATGCGCTATGCCCAAACCCCGGCGCTGGCCTATGGTGTAATGAATCAATCCCTTATGCCGGCCCATCACCTTTCCGGAGGCATCCGTGATCTCACCGGGCCTTATTTCGAGTCCCGTCTCTTTCTTTATATATTCGGCGTAATCGAGGTCCCGGATGAAGCAGATGTCCTGACTCGACACGGTATTGAATGTCACGAGCCCAAGTTTTTTGGCGATGACCCGCGCCTTCGATTTCGTGATATCTCCCAGAGGAAATACCGCATCTTTAAGCTGAGCCTGCGAAAGGCTAAAAAGAAAATACGACTGATCCTTAGCCTTGTCCTTTCCCTCTTTTAGGATAAATCTTCCGCTTCTTTTATCGGCTGAAAGCCTCGCGAAATGGCCGGTAGCTATCAACTTCGCGCCGAAAGAACGCGCTTTACGGAGAAGATGGCCAAATTTTATCTTCTCGTTACATAAAACGCAGGGATTCGGCGTCAGGCCCTTAAGATACTGGGATGAAAAATAGTCGATGACTTCCTTCTTAAATTCCTTACTGAGGTCGAATACGTAATACGGGATGCCGAGCTCTTCACAAACGGCCCTCGCCCGCGTGACCGCTTCCAGATTGCAACAGGCGCGGCCAAAGCTAGTGCCGCATTCGGTCTTAGGCCAAGTTTTGAATGTAACACCTATGACATCATAGCCTTTCTGTTTTAACAAAGCGGCTGCGACCGAAGAGTCCACGCCTCCGGACATTCCGACTACGATCTTTTCGTTTTTTTTATTTTTCAATCTTATCGCCACGGACTTTCAGACCTTTCGACATCTTGACAGAGATCGCGCCGTTATTATTACGGATCATTACGCTTTTCATACCTTTTTTATCAATAATAATCATACCGGCCTCGCCAAGAACGCAAAGAGCGGTCGCGTACGCGTCAGCGGTCTCGGAATCTTTCGCGATGACCGTGGCGCTAACTACATCATCTCCTATCGGGAAACCTGTCCTCGGATCTATTATATGCGAATATCTTTTTCCGCCGATCATGAAATACTTTTCATAATCGCCTGACGTGTCTATGCCCTCATTCTCTATCTCTATCTTATATAAAATCCTACCGCGATCCCTCGGATGCTGAATGCCGACCACCCACTGTCCCGTCGGGTCACGCTTCCCCAGACAATACATATCGCCGCCCGAGTCTACTATGGCGCTACGCACGCCGTTATCACGCAGTATTTTCACGGCCCTGTCCGTCGCGTACCCTTTCGCCACACCGCTCATATCGATCGACATGCCGCCTACTGTAAAAGAAACCGTCTTGGCCTTATTATCAAGTACGATCTTGTCCGACCCGACTTTAGCCATCGCTTCCCGAATATCTTTCTCCGAAGGCAAAACTCCTGAGGCCTTAGCCAGTTTCCAAATATCTACAAGCGGTTTCACCGTTATGTCAAAAGCCCCATCGGTATCCCTGCTGTATCCTACTGACCTTTCTATCAGGTCGAAGACTTCCGGGTCGATCTTCACGGCCTCGTTCGGACGAGCGCGATTTAATTTAGCCACCTGGCTGTCTTCCCGGTACGCGCTAAAAAGAGACTCAACTCTTCTGATCTCCGCCATCGCCAGGCCGATCGCATCTCTGGCCGTGGCCTCGCTCTCCCCAGGGGCCACTGAAACCTTGATCGTGACTATAGTCCCCATAGCCGGCTCTGTTCGCTCTATTATCCGGTTCTCTCGCCCTACGCCGGAATACGAACATGAAGAGAGCGTTAAAGCCAATATCGTTATCAAGAATATGAAACGTGGAGGGTATTTGAAAAGCGTCATTTGAGGTTCGCGATGGTCTTATCTATATCGAGATACTTATCCACCATCTTTATAATAACGTCTATTTTATCTTTGTCCTGAGGCTTAAGTTTGACGACCATTGAATTTACGCGGGCGGCTATCTTATATGTATCTTCCTTCGTCACAAGAGTAGGTATGCCGGACTTCTGGAGCACCTGCAGGCTTCTTTTATTCGGCATCAGGCCTCCGGAAAGTATGACCCCTGAAACCTTTAAGTTCTTCTTGATCCTCCCGGCATGGACCTGACAGATCGCGTCCAGGATGTCGTTACGGTCGCCCGGAATTATCATAAGTGAGTTTGTCTGTAAAAAAGACAGAGCGTCCTTTACATTCATGGCGCCTATTAAAAAATTCTCGGCGGGCTTGTCGAGATTATCCGTCTGATACAGGGCGGCTATTTTAAGTTCCTCCATGATCTCGCGTATCGTGGGTATATCGAGCATCTTCTGATAAGGGAGCACGCCAAATACATTAAGGCCTTTCTGCTCCATCCCTTTCGTAACGAATTTTGATATCCTGTCGTATTTTTCAGGGAGAACCTTATTAACAACGACACCCGCCAGATTTACACCTTCTTTGTCGAACAGAGCTTTATTGAGCATTACCTCGTCAATAGGCTTGCCGACCCCGCCCGAAGATATAAGGATGACGTTGGCGTCCAAAAGCTTCGCGACGGTGGCGTTCGAGAGATTAAATACCGAGCCTACTCCCGCATGCCCCGTCCCCTCGATTATGACAAGGTCGTTGTCTTTTGCGACCTTATCGTATGATTCCAATATAAGTTTGGCGTAGTCCTCGTCAGGTCCTTTTTCTATGAAACGCTCGGTAAAGCCCTTATCTATGGCTACCGGCGACATGTCTTTTATATTGCACTTAATGCCGAATAATTTCTCTATCAATATGGAATCCTCGTCGACCTTATAACCCTGCTCCATAAGATAGCGCTGGCCTATCGGCTTTATAAATCCGATCCGTTCGAATCTTTTCTTAAGAGCCGCTATGAGCCCGAGCGACACTGTCGTTTTTCCGTCGTTCTGCATCGTTGCGGCTATGAATATCTTCTTTGCCATTAAATAAGTTTTCCACTTCTAAAGGCCTGAATATATCCGGCGCAGTATTCATCCCTGCCTACGAGCGCCTCGGCTGCCGTGAAGCTTGAGTGCATAAGCTTGTCCGTGGGATCGAGTATCGCCGCATCCAGTCCGGACTGTATGGCCATTGCCAGAAATACCGAGTTTATAAGTTTTCTATTCGGAAGCCCGAACGAAACATTGGAGAGGCCGCATATGGTATTGACGCCCAGGCTCTTTATGAGCGGTATTGACTTTAAAAATTCCACGGCCTGCTCCGGCTCCGTGGATATCGGCCTTATTAAAGGGTCGAAATAAAGATTCGACGGATCGAACCCTCCGCTCTTAACGCGGTCGACAATAAAGCGCGCTATCTCGAAACGCTCACCCGCGGTATTCGGCATCCCTTTATCATCCATAGTAAGCGCGATTAACTTGGATTTTGACCTGATTACGAGAGGCAGTATCCTGTCTATTCTCTCCGGTTCGGCAGTTATGGAATTTATCATCACGCTGCCATTCGCCCTATAGACCTCAAGAGCCCTGGCTATGGCAAGATGATTAGGGCTGTCAATACAGATGCTCACATCCGGTATTCGACTCTGGATCACGTTTACGACCCAATCTATATCCTTCACCTCGTCGCCATCGGTAACGGCGCAATTTATATCCACGAACCCGGCGCCTGAGGCGATCTGCCTCTGGGCCTCGGCGGTAATAAATCCGGCGTCTCTGGCCTTTATCGCGTTTTGTATGCTTTCCCTGGTTGAGTTTATCCGTTCGCCTATTATAAGCATATCTTATTTGCCTTTAGACTCTTCATAACTCTTCTCTATTGCTTTGACGAGGCCCGCAAGTACTTCATTCACCGGAGTCGGTATGCCGAGCGCTTTACCCTGCCTCACCACGGCGCCGTTTATAAAATCTATCTCGGTCCGCTTTTTATTCAACACGTCCTGCAGCATGCTCGATACGTTGGCGGAGGTCGCCTTGCAGACGCTCTCGACCTTCTGTATCGGATCGTCGTAAGCCAGTTTTACCCGCTTTCGCTTGACTACGCGCGCCGCTTCCTGGACGGAAGACCGCATAAGCTCGCGCGCTTCCTCATATGATACTATCTTACCGTTATTGAGCCTCGTTATCGCGGTGAGCGCGTTTATTCCGACGCTTATCACGAGCTTCGACCAGATGACAGAATCTATATCCCTGGAGATCTTCGTCGGAAATCCGGCTTTTGTCAGGACAGCGGCGGCCGCCTTAAGAGAGCCCGAAAGCTTGCCGTCTGACTTGCCTATAGTAGTCTCGCCTTTGCCGGCATGGCGCACGTGTCCGGAACCCAGAAGCGTAGAACCGTGGTTTGTGACTCCTGCGATAACTCTCTCCGGCCCGAAATAGTCGTTCAATATCTGGACGTTGCCTATCCCGTTCTGAAGCGTCAAAACAGACGTATTTTCGGAGACGATATCCTTTATCTCTTTACAGGCGTCCTCTGTGGAATAACTCTTCACGCATATTATGACCAGATCCGCCGCGCCTATATCTTTTGTATCCGCGGTCACATCTATCTTGGTTTCATGCGCGCCGCTTAAGCCTTCTATTTTTATGCCGTCCTTCGATATCTGCTTCGCCCGCTCCGGAGAATTATCCAGCATTATAACCTCTTCACCGGTCTTAACTTTAAGAAACCCCGCGACAAGACAACCAAGGGCGCCCGGCCCGACGACCACTATCTTCATGTTCGCCTCATTTTTTTGCTGAGTTTTTTCAATTCCTCTTCCTTGATCGTAAAGCTATGGGATTGGTCCGGAAACACGCCCTTCTCAACATCATCTTTATATTTTTTAAAACCTTCCGCTATGTGATGGGAAATATTCGCATACTTTTTTACAAA